>Ga0307489_10000352_pt1 | contig 26897 bp, 18 predicted proteins | sample SB12metaG_FD_202247 | JGI IMG/M metagenome (GOLD analysis project Ga0307489, IMG submission 202247) | Sea-ice brine microbial communities from Beaufort Sea near Barrow, Alaska, United States - SB 1.2 | ecosystem: Environmental > Aquatic > Marine > Coastal | place: USA: Alaska | collected... | reverse complement strand
TATTTTTGGACAACCATGGTTGGCTTTGTCGCTGAAAACATTCCAGAAAGTGGTGCTCTAGGGATGTCAATGATTGGCGGTGCAGGTATGTTTGCGCTAAGTTTATGGAACCCTGTTATAGGTAGTTGGATTGATAGCGCTCGGGAGAAAGCGACTGCTGCGGCAATTACGGGGGTTGATCCAGAATTAGTGGCCGGGCAAAGCGTGCTATCAAATCTTGCGTTATTCCCAGCGACACTGATTATTGCCTTCACATTTTTATATCTTTACATGAGTAAAAAAAAGACTAATAAATTGAAATCATCAGCTGAGGCAGTCACAGAGCTTAGTTAATATATCAGTTAGCGCCATAAATAGGACGTTAACAGAAACAGACAAAGGTAAGGGAAATTATTATGAAAAATGATCAGACTTCAGCTATTGGACCTATTTCTGTAACGGCAACACCAAAGAAATCAAGGCGCATATTTCTAAAAGGCCTTTCTACCCTGTTTGGTGGTGCCGCGATCAGTTCAATATTAACAGGTAATGCGATTGTAGTTGCCATGGCTTATGTGCCCAGTAGTGGTCCTATATTAACGGATGGTAAAATTTTTAAGAAAGCTCAATTAATACTTCTTAAACAACTATGTAGCATTGTTATCCCTAATACTGAAACCTTAGGTGCTGCTGAAATTGATACCCATGGTTTTATTGATAATCAACTTTTACATTGCCATACCAAAGCGGAACAAGAAGAAGTGTTTAAGTTGCTCGCCTTAATTAATGATACCGCTAAAAAGTCTTTTTCAACCTTATTTATTGAGTTAAGCGATGAACAACAATTCCAATTATTAACCGAACTGGATCTCGGTAAAAAGCGCTTTAATCAAACTCAACGTCAATCATTTAAAACATTAAAAAATCTTATTTGTATCGGTTATTACACATCGGAATTCGGAGCGACGCAAGAATTACGTTATGAATCTTTACCAGGAGGCTTTAAAGGTTCTATTCCTTATAAAAAGTCAGATCCTGCATGGGCAACAAAAGGGTTGTTTTATTAATAATAGCTAGCTGAATACTTAATTCAGTGCATGGACATAACACCTTGGTCAGTTTATTGAAGAGAAATAATAATAATGAAACAACAAGTATATATAAATAAAACCAGTGAAATTTATGACGCTATTGTTATAGGCTCTGGCATTTCAGGTGGCTGGGCAGCAAAAGAATTTTGTGAACGTGGCCATAAAACCTTAATGATAGAGCGCGGCCGAGTTGTTGAACATCGCAAAGATTATTTTGGTGAAAATACCCCAATGTGGCAACAAGAGCATAGGGGTAGAGTTGAAAATATTTTAGTTGACCAACAGTATAATATTCAAAAGCAATGTTACGCTTTTGGTAACACCACCAAGCAATTTTTTGGTAATGATAGAGATTTACCTTACACCACTAAAAAAGGGACAGAATTTTCTTGGATCCGCGCTAATCAATTAGGTGGGAAATCTTTGTTATGGCATAGACAAACCTATCGTTTTGGTGAATACGACTTTAATGCCAATAAACTTGATGGTCATGGTAACGATTGGCCTATTCGCAGTAAAGATATTGAAAAGTGGTATTCTCATGTTGAAATACATGCAGGTATCAGCGGCTCTAAAGAGAACCTGCCCAATTTACCAGACAGTGAATTTTTACCCCCGTTTGAGATGAACGCACCTGAAAAGGATATACAAGAAAAATTTGCCCAACTATACCCCGAGCGACCAATGATAATGGGACGCACAGCTCATTTAACGCAACCGACAGAATTACATATTTCACAAGGTCGAGTAAAGTGTCAAGCACGAAATGAGTGTCACGCAGGTTGCTCTTTTGGTGCTTATTTTTCTACCCAAAGTTCGACTCTACCCGCTGCAGCAAAGACAGGAAATCTTCATATTGCGCCAAATAGTGTTGTTCATAGCCTTATCTATGATGAAGCAAGTAATCGGGTAAAAGGTGTGCGGGTTATCGATAACGATGATTTAAGTGAACGAGAGTACTTTGCCAAAGTGGTCTTTGTTTGTGCATCAACCATTGGTTCAACACAAATATTAATGAATTCAGTGTCTAAAAAATTCCCCAATGGTATTGCCAATAGCTCGGGTGTACTTGGCCACTATTTAATGGATCACAACTACAATTCTGTGGCTTCTGGCGACGTTGAAGGCTTTGAAGATGAGTATTATTCAGGACGCAGACCATCCGGTATTATGATCCCTAATTTTTATTATAAAGCGGACCCTAAACGTGGATTTTTAAGAGGTTACGCTTTAGGTGGCGGTGCCTATCGAGAGATGTGGAATGATCAGCAACATCAAGATGGTTTAGGTGTTGAGTATAAAAATAAATTAAAACAGGCGGGTAAATGGCGTTTTAATTTATTTGCCCAAGGGGAAATGCTACCAAGATTTGAAAATCAGATGCGCCTTCATCCAATATTAAAAGATAAGTGGGGCATTCCACAAATAGAATTTGATGTCAGGTTTTCAGAAAACGAAAAATTAATGATGGACGATGCCACCGAACAATCGATGAAAATGTTGAAAGCTGCAGGACTAAAAAATGTTAGAGGCCAATCAAAAAATGGTCCACCCGGCTTAGCCATTCATGAACTAGGAACAGCAAGAATGGGACGTGATCCTAAAACATCGGTGCTCAATGGTTTTAATCAGAGCCATGATATCCCCAATTTATTTGTTACTGACGGAGCAAGCTTTTGCTCATCAGCAGTACAAAACCCGAGTTTAACGTTTATGGCATTAACCGCCAGAGCGGTAGACTTTGCTGTTAAAGAACTAGCGGCTAAACGAATATAATTATTAAAATAAGGAGCAAAAATAAAAATGAAACTATTAAAAAACTTAACGCTTATAGCCTTTATCTGTGCATCGTTTTTTGTTCAGGCGCACGAAAAATTGCATAAAGAGAGTGTCAATCAACACGATAAAAACATAACGATACCTAAAATTAGCGTACAGTTATGGTCGGTAAAAGATGAACTTAAACAAGATTTTAAAGGTACACTAACCCAAATAGCTGATATGGGCTTTGACGGTGTTGAATTTGCTGGCGACTTTGGCCCTTATAGCAAAGATGCTAAAGGACTTAAAAGCTTTTTAGACGGTTTAGGACTCGAAGTAAGTGCGGCGCATGTTAAATTTACCGCCTTCAATAACGAAAATTTTGACCAATCAGTGGCTTATTTCAAAGCACTTAAAACCAATACCTTAATTGTCGCGTGGGATGAAAGAGCTTGGGACTCACAAAAAGTTGACAGCTTAATTACTGATTTAACCGTCTTATTTACTCAGCTTAAAATAGAAGGCTTTCATTTTGGTTTTCATAACCATGACAAAGAATTTAATAGTTATAAGGGTTCAACATTTTGGGATCATATTGCCCAATCAACGCCCAAAGATTTCGTTTTACAAATGGATGTGGGTTGGGTAACACTGGCAGAAAAAGATCCCATTGAATACATCAATCGCTATCCTGGTCGTACGTTGACCACCCATATTAAAGCTAAATTACCTAAAGCAGTAGCAGCCAAAATGGCAACTAATGGTAAGCGCCCAATCATTGGCGATGATGTTACCGATTGGTCAGCAGTATTAAAAGCAGATATTACTGTCGGTGGGACAAAATGGTTTGTCGTTGAACAAGAAGAATATCCAGACGGATTAACCCCTTTGCAATCAGTTGAGTTGTCAAAGAAAGGGTTAGATAAAGTGATAGCTAATTTACAAATTAACAATTAAATCATACACTTAAATAAATGTAAAAGAGTGTTTTTTGTATGATTTGTTCATGAGATTTATTTTTATAAGTTTAAGCTAAAATGCTTAATTGAACAAAATGTGTTGAATAGAATTTGACCAAGATCACTGAAATTATTAACTATTTTTGCTAGCACTGATCAAAGAAGTATATTTTTTATCTTGGTTAATGACTAAGTACTAGCGACTAACTAGTTAATAAAGTTAATCGACTGTAGTAATAAACTATCAACTGTGTCGTTAACGCTTAACGTTAGTAATTCAATATTTTCAACGGCACTTACATTAATTGACTCCATAGCGGCAATTTGACTACTTAACAATTTCGGTGACATAAAATGTTCTCCCCTTCCTGCTAAGCGTTGGGAAATTATTGCTTGATCCGCATCCAATAGAATTCCCTTAGCACGATTGTATGCACCGAATATTAACTGTCTGTGGTGCTTTTTTAGTCCAGAGTATGCTAAGACACAGCTTTTATTTTGATATTCAAAGTGACTTAATTTTTTACAAATACGCTCTATCCATGGTGCTCTTTGCTCATCTGTTAAAGGTATCCCCTCTGACATCTGTTTAATGGCTTCTTTTGTATGAAACGAGTCTGCATCTAAAAAGGGAAAATCAAAATGATTGGCTATTGCTTTGCCTAATGTTGTTTTTCCACAACCAGATACACCCATGACAACCAACAATATAGGCGGCTGTGTATTTTTAATTTTATTATTTGATAACAATATTTTTTCCTCTATGACAAACAAATGATGGCGCAATTAAAAAAGCATAAATTACATTTTATCGCAACAGCCATTAATATTGATCGTTATATTGAACCGTTATATTGAACGTTACAGACTCTATCATTACAAAGAATGGTTGCGCTAACAATGATCATTTCAATAATAATTAAAACCTAAATAAGCGGTAATAGGTTGCTTTGTATATGAATTAGCAATCGACATTTTTTATAAAATATCTATAAGGCAATTATGCAAAATATTACATACACCGCAAGTCCAATTTTTTTACTCTGTGTTGCCGCGCTATCTATTGTTGCACTACTATTACTGATCATAAAATGTCGAGTTAACGCTTTTGTCGCCTTGATCTTGGTCAGTTTTTGCACCGCTGTAATCGCTGGTATTCCTAATGAAGAAGTTGTACCAACGTTAATGAGTGGTTTTGGCGGGACGCTTGCCTCGGTAGCGTTGTTGGTTGGACTTGGCGCCATGATAGGGAAACTGTTAGAAGTCTCGGGCGGTGCTCAGGTTCTGGCAGATAACTTGATAGGTCAATTTGGTGCAAAAAAAGCTCCCCTCGCGCTCGGCGTAGCCTCATTGATATTTGGATTTCCGATATTTTTCGATGCTGGTTTAATTGTAATGATGCCAATAATTTTCAGTGTCGCTAAACGATTCGGTGGTTCGTTACTCATTTACGCACTGCCTGCTGCAGGGGCATTTGCAGTGATGCATGCGTTTGTACCGCCTCACCCGGGTCCAGTTGCTGCCGCAGGTTTTCTTGGCGCGGATATGGGTCTTTTGTTGTTGGTGGGATTACTGGTTGCCGCGCCAACATGGTATCTGGGCTCCTATTTGTTTGGTGTATATTCTGGCAACAAATTCAACATTCCTCTGTCAAATCTACTTTATAGCACTGAGTTGACTTCACAACCGGCCAAACTACCCAAGTTTACCACCGTAATGTCATTACTTCTGTTACCGATGTTGCTGATTTTTCTAGATACTGGCCTCAACACACTAACAGCCTCTGGCATCATCGATGGTTCAAATAAGTTAACTCAGGCTTTGAGAATGATTGGTAAAACCCCCATTGCATTACTGATAACACTGTTGGTTTGTTTGCTTGTTTTTGCAAAAGACTATGGGATGAAAGAATTAGATAGGTTATGCAGTGAATCGCTTGCCCCCATCTGTGGTGTTATTTTAATTACTGGCGCTGGAGGGATGTATGGTGGTGTATTACGTTCTAGTGGTATTGGCGATGCACTTGCTGCCTTGCTGAATGACACAGGTATGCCTATGATTGTGGCTGCGTTTGTTATTGCTACTTGCCTTAGAGTGGCCCAAGGCTCAGCTACGGTAGCGCTAACCACCACCGCTGCACTCATATCGCCGATGGTGGCCGCAACAGTTGGTCTATCTCCCCTTGATTTGTGCTTCATTGTTATAGCGATTGCAGGTGGTGCAACCGTGTTGTCTCATTTTAACGATTCTGGGTTTTGGCTGGTGAGTCGCTTACTTGGGATGGATGAAAAAACCACGTTAAAGACATGGACTGTAATGGAAACATTGTTGGGCAGCATCGCCTTTTTAATTGTCTGGGTGTTAAGTTTACTATTTTAGTTCTGGAGAGCTAAACATCGTTCATATAACATTTAAAATATTGAGGGCTTGTATGTCTAGCAAAATACTCAGTAAAGATGTTAACTCTATGAATAAATAGCCAAATCCAAAACAATATAACGTACTGTTAAGTACTACCATCACTACCATCAGTAACTAAATAGGCTTTTTATGATTTTCAAACAAAAAAAAATCAAAATCACCGTATTTTGCAGGCTCATGTTCACTAGTTTATTAGTTATTTCGTGTGCTGAAAAATCTGCAATTCAAGTGAAAAATAACACTAATTCTCTATCTTCGACGATTAGCAATGCCAACTTATTATATTGCCCAATAGGTTCAGAGAATAAACAGTTGGATTTAACAAATGTAAAGCTCACTCGTCAACAAGATATCCCCTTAATGTATCGAGGTTATAACAATATTGAAGGCCCTGTTTGGCACAATGGTGCTTTATATTATTCTAATATCGGTTCACATCAGCCCGATGAGAACGGGTTTCAATTAACTAACCAAGCAACCATTTGGCGTTGGGTTCCAGGCAATAAACCACAAATTTGGATAAAAGACACTACCGCAGGCACCAATGGCCTAGCTTTAAACAGTAAAGGTGATTTAGTCGTTGGGCGACAACTGGATGGTTCTCTTTCGAGCATAGACTGGCAAACTAAAAAAATAACGCCCATTGTAAGCACTTACCAGAATAAACGCTTTAACTCGCCAAATGATCTAACCATAGCTTATGACGATACTATTTATTTTACTGACCCTAATTGGAACATACCCTCAAACATTAATTTGGCTAATGTGCAAGGTGGTGGTCAACCCAAATCCATTGAAGCTGGTCAACGAGTTTATCGTGTTACAGCTGACGGTACACTAAAGGTAACAGCCGTGACAAAGCTTGTACCCGCACTAAGTGACAAACCAAATGGCATTATCTTGTCTCTTGACCAAGAACAATTAATTGTTGGTGGGTTACAAGGTTTATGGGCGTTTGATTTAACTTTAGGTAAAGTTTCAAACCCTCAGCAATTATTAGATACGCCAATTGATGGCTTAGGCAAAGATTGCAGCGGTAACATTTATATAACTACTACCCGAAAGACGCCAAATAGAAAAGATGGACAAGTCGTGGTAATACTAGACAAAAATCACTTAGAAGTTGGTAGCTTAAACGTATTGGGCATTCATATTGTCACTAACATTGCCTTTGGAGGAAACGATGGCAAAACTTTATTTGTTACCGGACTAACTGCACCAATGGAAGGTGACAAACTTCGACAGTGTGGTAATAAAACGTGTCTAAAAGCCAGTATTTACACAACAAACCTTAACGTACCAGGTTTTCCATTTTAACTATGCCAGTATTTATGTAACCCTACTTTTGGTTAATCATCTTTCATTTATCAATTAAGGTTTTATTGGAACAATGCGCTTGACGAAAAACAGAGGGGCTTTGTTTAAATAATTTAAGAAACTGGCGGCTAAAATAGCTGTGATCAGTAAAACCGGTATCATTGGCAATAATGGCAATAGCGTGGTTTGTTTCTATTAATAATCTCCTAGCGTTTTCTAAACGTACTTCATTAATAAATTGTTTAGGGGTTTTTCCTAAAATTTTTTTAAAACGGCGCTCTAATGCACTAATAGACAAATGAGTAATATCAGCGAGGTCTTTTAAGCAAATATTGTGCATATAGTTGTCTCGTACATAGGCAACAGGTTCTTTTAAAGCATCCATTCCGGAGAGGGCTAATGATGTTTTTTCTAAATGTCTTGAAATACCATAAGAGCCGATAGGCTTAGCTTGCTCATTAAGTAAAGGACGCTTTGATGTCGTAAACCAAGCAATATCACCTGACTTAGTGTAATTCATTTCTAAACGGTTATTGACCACTTCACCGTGCATCACTCTTTGATCGTCGACACTAAACTGTCTAGCAATATGAGCCGGTGAAAAATCAAAATCACTTAAGCCAATAATTTGAGTAAGTGATGTTACACCAATATGCTCTAAAAAAAATTGATTGCCATAAACAAAACAGCCGTTATCATCTTTTACCCAAAAAATCATATCAGGCATGAGATCAAACATTTCAATAATTTGTTTAACACCAAACTGATTAATAAATTTATCTAAATAAACTGATGGCATTACGAGTCCTTTTATATTGTTGATGTTTTGTACTCAAATACAATTTGAACACAAACTTAAGCCATATGTTAGGTATCTAATCAATCCACAGTTTATGTGTTAATCATTAAGTTTACAACGCCGATTTAATTACACAAATCGCTTTTATTTTTAATGACACTTAGTTGATAACTTCAATTAAGGTATGATGCATACATTATACCTTTAATGATATTGACAGCAAAATCGCACTTAAATAGCATATTAAATATTAAATACTTACCATTCACGTCATTCGCTAAGTTTACAGCGCCGATTTTATTATATAACTAACCGATTTATTCTTAACACAATCCAAACAATAATGGCTATAGTAAATATTCATTATTAGTGGATATTCACCCATTTTTTTCATTGACCTTAGTTGAAAATTTCAAATACAAATGTATTTAATTAAACAAGGGGATAATTACCCCCCCCTTATTTGTATGTTGACTTAGAGCAGAAATCATTTTGAATCGTCTATCTATTGAATGAATGAAAACCAGGTATAAAAATAAACAGTAAACAGTAAACATAACAATAAAAAACACTGAGATATAATTATCATCGGCATAGTAAATCCTGTCGATTTAAATTTATCTTGCAAAATAAAAACATATAACAGGACGTAACATGACTCACAAACCAAATAAAACCTTTAATAAATCACTTGTCGCTAAAAGCATAAGTCTAATGCTCGGCACAACGGTTTTGGCTCCAGCTTTCGCTGAAGAGATAAAAAAAGATGAAGCCGCAATTGAAGTTATTCAAGTTACAGGTGTTCGGGGAAGTTTATCTCAATCAATGAACATTAAACGTCAATCATCAGGTGTTGTTGATGCTATCTCTGCGGTAGATATGGGTAAATTCCCAGATACTAACCTTGCAGAGTCATTACAGCGTATTACCGGTGTATCAATTAACCGTGTTAATGGTGAAGGCTCTGAAGTTACTGTACGTGGCTTTGGTGGTAACTATAACTTAGTAACATTAAATGGCCGTCAAATGCCAGCAGCTAATGTAGGAACCATCACAGGTAACCCACAAGATAAAGGCGCAGCGGGTACTAGTCGTTCATTTGATTTTTCAAATATCGCCTCCGAGGGCGTCAGTGGTATTGAAGTCTATAAAACTGGCCGCGCTGCAGGTGCTTCAGGTGGTATTGGTGCAACAATTAACATTAATACCCTTAAGCCATTAGAGCAAAGTGACAATATGGCCTCTGTTGGTATTAAAGCGGTAAAAGATGAAAGTGGTGATGGCATCACCCCAGAAGTCAGTGGTGTTGCTAGCTGGGTAAATGAAGAATCTAATTTTGGTGTTTCATTATTTGGTTCATTCCAAGAACGTGACTCTGGTAGTCGTCATATGAGTACTGAAGTCTATGAATTGCGTCAATATAATGGTGCAGCTGATTTAGACTCGCTTACCATCGATGGTGCTACCGTGATAAATGAACCTACTGTTGGTCAAATATTATCCATACCTAGTAACATTGGCATAGGGTCTAATCAAGATAATCGTGAACGTACTAATGCTATGTTAACGGTACAATTTGAGCCTATGGAAGAGCTTAGGTTCACTTTTGATGCAACTTATGCAAAAAATGAGAAAGAGTCAACTTCACTTATTGATGGTATCTGGTTTGCACGACAATTTAGTACGGTTGAATTTGATGGTAACCCAGTAGTATCTACGCCAGTTAAATTTTCTGAGACCGGCGGCCAAAACAACCTAGTACAAGGTAAAGATTTCTTCTTTCAAAACCTAGCATTAGCGACAAAAGATGAATTAAAATCTTTTGGCTTTAATGTTGATTACGATGTGAATGACGCTTTAAATCTAAGAGTTGATGTGGCTTCATCAGAAGCAACTAGTGGAGGTGCAGGCCCTGAAGGACTTAACGCTATTCGTTTCAATATGGCGGGTGCAACAGCTGGTTGGCAAACTGTTGACTTTACGAAAAGTATTCCTGCAGCAAGCATCCAAATTGAAGATACTTTAAAGGGTGGTAACGGTAACGGAATATTTGATAAAGCAGATGTTGGCTCACAAGTAACTCAAACCGATATGTCTAATCAAATTTCAGATGTTGACCAATTTCGTTTTGAAGGTCAATGGCTTGGTGATGAAGTTACTGTTGACTTTGGTCTAGGATATATCTCATCAGAAATGAGACAAACACGTCAAGCATCAACTGACGCTCTAGGTGATTGGGGTGTAACCGCACCTGGTGATATCCCAGAGGGTTTATTTGCACAAAGCTGTACCGGTTGTTTATTTGAAGACCATGATCTATCCGGTGTTGAAGGTGCTGATGCGGCGTCACCAAGTGGTACAACAATACCTTTAGGTAGTGTATCATTTAGTGGCGATCCGGTGAGTCTTATAAACGCAGTTGGTCCTACATATGGTGTGTCTTTAGCTGATCGTTCAATTAATACCGACGATGATAATACAGTTAAAGAAGATATTTTATCTGTCTATGTTCAAGCCGATATGGATTATGACGTTGCTGATATGACATTAAACATCGTTGCTGGTTTACGTTATGAGCAAACTGATGTTACCTCTTCGTCAATTCAATTCATACCTACTCAAATAATTTGGGAAGCGGATAACGACTTTTTACCCGTGTTAGGTTCGTCAGTAGATACTATTACAGATAAAAATGACTACTCGAATTTTTTACCGAGTCTTGATTTGACTCTAAATGTGACTGATGAGATTAAGGCCCGTGCTTCTTTTAGCAAAACATTAGCTCGACCTTCTTATGAACAAATGTTCCAATCTACTTCAATATCACCACCACCACGCCTAACATATTTGGGCGGTGTAGCAACAGGTAGTTCAGGTAATGCACAATTAGATCCTCTGGAGTCAACTAACATTGACTTATCTGTTGAGTGGTATTACAACGACTCAAGCGTAGTTTCAATTGGTTACTATAGAAAAGACGTTGAAAACTTTGTCGGTATTGCACAAAGTGAAAAAACCTTGTTTGGTTTATTAGATGCGACTTCAGGTGCAGCTGGTACAACCTCAGGTGACGCTATAGCAGCATTGGAAGATGGCGGTTTTGAAGTTAACGAAGTTAACTTGTTTACGATGTCAGCCGTTTTACAACACCCTACAGACTTTCCTAATGGCGCAGCAGATTTTCAAGATCCAGCTGTAAATCCAAACTTTGAAGGTGATGTATTTGCTGCTTATGATGTTGTTGCCTTAGCAGGAGACCCTGAATTACAGTTTCAAGTAACAGGGCCTGTTAATGATAAAAGTGCTGTCATCGATGGTTTTGAATTTGCATGGCAACATTTCTTTGGTGATACCGGCTTTGGTTATCAATTGAACTACACTACCGTAAATGGTGATATTGGTTTTGATAATGGTGGTGCTATCACTGTTGACCAATTTGCTTTGGAAGGTTTAAGTGATACCGCTAATGCAGTATTAATTTACGAAAATGAAAGCTTTTCAGCACGTATTGCCTATAACTGGCGCGATGAGTTTTTAAGTACGACTAACCGTGGTAAAGGTCCACGTAACCCAGTATATATCGCAGAAACTGAGCAAATCGATATTAACGTAAGTTATAGTCCACTTGAAAATTTAACAGTAAGTTTAGATATTATTAACTTAACTGATCAAGGTCTTCGTAAGTTTGGTCGTAGTAGAAACAATGTTTTCTTTGTTCAAGAAGCTGATAGACGAGCAGTCTTAAGTGCTAATTACAAATTCTAGACATGGTCTAAATTCCTCAGTTTACTCATTTAACTGAGGAAATTTATACTACCTATGAGTGAAACAGAATGTTAATGTTTCACTCATAATTTTATAATAACAATAATAATAAAGCGAAATGTGCTTATGAGTAAGGCAATGGTCTTAAATAATGTAGACCACAAAAATGTCAAGGTTGATACTCGACCTGAAGCTAATTTAAATGTAAATCGCGCTTTGGTATATGCTACTGAAATAAGCGAATTACACAAAGAATTCCCACTGGTATTTCACAAAAACACAAAAACAAGACAAACACAATTACACGCGATATTGGGTTTAGAAAAAGATGAAAACCTCTTTCTTGGTGATAATGGTTGGCAAACCCGATTTGTCCCCGCTTTACTCGCTAGAGGGCCCTTTAGTTTGGGTTATAAAAAAGATAATCAAGACGATAACAAACAACAAGACCCAGTCATTTGTATTGATATGGACGATCCTCGTGTAAGCACAGAGCATGGTGAAGATGTTTTTCTTCAATTTGGTGGCGAAGCACCTTATCTAAATTATGTAAAAAAAGCACTACAAACTATTGATAGTGGTATGCAATTTGATAAAACACTTTATTCACTGGTAGAGTCAATGGACTTATTAGAACCTGTCTCCATTAACATTAAGCTAAGTAATATAGAAGAAGTAAATTTCAGTGATTATTATACCATTAACCAAGAAAAACTCTCAAAATTGACTGGTGATAATCTTGAGAAGTTAAGCCAATATGGCGTCCTCAGTTTATTGTATTTTATCCTCTCATCCATGGGCAATTTTCAAGCATTAATTGAGCTAAAAAATGCAAAGTCTGCAATGTGTTAATGCTTTCTGAATAAGGAAGAGCGAACGTGACAACCGTTAAGAACGAAGTACAGATACTGGAAGGGATAACGCCTCAGTCTATTCCATTTGATCACCTCTTTTCACAAAACCAACCTGTTATTTTAAAAGGGTTAGTTAAAGAGTGGCCCTTAGTTAAGCTTGGCCAACAATCTGCGTCAAAAGTTATGACAGAACTCGAGCTTCATTATAGTAAAAAACCAATGCTCGTTTACAAAGGAGCTTCTGATATACAAGCACGATTTGGCTATAACAAATCTTGTACTGGTTTCAACTTTGTCGCTAAGACAACAACCATTCCGGAAGTTTTTGATACGATTCGACGTCAATTAACTCAAGATGAACATGATTATTTGTATGTTAACTCTCTGAGGTTTGATGAGGGCTTTCCAACACTTAATCAGACCCATCAATTAGCTTTTGACCATAGCGAATTTATTCAAAACAAACCTATTTCAAAAATTTGGTTAGGAACAGAATCTATTGCTGCGGCCCATTTTGACCAACCGAAAAATATTGCTTGTTGTTTAGTAGGTAAACGACGCTTTACCTTATTTCCACCCAATCAAATTGACAACTTATATCCGGGTCCACTCAACCCTACCCCAGGTGGCCAGGTGGTCACACTGGCAAATCTAAGCCAACCTGATTTCACCCGTTTTCCCCGCTTAAAAAATGCATTAGCTAACGCTTATATTGTCGACCTTGAACCTGGTGATGCTTTATATTACCCGAGTATGTGGTGGCATGAAGTAGAAGCTTTTGACCGTTTTAATGCGATGGTAAATTTTTGGTGGATGGCAACAGAACCTTATTTAGGTAACCCAATGGATGTATTAATGCATGCCATGATGAGTTTAAGGGATCGACCAGTCAAAGAAAAAGAGGCGTGGAAAGCGTTAATGAATTATTACATTTTTAATGATATAGAAAAAGTAACGCAACATATACCACCTGAGAGTCATGGTGCTTTAGCGACTATGACTGAAGATCAGACAAGACGGATACGAGCCATGTTAAGAAATAACTTGAACCGCTAAATATAAGAGAAGAAATATAAATATGGATGCTAAGATTAAAGTAGTAATAGCAGGAGGAGGAACGGCTGGTTGGCTCTCTGCGTATAGCTTGGTCAAACGTTTAGGTAGTGTACTCGACATTACGCTAGTGGAGTCTGATCAAATTGGCACTATCGGCGTCGGCGAAGCGACTATTCCTACTATGCGAACCTTTCATCGTCTAGTCGGTATTGATGAGCAGGAATTTATGGCTGCGACGCAAGCCACCTTTAAATTAGGTATTCAATTCGATAATTGGGGGCAGCAAGGTGATAGCTATTTTCACTCTTTTGGCGAAATTGGTCAGCGCTCTTGGATGGCTGAATTCCACGAATTTTGGATGGAAGCTAAAGCCAATGGCTTTGGTGGAAGTTTAGAAGATTATTGCCTCGAATTAAAAGCAGCTAAGACTAATAAATTTTCAACGCAAGTCGGTAAAAAACCAGTTAACTTTGCCTATCATTTAAACGCAACTGCTTATGCTGATTTTTTGCGCACAAAAAGCGAGGCTTTAGGGGTAAAGCGTCAAGAAGGATTGATAGAACACGTACAAAAAGATGACAGTGGAAATATATCATCACTCACCCTGAGTAAGGGTGAAAACATACTAGGTGACTTCTTTATTGATTGTACCGGATTTAGAGGATTGCTTATTGGTGAACACCTAGGTGTTGGTTATGAGGACTGGAGTCACTTTTTAGCCGCAGATAGTGCCATTGCGGTACAAACAGAGAAAGTTGAAGCGCCGCGCCCTTATACTCAGGTTACCGCACATCCAGCAGGGTGGCAATGGCGCATACCACTCCAAGGTCGAGTAGGCAATGGCCTAGTCTATAGTAGTAAATTCTTATCTGATGATGAAGCTGAAGCTACATTATTGGCGAACTTGACTGGTAAGCCGATTACCAAACCAAAACAATTGCGATTTACTACTGGTAGGCGAGATAAGTCTTGGCATAAGAACTGTGTGGCTATTGGCCTTGCTAGTAGTTTTTTAGAGCCCTTAGAGTCAACCAGTATCCATATGGTGACTACTGCATTACTTCGACTGATGAAGTTATTTCCTTTTGGTGGAAATACCGCTCTACTCGCAGAGCAATATAATCGGGAAGTTAAATTAGAAGCGGAAACTATTCGTGACTTTATTATTTTGCATTATCACTTAACTGAGAGAGATGACAGCCCGTTTTGGGATCATTACCGAACGATGGAAATACCTGAAACCCTGGCTCATCGAATGGCTATTTTTAAGGAAAATGGTTATGCGTGGCTTGATGATGTTGGCTTATTTAGGGTTGATTCATGGGTGCAAGTCATGATGGGACAAGGCTTAATGCCTGAACAACATCATAAAGGCAGCCAAGTTTTACCTACAGAAGGCTTAAAAGAACAGATGAGCGCTTTAAAAAATATGGTGGAAAATTCAGTGGCCCAAATGCCTCAACATGCAGACTTTATTAAAACATACTGCCCTGCTAATAATAACTAGTTTATCAATAAGTTAAATAAAAAATATGAAAAATAGAGTCATTATTGTTGGCGGTGGCACCGCAGGTTGGTTAACTGCGGGTATTATTGCTGCCAAACACTGCTCAAAAGATGCAGTAATACAAGGCACAGACAATACAAAAGTTATCCTGGTGGAATCACCTGACGTTAAAAACTTAGGCGTGGGCGAAGGTACTTGGCCAACAATGAGAGATACTCTTCGTCAAATAGGCATATCTGAACGAACGTTTCTTTCTTGCTGCGATGCGAGTTTTAAACAAGCCTCTAAATTTGTTGGTTGGTCTAACGGTAAAAATAAGAATTATTATCATCCTTTTACCGCACCGTCTGGTTATGGTTCAGTGAGTATGGCTGAACATTGGTCTGCGTCACCTAAAGATATGAATTTTGAAAGCTGGGTTAGTTCACAAGGGGCTATTTGCGATAAAAACCTAGCACCCAAATTAACAAAAATGCCTGAATATGCTTTTAGTTTAAACTATGGTTATCACCTCAATGCTGGGAAGTTCATCAAATTACTTCACCAGCATTGCGTCGATAACCTTGGTGTAAAATATATCCAAGGACATGTCGATCAGGTGCTTAATGCCGAGAATGGTGATATCGCTGAAATCGTTTTATCGAATGGTAAACATATAGCGGGAAATTTATTTATTGACTGCAGTGGTTTTACTGCGTTATTAATTGGCCAACATTACCAGATCCCATTTAAGTCAAAACATGATATTTTATTTAACGATACCGCGCTTGCTCTTCAGGTTGAGCATGCTTCAGATGACGTACCTATTGGCTCATGTACCGTAGCAACTGCTCAGGACAGCGGTTGGATTTGGGATATTTCGCTGCAAAACAGACGAGGAATTGGCCATGTATTCTCTAGTGATTTTACTAGTGTCGAGTCCGCGGAGGATGCCTTGCTTAAGTATGTCAAAAATGATCCTTTTCTCGCTTCACAGAATTTGACACCTCGTCGCATTAAATTTAACCCTGGTCATAGAGAAACCTTCTGGCACAAAAACTGTGTTGCTATTGGTGTTTCAGCTGGCTTTGTTGAGCCATTAGAAGCTACAGCTTTGGTATTGATTGAAAAATCTGCCGAATGGATCAGTCAACAGCTTCCACGTGATCCTCAGGCAATGGCTGTATTAGCGAAAAGGTTTAATAGTCTCACCTTAGCTCGATGGCAAGAAATCATTGATTTTCTTAAATTACATTACATACTGTCAAACCGCACAGATACTGAGTATTGGCGAGCACATCAACAAAAAGAGTCAGTTCCTGACAGTCTACAAGAAGCCTTGCAATTATGGCAAACTCAAGCACCGGGTCTTTATGAAAGCAATCAACGGTTTGAACTGTTCTCATCAGCCAGTAAGCAATATGTTTTATACGGCATGGGGTTTAATACAGAGCAAAAACTAAAGACCCATCTTAGTCAAAAAGAAGCCTCACTGATAAAACGGATACAAAATGAAACTTTTCATACAACCGAACAATTACTCAGTGCATTACCAACAAACCGAGCGTTTTTGAATAAAATATTGCAAAAATAAGAACTCTTATTACTCTATTTCCTATTGATATCATCTTAATTTAGCGTATCAATTTAGCTCATTTGTAGTTTTGATCGGATGTCGATAAAACATCGCTAATTTTTTTTGTCGTGACTTAACCACTAATTCAACTTTAGTGCTTTACCCATTAAATTGGTTGTCTATGGCTCCCTTAAGCCAGTAAAATAGGTGTTTAAATAGATAAATTAATGAGCTAAAGTTGATTTTAATAACTCGTTTACCTTTAAAATGTTGACAAACAATTGATCTAAGGTAGTTAAGAAAACGTAATAAAGGTATCTATAAAATGATTACATTAGGAATTTAAATGACGTATTGGACTCTATTAGCTTGTGTGATATTACTCAATACAACTGTATCAGCAAATGAAAATAGAGGAGATGCTAGAGAGCGTATTGAGCCCAAAGGATTGCTTTATGGCCTAGGTATAGGTGTCACCCAAGAAATTTATAAAGGTTATAATTATAGCGTTATCCCTTTACCAATCTTAGGTTATCGAGGCGAGGATTTTCGTATTATTGGTCCATTCGTTAGTTATGATGCTTTTCAAATATCAGAAGTTGAAATGACTTTACAATTATCGCCACGATTTCAAGGGTTCGACAACTCAGACAGTTATATTTTTAAAAATATGGACGAAAGAAAATTTTCTATGGACGCTGGTGTAGGCCTTTCTTATGAAAAAAATGACTGGAAAGTAGGCCTTTCAGCTATGTTTGATGTGCTTAACAGGTCTAATGGTTATGAAGCTAAAGCTAATATTTCTCGTGTATTTCGTCAAGGACCCTTGTTCTTTGAACCCAGTCTTAGTGCCAGTTATTTAGACAGTGACCATGTTAATTACTACTATGGTGTCAATGTAAATGAAACCAATCCATCTACTTTTCAGTATAAAGGCCAATCAGCACTTAATACTACCCTTGGGTTCTCAGTAGCTACTCCTATATTCTTAGGCGGTTTTACCCGTTTCGCTGTTGATTATACTTGGTATGACAATGCCATTACCGATAGTCCATTAGTTGAAGCTAACACTAATATGAGTGCTCGCCTGTTATTCAGCAAGTTTTTTTAAACGATACCTTTTTAATTAGACTTTTGACTTTTTTCTGACATTCAAAATTTTCAAACCATCAATACTTTACTTAACGATAGTTTAGCTAAATTTAAAGGCTAATCAATTGCAGTTGATGTTTTGTTTACGTTGTTATTATCAATCATTCAACACAGACCTAAAATAAGTTGTTATTTGTCGATACGTGGTCGTCATGAATTTTTAACAAAGGTTAATTATCGTTAGCGCTGTAAATAATAAACGTTAGTAGATAAACGGTTATCAATACATTGAGTTAATTACTCGCGTCGATTATACAAGGTTTGTTTTTCCAAGTAGTTAACCAAGTTAAGATGTTTCTTGCTGGCATGGGGTGCGCAATACCATAGCCTTGTACAATATAACTTCCCAGAGACAGTAATAATTCAGCGTGTTCAGGTGTTTCTACTCCTTCTGCAATCACTTTTAAATTAAAGACTTTTGCTAGTTCAATAATACCTTGAATAATCGCTTTATCATCCGAACACGTGAGCATGTTTATTACAAAGGATTGATCAATTTTTAAAAAGTTTACCGGTAAACTTTTTAAATAGGTTAATGATGAATAACCGGTACCAAAATCATCAATTGAAAAAAGCACCCCTAACTGATTACAGTCTCCAATGACACTTGAAATTAGCTCAATATCTTTCAGCTCACTCGTTTCTAAAATTTCAAATTCAAGACTGCCTTTTTTAAGATTAGGATACTGTTCTAGCATCTTCTTCAGTTCACTGACAAAATCAGTATGCTGAAAATGTAAAGAACTAATATTAACACTAATAGGGAGATCGTACCCCAAAGATAGCCAACATTGTAATTGCTGTAAAGCAGTATTAATCACCCATCGGCCTATTTCGACACCCAATATGTGATTTTCAATTACCGGTAAAAATTCAGCCGGTTCAAGCAGTCCTCTGTCTGGGTGCTGCCAACGAATTAGCGCTTCAACTCCCACCACCTCATCGGTTCTGAGATCGACTTTAGGCTGATAATACAATAAAAACTCATCGTTTTCTAACGCTTGACCTATCCTTAGCAATTTTTCATTATGGTGTTTTACTGCCTCATCTTTTTCTATATCAAAAAAATGTTTACGGTTTCTTCCTTTTTGTTTTGCTGTATACATAGCATGATCTGCGTGCCTTATTAATTGGTCAGGGCTAACATTGTCTAGCGGATAAAATGTAACGCCTATACTTGCTGAAACCTTCAATAATTTTTTTTGTATAACAAGGGTGGCTGAGACTGATTTAAGCATACGGGATAATATAAAATCGATTTCTGAGGGATCAGAAAGTTCGTCAATCACCGCTACAAATTCATCGCCAGCAATACGAGATAAGGTATCCCCTTTTCGGAGCTCCCTTTTTAATCGGCTCGCAATTTTTTTCAATAATTCATCACCGATATTTTGACCATGAACATCATTGATTTTTTTAAATCCATCTACATCAATAAAGACAACTGCGACATAATTTTTATTACTTGACGCTTTTAACAATGCTTTATCAATTATACCCGTCAATAAACTTCGGTTAGGTAGCCCTGTTAATGGGTCGTAGTGTGCTGATATTTTCAGTGCTGAGTTGGCATCTTTTAAGTCAATATTAGTTTTTTCTAACTTTCTTTGATTAACTTTTCGGTCACTAATATTTTGGAGAACACCCGTTAATTGAACAGGTATTCCTTGTTCAGACGTAACCGAACATGTTGTTCTTACATCTATTTTATTACCTTTGGTGGTATAGAATTCTAGCTCAAGGTCATAGCCAACGCCATGATGAATAGCATTATGCAAAGCCTCAATAAGAATAGCTTTAGACTCGGGTAAATAATGATCTATACCAGCATCTACCGTTGGATTAAATTCCTCTGACGATGTTTCATGTATTCTATAGGTCTCATCTGTCCAAAATAAATCATCTGTTTTTAAATCTAATTTCCATCCACCTAATTTTCCCACTTGCTCTGATTCTTTTAGCAACTGACTGGTTATCACTATCTGCTCTTCATTTTTTTTACGTTCAGTAATATCTCGGTGCGAACCTATCATCCGCTTTGGTTTACCGTCCTCATCCCTTTCGACGATTTTCCCCAAGATATTCACCCAAATATAGTGTCCAGATTTATGCTTCAGCCGAGCTTCACACTCAAAATAATCAATATCACCATTAAAATATTGTGAGAGTATATCTTGCGCTTTTATTGAATCATCGGAATGCATACTAGTAGACCAGCGGCTCATCGAAGTCGACTTTAATTCTTTATTGGTATGACCTGTTATTTTTGCCCAAGATTCATTGAATGTTAGACTTCCTGTTTGAATATTCCAATTCCATATGCCTATACCAGTAGCGGACAAAAAGTTATTAAAATTATGGTTATAACCAACCACCAAATTATTTATATCATCCATATATTATCAACAGTCCTATTAATTTTATTATTAACACCACGTAATATATACTCTAGAAATATCAATGTGGATCATTTAAATTGCATTTAGTTTTTGAATAAATATTGCATGCAATATACCGTATCCCAATACATTACCACAACAATTTACAATATAAAAATTCATCCTTGATTATTGTATGATTTACAAGCAGTTCATTAAAAACTTGTAATTAACTAGACGATCAGTCTATTATATAAAATATGACTATATCAACAAGTAAGCCACGTCGTGGTCGACCACCAAAAGTATCCCGCGAGAGCCAAGATACAAAAAATAAATTAATACGCAGTGGTCTTCAGCAGTTAACCGAGCATGGTTTTACCTCTTCGGGAATCGATCAGATATTAAAAAATGTAGGTGTACCTAAAGGCTCTTTTTATTATTATTTTACCAATAAAGAAGCATTTGGTCAGGCCGTTATAGATAAGTATGCTACCTATTTTGCCAATAAATTAGATATTTTCTTACTAGATGAGTCCTACCCGCCACTTACGCGTATTAGTAATTTTGTTGAAGACGCAAAAATTGGTATGAGTCGTCATCAATTCAAAAGAGGATGCCTAATAGGTAACCTCGGACAAGAAGTTGATTTACTCCCTGAAAACTTTAGACCGCAATTAATTGATATATTTCTTTACTGGCAACAGTGTTTAGCGAAGTGCCTTAAAGCAGCCCAAGTTAAAGGAGATATATCAATTACCGCAAATTGCGAACTCCTAGCTGAATACTTTTGGATTGGTTGGGAAGGAGCAGTTAGCCGCGCAAGACTCGTTCAAAGTACAACACCATTAGAGAACTACCTCAATCAATTTATCTTGGGTTTACCTAAGTAATTTTTTTTACCATTTATAGACGATCGGTCTAGATAAGGAAACAACATGTTTAACGGCATTCTAATAGAAAAAGATGATAAAGGTTACCGAGCTACAGTTAAATCGATAGATGACGAAGTGCTGCCTGAAGGTGATGTTACCATCAAAGTTTCGTATAGCACGCTAAATTATAAAGATGCATTAGCGATCACAGGGAAAGCGCCGGTAATACGAAGCTTTCCGATGGTACCCGGTATTGATTTAGTCGGCACAGTAGAACAAAGCGACAGTGATAAGTTTAATATTGGCGATGCCGTTTTACTCAATGGCTTTGGTGTTGGTGAAGTTCACTGTGGTGGTTTAGCTGAGAAAGCTCGCTTAAAAAGTGACTGGTTAATTCCACTACCTGAGGCAATGTCTCCACGCCAAGCGATGGCCATAGGTACAGCTGGTTATACCGCTATGCTATCTGTCATTGCCCTTGAAAAGAATGGCATAACACCTGATAAAGGTGAGATTTTAGTGACGGGGGCTAATGGAGGTGTTGGTAGTTTTGCAATTGCAATATTATCTAAACTTGGTTACAAAGTAGCGGCTTCAACAGGCCGAGTCGACCAAAAAGAGTACCTAACTAAATTAGGCGCAATAGAAGTTATTGACCGTGCTACGCTATCAGAAAAGGGACGTCCATTGGCTAAAGAACGTTGGGCTGGAGCCATTGACTCAGTAGGGAGTTATACCTTAGCTAATGTTTGTGCAAGTATGCAATATGGCGGTGTTGTTACCGCTTGTGGTTTAGCACAAGGTATGGATTTCCCCGCAAGTGTTGCACCATTCATTTTACGAGGTGTTACTTTGGTCGGTATAGATAGTGTAATGCGTCCCATTGAAGACCGCGTAGAAGCATGGCAACGTCTTACAGATATTATAGCTCCAGAGATCTTTGACGACATTTCAACCGATATCAGTTTAGCAGAGGCTGTTAACATTGCCGACGATTTAATTTCAGGCAAAGTTCAAGGGCGAGTGGTCGTTGATATGAGTAAATAAGCATTATAGATACCTTATATTAATTAATATAAGGTAAATAATAACAAAAATCATCTAGTAGTGAGAGAAGTGAGGCTTACACCTCATTTTTCTCACTTAACCTTACTTACAAAAATTAAATACAGTTTCTGTATAAGTTACCTTCAATCAACGGCTCTTCTCAAAGCCAATAGAGCAAACCTTAGAGTGTTAATGCACTCTATGGCATAACAACCGCCGTAGTAAGGCTCGTTAGTTCTGATTCGCCCCATTAATTAGCTTTATCCAAAGTCCGTTGTTATCGCTTATATAGTTTAAAAAGTGCTATGCATATACTCAATTTTATGGATAATAAACGACTATTTAATCCCCCCGACTGACTAAGCAATAACTATGCTAAAAAACATTTCGAATTTACAAGCTACCTTAAAAACATTAGTCACCGCTCAACAAGGTATAAATTTAGAAGGTAAAGTAGCGGACTACATTCCCGCACTTGCTGATGTTTCCCCTAATCTCATAGGCATTTCAGTAGCCACTATTGATGGCGATGTTACTAGTGCTGGTGACTACCAAGTTCCTTTTTCGATTCAAAGTATCTCGAAAGTGTTTGGTTTAGTGATGGCCATGAATCGTATTGGCGATGATTTATGGCAACGTGTCAACATGGAGCCTTCTGGCCAACCATTTAACTCCATCATTCAACTCGAGTGGGAAAAAGGTATACCACGCAACCCTTTTATCAATGCAGGAGCATTACTGGTTGCTGACGTATTAACCAGCCATTTTTCGACGAGCAAATTAGCCTTTTTAACCTATATGCGCTCTCTAGCGGGTGACGAAAATATTCACATTGACAATAGTGTCTATCAATCTGAATTAGTACACGGTAACCGTAATGCTGCTATGGCTTACTTAATGAAAAGTTTCAACAATATTCAAGCGGAAGTGCCGGAAGTATTGAGTCATTACTTTACTCAATGTTCAATAGCAATGAATTGTCAACAACTGGCAACAAGTTTACTCTTTTTAGCAAACAAAGGCGTCGATCCCAACAACTCAAATAAGGTTTGTACCCCTCGAGATGCACATCGTGTCAATGCTATATTATCCACCAGTGGGATGTATGATCAGTCAGGCGAGTTTGCATTTTCTGTAGGTTTACCGGCAAAAAGTGGCGTTGGTGGCGGAGTTGTTGCTATTGTCCCTGGCTATGGCGTTATTTGTGCTTGGAGCCCACTATTAAATACCTTTGGAAATTCTATTGTAGGTACAAATTTAGTTGCCAGCTTAGCCGAAGAACTAGGCTTATCTATCTACCATTAGTTTCAAACCTATCACCATTAATAGCTTTAGTATTCGAGTGATAAAATAATACAAACTAAATAACACTTTCTAGACTCTGTCATTTAACTGATAACTAGTATCGTTAGAATTGATTATATTAGATAAAAAAAAGGACATCAAATGATGTCCTAAAATGTACAGTTAACGCATTAAAAACACTTTGTTTAGAAGAATCGGGGAGATTCAAAAACAAGGTAATCTTATAACTATCTATTGATATCAGCAAACGAGATAATTTCACTCAATAGATGAGGTATTTTCACTCATAAGTATGTTATTCGCGCTAGAACAAGTATCGATGATTTAATAAACACAATTACTCCACATTAACAAATCAGTTCTACAAGCCACAAAATAAAAAAAAAAGGTTTCAATTGAGACAAAAAACGTCTTACACAAGCTTAAATCAAAGAGTAATAAGGGCTATCTTATAATGATATTTTCTTAAAATTATTTTGTCATCATCGCTCCTCGGTTATTTATCAAGTTTAGGCTGGTTTATATTTCTATAAAGTCAAAAGTACTAATCATGATAGATAAATCTATGGTATGGATCGCAAGCGCTATTTAAAGTAAGGTGATCAGTATTAAGTTGTATCGTTATTTACTGATAGCCAAGTGAATCAATAGACTAATAACGATTTATAATAAGCTTGCAAACTTGGACAATCACCTATGAATTGTCAGATACTCTGCTCACAAACACCAAGGAAATACTTATGAAATATTGGTTAATAATTACCATTAGTTTGTTATCTGCTTTTGTCTTCGCTAGCCCCAGCCACATTAGTAATGTTAGAGGGTATACACTGGATAATAACGGAGAGCTAATTGCATTTAGCGATTTAGTGTTTGATGGTGGCAAAGTACTTGCCATTGGTGGTGAAGAGCTGAACAAACAGTTTCCACATGCCACATTGATTAACGGAAAAAAAAAGGTTTTACTACCCGGTATGATCGATGCTCATGGCCATGTAATGGGCGTGATGAGCTTAGGTGAAAGCTTAGTAAAGGTTGATTTGCGTGATGTTACAACCGCCAATAAAGCGGCGCTGCAAGTCCGTGATTATGCCAATGCTCATCCAGAGTTAAGGTGGATTACTGGCGGCGGCTGGAATGAAGTATTGTGGCCAGACAAAGCCTTTCCAAACGCTAAACAATTAGATGAATATGTCCAAGACCGCCCAATTATGTTGTCACGGGTAGATGGACACAGCAGTTGGGTAAATAGTAAAGCCCTTGAAATTGCTGGGATTACCAAGGAAACACTCGACCCATCCGGTGGTAAAATCATACGCGATGCCAAAGGTCACCCAACGGGCATACTGATCGATAATGCCATGGAATTAATGTTTGAATACGTACCTAAAAACTCTGAAGCCTACCTAAAAAATAAACTCGACGCCGCTGGTCAGCATTTATTATCGGTCGGTATTACTAGCGCACACGATGCGGGCATCAGTAAAGCAGAATATGACTACTATTTAAAACGACAGGCTGCCCATACCCTACCCTTGCGTTTTTATCCAATGTTGTGGGCGCCGGATCCCGAATTTACCAAGATGCTAGAAAAAGGTGTGGTTGAGGATCAGTATGATTTTTTATCTATTCGTAGCGTTAAAGCGATGGCTGATGGTTCATTGGGCAGTCGCGGAGCGGCATTGTTATCGCCCTATAATGATGCTCCAGATAACAATGGTTTACTGACACTGAGCGAAGATAACTACAAACCTTTATTTGATTTAGTACTCAGACATGGCTTTCAGCTTAATGTCCATGCTATTGGTGACAGAGCAAATCGTATGGTACTAGACCAATTTGAAGATAGTTTTAAGCGTATTGGTGGTCAAGAGCTGCGCAATCGCATGGAACATGCCCAGGTGGTTGCGATAAAAGATATCCCTCGCTTTATTGACCTAAACATTATCCCTTCTATGCAACCCACCCACGCGACCAGCGATAAAAATATGGCAGAGACTCGTATCGGCAAAGCACGTTTAAAAGGGGCTTATGCATGGCAGACTTTTTTAAAACAAGGCTCTCCTTTGGCCTTTGGTTCAGATTTTCCCGTTGAATTAGCCAACCCTTTTTATGGTTTACATGCCGCAGTAACACGTCAAGATAGAGAAAACCAACCCAGAAATGGCTGGTTCCCTGAGGAGTCAATGAGTATTGAGCAAGCATTCAAAGCCTTTACGCTAGATGCCGCCTACTCAGCTCATCAAGAAAAAATACTGGGTGGTCTCACGGTTGGAAAATGGGCTGATTTTATCTTAGTTGATCAAGACATCTTTAAAATTCCGCCAAAAGATATTTGGCGGACCCAAGTATTACAAACTTGGATTGGCGGTGAACAACGTTTTAAGCAATAAACCTAAATAGGTTTATTTTAGCAATTTAGCTCGTTACCTCGACAAAACATATTATGTTGATAGCTCTGAGTTTTTATCTCACAGTGACGCCCTCACTGGCGTTTAAACGTTACTTTTTAATAGAGCGAAATCAGGTTAAAACATCCGGTAAGCTTTAAAAGAACGCTATTAATAAAGAGGTTTGTTAGAAAGTTTATTTGACGGAAATCTAATAACTTTCTGTTAGCCGTTTAAATAATTAAAATGAACAGCCAACTTACTCTCAGAGACACTCAATTATTACGCTCGCTATTTAAAATTAAGGAAAAAAATGTTAATTCACTTTACCTCAAAAATACTTATTGCCGCTTGTTTAAGCATATCTACCTTGGCCATCGCAGAACCTCTTGAACAGGCAATTTATGCTTTTAAAGCAGGTAAAATAGAACAAGCAATCAATTTATTTTTAGAACAAGAAAATAATCCTGAAGCCATGTTGTATTTAGCCAAAATTTATATGAGTAGTGATTTAGACAAGGCTGAAGATTGGATAGTAAAAACTGTCAAAAATCAGCCAGACAATGCAGAGGCTCACTATTTTTTCGGCAGAATAATGGGGGGGCAGGCACAAAATTCAGTTTTTTCAGCCTTGAGTTATGCAGGTAAATCACTCGATGGTTTTACTCAAGCGGTAGCCTTGAAGC
>Ga0307489_10000351_pt1 | contig 26922 bp, 26 predicted proteins | sample SB12metaG_FD_202247 | JGI IMG/M metagenome (GOLD analysis project Ga0307489, IMG submission 202247) | Sea-ice brine microbial communities from Beaufort Sea near Barrow, Alaska, United States - SB 1.2 | ecosystem: Environmental > Aquatic > Marine > Coastal | place: USA: Alaska | collected... | reverse complement strand
TCGCCGAAAATACTCAAGAAGTTGAAAATCAAGGACTGCCAGCAGTGCTGGTAGTGTCGCCAGGAATTCGCCCCTGGCTGTCAAAAATAATCCGCCATCGACTCGCGGATCTCACGGTTCTCTCCTACAGCGAGATTCCGGAAGATCAATCAGTAAAAGTCGTAGCCACCGTTAGCATCGACGAACAGACTTAATACAGGGTAATTGAACAATGGAACTACAGCGAATTTTGGCCAGTAACACTCGCACGGCAATGGAGCAGGTCTTCAACCTATACGGTGAAGACGCAATGATTGTTGCCAACAACAGAGTGAAGGGCCAAACCGAAATTATTGTTGCGCTCGACCTTATATCAGAGGTTAAAGCCGCCCTCACGAAAACCCCTCAGGTGGCTACTGAGGCGCATAATGCAGCCAAATTTGGTGAATTGATCGAGGCCCACATTGAGGGAAAAACCGATCTGCACCAAGAGTCTAAAGAACAGTCAACGGGCCATGGCAATCTTGTTTTTGGCCATGACTTTGAGTCCCTTAGCCAGTCTATACCCACTGCGCAAATACCTGCGCTAGATCCCTTGGTCGATATTTCCCTAGATCGAGTCAGCAAGGCACTCAACGGTGAGAACTACAAAGAAGCTGCCGACAGAGAGTATTTAAAGGCACGTGAAATCGTTGACCTGGTAAAACAGGAGCTCAGCACCATGCGCGATGAGTTCAAAATGTCTCAGCACAAGGACTCTTGGAGCGGCAGACTAGCAGTCAACGAAGAGATGGGCCCATTGGTCGAAGCACTTAACGATGCTGGCATGCCTGTAGGTATGCGTGAATCCGTTATCGAAGTGATTAACCAAAGCGAATCAATGAGCGACGCAATCGCCCAACTGACCACCGCCATCGGTGATGAAATCGAACATGTGGATTTACTCAATAACCTGCAGGGCGTGCATATTATTGCCGGTAACTCCGGCGCGGGTAAAACCATGATGGCGGGTCGTCTGGCGAAACAGATGGCGCAACAGTACGGCGAAGATGAAGTCGCACTAATCAGCTTTGACGATGTTCGCATTGGCGCCTGGGCACAGACACAGTTAATCGGCTCTCAATCCGGAGTGGATACTTTTCGCGCCAATTCCATTGAAGTTCTGATGCATTTAATAAGTGAAATGGGTTCGCGGAAATTAGTCCTTATAGATACCTCCGGAGTCGATATTGAAACCCGCATAAACACACTCAGTGCGGCACTGCCAAAGGCACAGAAACACTTGCTATTGGCTGCAGATGCATCCGAGTCCTCAGCCAAACGACAGCTCAAAAGTGACGGTGTGCAATGGGACTCAGTAATGCTCTCGCGCTTCAACGGGGAAGTGCATCCCTGGGCCGTTATCTATTTATTACTGCAGCATTCGATACCAATTTCGGTAGCGGCTGTAAACCCAAATATTGCTGATCAGGCCATAGCACTAGACGGAATTAAGCTTGCAGAGCAGGCTCTTTCGCAGATGTCAACAGCTTGAATTTGACTATGCATGCTTGATCAACGAGAATACTGAGGCTCTATGCCTCCTACAATAATTACTTAAGACGCAATTTAAGACAGATATAATTGAAATTAGCCTTATATCTATGCGTAAAAGTAGTATTTAAAGAGTTAAAATAGATGATCAAAATACCGGGTACACAAATTATCGGCGTTGCTAGCGGTAAAGGTGGAGTTGGAAAGACGACAGTTTCAGTCAACCTTGCGGTTAAGTTAGCATCTCTCGGTAAGAAGGTAATGATATTCGATGCTGACCTTGGGTTGGCGAATGCTCAGCTCGCGCTGGGAATTAGAACGCCGTTTAATTTTAGCCATGTGCTATCTGGTGAAAAAACACTTAGCGAAGTGATTGTTGAAGGGCCCTCCGGCGTAAAGTTAGTGCCAGGAGCCAGCGGCATTCAACATATGGCTGCTCTCGGCCCACGAGAAACAGCTAGCATTATTCAGGTTTTCTCAGAACTTGATGATGATCTCGACTATCTAATAGTCGATGTTGCCGCCGGCCTCTCCGATGCCGTGATGGCATTTATGAGCGCCTGCCAGCATCGAATTGTAGTGGTTAAGAATGAGCCATACTCGATTGCAGATGCCTACAGCACCATCAAAGTGATGATGCTGGAATATAAGTTAGATCGGATTTATCTGGTACCGAACGGTGTTGAGTCCCAACGTGAAGGGGAGCGACTGTTCACTAGTATTAATACCGTTGTGCAAAACTTTTTAGGCGGAAAGATCAAATATTTGCATTCGATCAGTGCCGATAAAATGTTAACCAAAGCAATGAAAGCCGCAAAACCATTGGTGAATTATGCACCCAAATCGGTAGCCGCCAATGATTTTAGTGCCCTGGCGGAGCAAGTTATGGACTTAGAGGTGAATGTTCCATTGAATGGAAATATTCAATTCTTTGTTGAACGCGTCGCTGCGCAACTGGCATCAAAGGCTCCGTAACCATGTCTGATGCCAAAATGTATGAAGATATACAAAATGCTGATAAGCCAAGGGCGTCGCTAGTCGATTATATTGGATTGGTTAAGCGAGTTGCCCTGCATTTAAAAGGCCGTTTGCCCAACTTTATGGAACTCGACGAGCTTATTCAGGTTGGTATGATCGGACTTATTGAAGCGGACAAGTCCTTTGATGCCAGTAAGGGCGTAGATTTCGAAGTGTTTGCCAAGAACCGTATTCGTGGAGCGATTCTCGACCAGGTGCGCAAGATGTCTTATCTGCCGCGCTCAGCGATTGTCAGTATTCGTGATCACAATGAGGCAACCGCAGCACTAACCGGCGAACTCGGTCGTGCACCCAGTCAGGCAGAGCTTGCCGACTTTATGGGTAAGGATGCAGATACCTTTCAGAAGGAACGCACCCACGCACACCGTTTTCAGACTGTGTCACTGGAGGCTCAGACAACAGAGTCTGTCGATTTACCGACAGCTCATGGTAACGAGCCTGAACAGGAGCTTGTAGAAGAGCAGTTCATGGGCGCCCTTGCGGCCTCCATCGGCAATTTGCCGGAACGTGATAGAACCATTGTTGCGCTTTATTACGTAGAAGAAATGAATTTAAAAGAGATTGGTGCGGTACTCGAAGTAAGTGAATCTAGGGTAAGCCAAATCTTATCCGCCTGCGTTAATAAACTGCGTGTGCAAATGCACGATCATGTTATAGAGTAAGGTAAAAATGGCGTTCTCAATACTGAAGAATAGAGCGGTAAAAAAAGCGATGGAAAGCGCGAAAATGTCCTACATTAAGGCCACCAAACTGAGTGGCCTTTCACGTGAGTCACGTATTTTTAAAGCGCGTATCGCCGGTCGTAGCAAAGCCCATTTGGACAAGGTCTTTATCCAAGGCGCAGAAAGTTCAGAAATGTATCAGGAGGCCTGCCTAGCTGCTTTGACAGAGGGCAATGAGCGGCCCAATATGCCATCCCCACAGCCGTTTCAGACTATCAAAACAAAGACTGAAACCGTCTATACCTACGTGCCAACCGAATTTGCTCAGCAGATGTACAACGTTGGCAGTCTCTATCAGTCAGTCGCCATCAGCGCCAATGAGGCGCTAAAAATGGCCCAAGAAGTAGCGGATAGAGTAAGCTATGACATTGGCATTGAAGAACCCTTTGTAGCAGTGCAATTTCTTCGTGACGAAATCGAAGAAGCCGCCACAGATGTTGGCAGCGACGAGAGTGGTGAGCCTAAAGACGACTTACCCGACTCTAACGAGTGACAGGTAAATAATAACTATGACAAGCATTCTACTCTTGGCCGCTGTTTTCGGCAGCGTTATCCTAATGGTTTTAATGATCTACTTAGGCGACCGCGTGAAACGTCTAGAATTGATGTCGGTCGATGAGAGCAGCGAACCGGTGGAAGTGGTCTCGCCAATAAACGACAACGGCTTTCTCGGCCTGTCGGGTAAAGAGCTCTGGGATGCAATGTCAGGGAGAGTACCGGAAGGCTTTAATGAGGCGGATGTTGTAGCTCTAAAGCGTATGTTTGAAGTGGTTTTGAGAAATCATATTGAAACACTATTTAAGCTGGGCCAGAGAGATGCCTCTAGCGGCAATAATTCAGAGACTCCAAAGAACCCTCTGCAGATCACCACACTGCGCCATAGCGTTGAGTCGTGGATTCCAGCGCAGCATGTTTCAACCATTTATAGGGCGGGTTATGAATTTGCAGATGCAGATGAAGTGTCAATCAATCGCTTAAAATCCAATTTGGATGATGCCGTAGACACACTTTTTTCGCGAACTGATCTGACCATCAAACAGCCCTTCTCGGAGAAGCTCTTCGGTTCTGCCACCCCCATGACCCTGACAGCTGCAGACAGCTTAATAGAGCTAGACGAAGACGACCTGTTAGATCTTGACGACTCTGAAGACCCTGCAGAATCCGTCGCATAACCCTTTTACGATCTTACTTTACAGCAGAGTAGGTCACCACTGAGGGTTCTGTCTTTGGTTCCTCTGCCACAGGCCCGCGCGCCTCATCTAACGCAATCTGACGCTGCAATACCTCAAGATACTTCTCACGCTCCAAAACAATCAGCGCCTCAACGTCGGCATTGAGCTGCCTTACGTTGCCCACCTGACCCTCTAAGGACTTCATCTGTTTGCCCAGTGCACTCACTGACTCTGTCAGAGCAGATACGATTCCACCCTGTCCCTCAAGGTCTGCACTCAAGCTGCTAACCTGAATAACAATCTCATCGGTTTTTACGCCCACCTGCTGAGCCGCCATATTTGGCACCTCATCGGCCATGGAGCGAGCTGAAACCTCAGCCCGTGAGACCGCCTCAATCAGCAGCATTTGTCGATTACTAAAGCGCTCCTGAGTAACGGCCAGCTCACCTATTGATGTGCGCAGCTCGGTAAAAGCTGCCAGTGCGCTGTTCATTTGCACAATGCGCTTGCTCATGGCAACCAGCATAGAGTCCACCTGGGTGACTCGAGTCGCCAGCTGCACGGAAATAAAGCTGTAGAGCAATACTGACATAAACAACGCAGCAATAGCGCCAACCAAAACTCGGCTGGCAAGCCGGCCGCTTTTTTCACTGGCAGCGGTTAAAGCATCGGCCTGAGATTTAACCTGATCTAGACCTTTTTTAAGCGCGACAGAGGACTGGCGACTAACGTCTGCGGCATTATTGGTGGCCTCCGCGATCTGAAGCATGCCGGGCAGCAGTTGCTCTAAGCTGGCACTGGCATCTAGTGCTGGGGCGCTGGTAGGGTCTGCGCTGTCTGGTTCAGAGCTATCCAACTCAGAGCTTTCTGCCTCAGGGCCGTCCACCTCAGGGGTATCTTGCTCAGGGCTGTCCACCTCAGGGCTGTCTTGCTCAGGGCTCGCTGACTCAATAATTTGAGTATCCGTGGCCACATCTTTTTCAGGCTCGCCGGTCACGGCATCTTGCGTTTTTTTGTCGCTCATAACAGATCCAATATGTCTTATTGATCAGTAAAATTTATGTTTTCTATTTGCTTCTTAATGTCGACAGTTTGGCGCTGCACTTTAGCTATGCGGTCAGCAAAGCATATTCCCGCAGGGGCTTTGCGCAGCTCGGAACGCTCAGAGGCCTCTGTCGTGACGACAGTTGGCTGCTCGCTGCTGCCGTCCGATTCTCTCGGGGGAGCCGTTTTAACTGGCTCTAATTCGGGTATTGGAGCAGCCGGCTTCTTCGCTTTAGGCTCAACCTTTACCGGTCTCACTGAGCCCTCTTGTGGAAATAGTTCATCTTTTGAAATATTTGTCATGCCTAGCGCCTTAAAACAGCCTGTAGTTGAACCGCATTGCGGATCCAATAGTCATTGGGGATAGCTTTGTTCTGGGTAAACAATGCCGCTGTAGAGCGAGAATTGAAGGGTCCAGAAACAACCGAGTAGACCGTGGCTTGACGCAGTCGGACCGGCACAACCAAGGCTTGACTCAACACCGGATAACGGCGTACGTAACCGTTGGCGGTAAGCTCAGAGCTCAGTACCGTATGTTGCACAAAATAGGCGCTGGGAGACGCCGAAGCGACCTTTTTTACTGCCTCTTCTAAGGCTGTCAGCACAGGTTCAGGTTTGGGTTTGGGCTTGGGCGCCACTGGTATTACTGGCGAAACTTGAGCCGCCTGGGTATCTAAGGGAGCGGGAGTAGGCTGTTGATCCCCAGGCTCATCAAGTAGAGCCTCTTCAACCAAAGTCTCTTCGGGCAAAGTCTCTTCAGGCAAAAGCTCCTCAGACAAAACCTCTTCACTCAGCGCTTCATCCGCAGCTAGCTCATCGGCGTCGATCTCCGTAACAACCGGTTCAGCAACTAGAGCTTCAACTTCGCTGGACTTAGGAGCGGCAGCTGTTTTCCCGCCAGTCACTAGAGACAGATTCTTTTTCGCCTTAAGACGTTTGCTTTCAATTTGCTCATCTGTGGGGACAGCAATTGCCTCGACTGTATAGCTCTTAGCTGGGTCGCTGGACTGACTGGCTGTCAGGCTTTGGGACAACGGCTGACCAGCGGGCTGGTCTTCGTAGAGCCACAGCAGAGCCACGGCTGAAAACGCCAGGCTGATGGAAACGATCATAGTATTGCGCCAGAAAGACCCACCACTGGAATCCGAGTCTTCCACTGCATCAGTTTCAAGCTCATCCCCATCAGGGCTACCAAGTAGTACATCAACATCCAATTCTGGTAGCTCGGGTAAGTCCGGATCTAACTCCTGCTGCTCCAGATTGCTTCTCTGGCGACTGGCCACAAGTGTTCCTAGGCCAACATCAATTAACAGGGCGTGAGTCTCAGCCTCAATGCCACAGTCTTCCGCGGCATCCATCAATAGGCGCGCTTCGTCCGTGGCTGGCACATTAACAACCCAGCGGTGCATTTTTTTGCCCAGACTATGTAGCAGCTTTTCATGGGCCGGCCAGCCAGACTTGTTAATCACCAATACGAGGCGCGCATTAACGCCAGGGAAGTCCGCCAACAGGCGCACCAGCAAGCCCCACTGATCTTCGTTGACAACTCGGGCGTCATTGATCACCAGCAAGCGCACAACCTGCCCCTCTAGGGGTGGCTTGGCCGCCTGTTCGAGACTGATCTCAGCGAGCATTTTATTAAAGCGAGTGAGCACGCTGTCGGTGGTGACCGGTACGAAAACGTCCAGTTGAAATCGTTCAACCTTACGCATGCGTGCGACCAGCATTCGACAGTAGTGATCCAGAACCACTTCATTGGAACCAATAATGGCAACGCCAAGATCGCTTTCAACAATTGCGTCTACCGCTTCGGTAAGGCGCTTTCTGTCTTTCGGACGGAAGAAAATATCACCGCCGTCAAACCAACTCTGCAGTTCGAAAGTAGGTTCTTTTTTATTTTCTGTCATAAATTATTCTGCTTGAATATTGTTCTGCTTAAATAACTTTTTATTTAAAAGCCTTCAAAACACACTTAACTTGTTGGACTGCCATCGGCGTTATAGCGCATATCATTAGGCACTTTTGGATCCGGCTTTTTCGCCGTTTGAGCGCCTCGCTCAAAGCTATTTAAGTTGAATATGTAGGCTATCACCTGTGCCACTGCATAGTACAGAGATTCTGGTACCGACTGATTAATCTCGGTAGTAAAGAAAATAGATCGCGCCAAAACCGGTGATGAAAACAGCGGCACACCCTCTTCCTTGGCTCGTTCACGAATAGCATGAGCCAGCAGGTCGGCGCCTTTGGCAACCATAATTGGCGCGCCATTTTTCGAGGGATCGTAACTCAAGGCGACAGCAAAATGCTCCGGGTTGACGATTACCACATCGGCGTCGGCGATGGCCGACATCATCATACCCGTAGCTATTTCTCGCTGCTTGCGGCGGATCTGTGCTTTCACCTCTGGACGTCCCTCGGTGTCCTTCATCTCGTCCTTGACTTCCTGCTTGGTCATTTTCATCTGTTTGTTATGGGTATACAGTTGATAGGGAATGTCGATGGCGGCAGCGACAATTAACGTTAGTGTGACCAGCACTGTGCCAAAGGCAATTATTCGTCCCCCCTCTGCCATAGCCGGCTCTAAGTCCATAAAGCCGAGCTTGATTAGCATGGGAAAATTCTCACTTACCACTAGATAGAGCACTAAGGCGATTAGCACAAACTTGCTTAATGCTTTGCTTAGATCAACCACCGCCTTCATACCAAACATGCGCTTCAAGCCAGCCAGTGGATTGATTTTGCTTGCTTTGGGAGCAATCGATTTAAGGGAAAAAATATAGCCCCCCATAACCCCTGCAGAAGCAAAGGCAATCAGCACTGCCAAAACAAAAATCGGCACTACTACCATAAAGCTATCGAAAGCCTGAATACCAAACGCTGGCACCAACAATGAGGTATCGAATACCGCTTTGCGGTCAAAGGTAAATCCTGAGGCAAAGACCTCAGTTAAATCGGCAATAAAGTAGCTGCCAAAAAGATATAAAAAGAAGGCCACGCCGATCATCATCGCGGCGACGCCTAGCTCCTGGGAGCGCGCCACCTGTCCATCTTCACGACCCTTCTCAAGCCGTTTCGCGGTGGGTTCTTCTTCGCGTTCTTCGCCGCTGTCTTTATCCGACATTAAGTGACCCCCAGAGCCTGTCCAACAACATCAAAAGACTCGCGCCACAGCCACTGTATACGATAACCAATACTGGTCATCGAGGTGGCTAGCAATACCATACCAACCAAGATCATTGCCGGAAAACCTACGGCGAAAATATTCAGGGCGGGAGCTGCTCGAGTAATTACGCCGACACCAATATTGACAAACAACAGGCTGACCATAATCGGCAAGGCCAGCAGGAGAGCGCCGAGAAACATCATCGAGCTCCATTGTAATAGCACCGCCATAAGCATGTCAGGTTCGAGCATTTGACCTATTGGCAGAGACTTAAAACTTTCTAAGACCATGCTAATAACCAATACGTGGCCGCCCATACCCATAAAAATAAGCGTTGAACAAACAATAAAGAATTGCGAAATGACCGGCACATTACCCATATTGGGATCCACCATATTGGCCATACCCAGACCCATGGCAGCAGAAACCGCTTGACCGCCCACGACCAGAGAGGCGTTGACGATTTGCAACAACATGCCCATCACCGTGCCAATCAGCACCTGATTAAATATTTCCCGGAGACCGGCAGCGGAATAGGGATTGATGATTGGCCAGTCCACTAGCGGGTAGATCATAAGTGTTAACAGAGCTGCTAAGAGTACGCGGACGCGAACGTTGACGGCGCGTATAGAAAAGAACGGTGCGGCCAGCAGAAACGCAGAGACTCTGAGCATTGGCCAGAGTAATGTGTAAAAGCGTTGCACCAATTCAGAAACCAGGATGTCCATTAGGTAAACAGCGCGGGAATCCGCTCATAGATACGCTGAAAGAAATCCACCATTACGCCGATTTGCCAGCTGCCAAAGACCAATAGCGCAACCACCATGATGCCGAGCTTAGGAATAAAGCTCAGGGTCATTTCTTGAATTGAAGTAGCGGCCTGAAAAATACCCACTATCAGACCTACGGCGAGGGCGACGCCCAGTAATGGCGAGGCAACCATGACCGCAACCCAGAGGGCTTCACGACCTAAATCAATAACCAGTGCAGGATCCATGGGACTCTCCTAACTGAGTGCAAAGCTGGCGGTCAGTGACCCCATAATGAGGGTCCAACCATCGACTAATACAAACAACATTAACTTAAACGGCATCGAGATCATCATTGGCGAAAGCATCATCATGCCCATGGACATCAACACACTGGCGACCACTAGATCGATGACCACGAAGGGGATATAGATTAGGAAGCCAATGGAAAAAGCGCTTTTGAGTTCCGAGGTAATAAAGGCGGGCACCAGAGTTAAGAAAGGTACATCCGCAGGCTCAGTCACTTCAGTGTTATCGGCAATTTCTAAAAACATACCTATATCAGACTCTCGCGTCTGATTGAGCATAAAGGTTCTGATTGGCGCTTCAGCAGCGGCCACTGCGGCTTCAAAACTGATCTGCTCTTCAAAATAAGGGGTAATGGCGTCGTCGTACACCGAGCTTAAAACCGGCGACATAATAAATAGTGTGAGAAATAAGGCCAAACCCACAAGCACCTGATTGGGCGGAGTCTGAGCTGTACCCAGAGCCTGACGCAACAGCGAGAAGACGATAATAATGCGCACAAACGAGGTCATCATTAGCAATAGCGACGGCAGTAGCGTCAGCACGGACATTAGAGCTAATAGCTGGAGCGTTAAGCTGTACTTGGTGCCGCCGGAGCCGTCGTCGGTCATATTGACGACGGGGAGGCCAACCTGAGCAGCAGCGGGCAATGCAACTGCTGCTGCCACCAGGGCAACAGCAGCAATAAAGAATTTACTTAAAAGGGTTTTTTTGGCCATCATATTAATTTGTTTTCCGCTCGGTGGTGCGCTCGGCAACCTGTTTCATTAACTGCTGAAACTTACCTGGACTGTCCGTTGCGGTTTCTGAGTCTGCCTGATCAACTTCACTTGATTGGTCTAGGTCATCCGCAGCCTGTTGCTCGGGCCAGTTGCCAAGACGATTGATCGCCTGGGGAGTAACACCGAGCAAGACTTGCTCATTGTTAATGGTTACAACAATCAGCTTTTGCCGCGGACCCAAGTTATGCACTTCACCAACCTGCAGCTTTTTGCTCTGGTCTTTGGTGCTGCTGAGACCCATTTTTTTAAGCACAAATAATGTCGCAGCGAGCAGCGCAAGAACTACCGCTAAGGATGTCATCATCGACAACCATTCATTCCAGCCAATCTCAGCCATTAGTCGAAAACTCTAAAGGTTCTTAACGCGGTCGGCGGTGGGTATAACACTGGTCAGGCGCACACCATAGCGCTCATTGACCAAAACCACTTCACCCTGGGCAACCAGCGTATTGTTAACCAACAGATCAAGGGGCTCACCGGCGAGTCGGTCGAGCTCAACAACACTGCCCTGAGTAAGTCGCATCAGGTCGCGAATTTTTAACGAGGTGCGGCCCACTTCTACAGAGATGGTAACGGGAATATTCTGCAGAATATCTGCATTAATTTTGTTTTTTAGATCGCCCAAATCTGTCGATTCGGTATCGCCTACTAAAAGGTCTGGATCAGTTTCGGCCATGTTATTTCTCTCTTTCATGTAACAAATGTGTAACGAAATATGTGTTCACTATTTTGCAAAATAGTTGTTTCGTTTATTTTATCGGCGTCAGCGGCCTTATAATTCGTGCTGCCATCTGTGTGCCGTTGGCGCCAACGTCGGCATCGAAGACTGGCACAGAGTTGACGTATAAGCGTGCGTGTTCGCCTTTGGTGAAATAGACAATATCGCCTTCAGTCATTGCCTCAAACTGACGCAGGGTGGTTTCTATCTGGGCTAACTCAACTGACACTTCCAGTTCAGCATCCACAGCTGCAGATTGCAGTTCGGCACTCCACTCTTTGTCTGAAACGTCATCGCCATCACCGGTCTGCACTCGGCTACGCAGTAAATCGCGAATCGGCTTAAGTGCGTTATAGGTGTAGACCAAATCAATATTGCCCGAAACATCACGCCCTAGGTCGGCGACAAAACGGCTGACGACGACCAGGTCATTTTCATCGGCAATCTGCGCAAACTGTGGATTGATTTCCGAGCTGATATGTTCACAGCTGATCGCCAGAATCGGCGCCCAGGCTTCTTTTAATGAACCAAAAAGCACATCCAGCATGATCTTGATAATGCTGGTTTCTGTAGGTGTAAAAAGTCGGCCTGGTGGCAGCTTGTCAAAACCACGGCCAAATCCACCAAAGAAATTATCCAGTGCAGCAAAGACAATTGAAGGTTCAAACACGGCCATGGAATAGCCGCGTAATGGATTTAATCTAATCGTATTTACCGACAGCGGTGCCGACAGATCTTTTATATATTCACCAAATTTCATTATCTTAACGTCGGCCATGGTGATTTTTGGCGTAGTCCGCAGCACTTCAAGCAAGCCCAACCGAAACTGCCTGATAAAGCGCTCATTGATCATATCAACGGCGCCAATGTTAACCCCCAAAGAGGAGTCTTCATTAGTCAGGTCATGGCGCATCGCCATAATTTCACTGTTGAGACCAGTGTCGGCCTCTATTGAGCCGTCATGGATCCCTGCGGTGAGCGCATCCAGTTCTTCCGGGGATAATAAATTGTCAAGATCAGCCATTGTGGCCCTCACAGTTTGCAGAGTAAGTGTTGGTTATTAGTCATTCACTTACTGGACAACGAACTCAGTAAAATAAACTGCTTCAATGCCGCCAAAATCTTCTAGGCCTTCGAGTACCGCATTCATCTCGGTTTTCAGCTTCGCCGCTAGGTTATCTTGAAAGTCTTTGTCAGCAACCTCAGCTTCAGTAGTGTTGCGCATGACTTTAAGCATGGCGAATCGCAGGGGAAAATCATGCGTATCTACGTTCTCAATTACGCGCTCATCATAGAACGTCATAATCGCGACTGTGGCCTGCATGACCTTTCTCGAGTTGGAAATATTGGCCACAAGTACTTTCGGCAACACAAAGTAGGATGGCTCAAAGCGAGTTAACTCTGGCGAGTCTTGCTTGACCTTGTCTGGGCCAGCGGCAGCAGCTTCGGCGGCGGCAGCCTGATCAACAGCCTCGGCTTCGAGAGCGGCGATAGCCTGCTCTGCATCCACAGATTCATTGGCATCGAAGAAACCACTGGCGAAAAGTGTTCCGCCTACAGTTATGGCAACCAGAAGCAAAATACCGACAACGATCAAAACAATTTTTATTACCGGGCTCTTCGCTTTTACGTCTTCTTCTGTCGTTTCTTCACTCATTTTTCAATCCTCTTATCCGTCCACTAATGGGGCGGTATTTACACTAGTACATCCAGGCCATCATCTGATGCGCTCTGGTTTGCTTTGGGGCTGTCGCTATCACCTGCTGCGGACAACCTGTCATTTGATCCCTCGGGACCCTGCTCTGACCCTGTCGACTTTCCGTCACCCGCGCCTTGATTTGCCGAGCCTAAGTCCATAGAAGCAGTTTCCGTGCCATGTTCTTGTAATGCCTCGCGCAACCTTGGCATTCCCTCGTTAATCAAATCTCTGGTGGTCGCGTTGGCGGCGATAAATCGTGCTTCAAGCTCACCATTTTTCATTTCTAACTGCACCTCAACCCGTCCTAGACTCTTCGGGTGTAGATCCATTTCCACATGCCAAGATCCACGCTGGATCTGTGCCGTGAGGCGCTTGCCCAGGGCCTCGGTCAACTGGCGCGACAGCTGCATATAATCATCTTGTCTGCGCAGAGAATCCTGGCGAGCATCTTCGGCCGGCGCTTCGCTGGACAGGCTAGCGTTTAGGCTTGTCTGTGCCGTCGAATTGGTAATCTGACCCTCGACAAACAGTGGCGTTGGAGCAACTCCAGTGCTCACTAGTGGCCCGCTGGCGAGTGCGCCAGGACCAGCGGTGGTTAACAACTTGTTGTCCACGAGGTTAATCGCATCCATTTTGGTTGCGGGCATGCCCTGACGATCTCGATGTTGCTTTAAAAACGCCTCAGCCATCTTTGGGCCAACAGAGATCTTGCCAGCCTCTAACGGGTTAGCCTGGGGTTCAGCCGTCGCGGTGCTGGCACTTAGTTTAACACTTGCGATTGCATTTTTAGGCTTTATATCAAGGGTATTTGCATGACTGCTGGCCTTTGATAAAGCGCCCTGAGCTGCACTCATGGCCGCTTGCTGAAGTGAATTTTGCGGCATTGCTTGAGAGCTAGTGGTTGGGGAATTGCTCGCCTGAGGTTTAATCCCTTGGCTATTGGCGCTCTGAGCATTGATCGCCGCTTCGACCGCGGTCTTCAGTGCTTGCTGGCCAGATGGCAGGCCCGCACTAGCTGTAGACTGGTTGTTCTGAACCCGCTGTTGAAGCTGTTGCGCGGTTAAAAATTTGTCCCCCGGCACAGCCAGCTGAGTCTCAGGCTTGGCCGTGCTCGCTGTAGCGCCAGCCTCAGTCAGGCCCACCTTTAACGCTTTGGCCGCCAGCAGAGCCTCTGCAGACCCGGGCTGCTGGGGCGGTATTGCTGGAGCGGGGATATAGGTGGCGTCAGGGTTTACCAATAAGCTGTTGACTCGAGATGCCTCTGACTCAGTAGCTGTTAGTTGAGCGCCTTTTAGTTTAGTGGCAATTAATTCAGGAGCCTTTAATTCAGGAGCCTTTAATTCAGAGCCTTTTAATTCAGAGCCTTTTAATTCAGTGACCTTTAATTCAGTGACCTTTAATTCAGTGACCTTTAGTTCAGTGACCTTTAGTTCAGTGCCCTTTAATTCAGAGCTCTTTAATTCCATAGCCGGTAATCCAGCTGTCTTTACTTGAGAGGCCTGTAATGCTGAATTAATATCCACAGCGGTTTCAGGCGCAGCCCCCTGCTTAAGCGGACTACCGCTAGCCACCTGAGCAGTGTTTTCCGTCAACAGCCCAAGTAACTTCGGGTCCATCCCCTGAGCGCGAGCAAAGGCGATTAATCCAGCGTCGGTCGGCTCTGCGCCGCCGATAATCAAGGCGGTGCCGCCTTTGAGGGTTCGGCTGGACAGCAGCGTGGCGGGATCAATATTGCCGGCAGGCGTTTGTGGCTGGCCAGTAAGCGGCACAGAATTGCCGCTTTTAGCCGCTTTTAGGCTCGCCGCTGCATCGCCAAGCAGCGCTGAAAACTGCTCTGGATTTTTCCCTGCAGTGTCCTTTCCAGGCCCTGTAGGTGCTGCAGGTACTGGGTTTGAGGCTCTACCTATATCCAGTAGAATGTTTTTTGATTCGAGCATGTCTGTGATCAGTCCTGTGCTATATCCTAGTTACAGAGGATATTTGCAAAACACATGCCAATAATCCGACAGGGGTTATTTTATCAGCACGCTGGGGCCGACTGAGTACGCTATAGACAGAACTCAGCGGCGCCACCCAAGCTTTCAGGGAAGTGTTTTTAAGGAAGGTGGCTTTGGGGAAAGCGTCTTTGGGCTAAATCGTCTTTGGCCTAAAGCGTCTTTGTATTAAAGAGCTAGGCTGTGATGCTTAGGATGCTCGGGCACGAAAATTGTGTTGTTGGATAGCCTGAGCGTCGAGACTGCGTGCCTCTCGAGATTCGCTCTCGCGGTGCTCTTTCTCTTCTGCACGGTTGGCAAGATGATTCACTTTCATGCGCTCGCGCTCAGCACTGACTAATATCTGTCGGGCCAACTGAATCTCGATTTCGATACGGTGCTGCTCCTGCTTGGCACGATTCTTAAGCTCCTGAAGTTGAACAATAAAATGGCGATAATTATTCACTTCGGTGGCGTTGTGATCGCGCTGCTGGACTTCCTGTAGCTGCTGATTGTAGTCGAGTAATAGGGCGCCGACCTTCTCCTCTTGGAGCAGGGAATTTTCCCGGCGGCGGTTGATTTCGGCGAGCTTTAAACGCGCGTCACGGAGTGTTCTCTCGGCTTTTGCGAGCAGTGCTGACCAGACTGTTTTCATTGTTGCACCTGTGCTGTTAGTTGCATGACGATGGCTTGACTCTGAATCAGAGGCACGGATTCGTCACTGCCCTGACGTAGAATCGCTTCCATGCCGGGACGCAGACGTATGGCTTCATCGAGATCTGGGTTGGTGCCAGCTTCATAGGCGCCCACCTGAATTAGATCTTCATTTTGCTGGTAGAGGGTCCAGAGGCGGCGAAATCGGTTGGCCGCTTTCAGCACATTGGATTCAACCAGATTGGGCATAACTCTTGAAATAGAGCCGGATAAATCAATTGCCGGATAATGCGCGGCATCAGCCAAGGATCGCGACAACAGCACTTGGCCATCAAGAGAGGCCCTGGCTATATCGACGATTGGATCGGCGCGGTCATCCCCTTCTGCGAGCACCGTATAGATGGCAGTAATGGAGCCATAGCCTTTGCGACCGACACCGGTGCGTTCTATTAGACGCGGCAACATGGCAAACACCGAGGGCGGATAACCTTTTGCGGTGGGCGGCTCGCCAATGGCTAGGCCAATTTCACGCTGGGCGTGAGCAACTCGGGTAAGGCTATCGCAGAGCATCAATACATTTTTGCCACGGTCGCGAAAGTATTCGGCGATCAAATGGGTCAAATAGGTGGCTTTGAGGCGTAGCACTGGAGAAATATTAGCCGGGGCTGCAACAACCACGGATTTGGCCAATCCATCCTCACCTAGAGTGTGCTGGATAAATTCTTGCACTTCTCGACCGCGCTCGCCAATCAGGCCAATCACTACGACGTCGGCTTCAGTGTTACGGGTCAACATGCCGAGCAAGACACTTTTACCCACACCGGAGCCGGCCACGAGGCCAATTCGCTGGCCTTGGCCAAGAGTCAGGCAGGTGTTGATGGCTTTGATTCCGGTGTCGAGAATTTTGTTAATCGGCCCTCGCTCCATAGGATTGATCGCCAGACCTTCAAGGCCGAGCTGCTCGCTGTAGGCGATTGGCCCGCCGTCGTCGAGGGGCTGCCCGAGCCCATCGATAACACGACCCAACATGGCTTCGCCCAGGGACGCCTTGGCGTGCCGTGAGACGACCCAGACCCGGGCGCCAGGACCTATGCCTACAGGTTCGGAAAAGGGCATCAGATAGAGAGTGTCGTCATTGAAGCCAACCACTTCGGCATCAACCAGGGTGCCCATATCGATATTTTCAACTCGGCAATGCGCGCCCAGGGGCGCAATAATACCTTTGGCCTCAAGGGTTAAGCCGACCACTCGAACCAATTTGCCACTGAGAAGCGGCGCTGGGGCTTTTAGCCCGGCTATCTGGCTGTCGATATCGGCCGAAAAATCAAGCATCAGGGCTCTCAACATCAATTACGTCGTCACCGGTGCTGACCTCTTCGACATTGCCTTCGATAATGGTCGATGCTTCATCAGACAGATCGGAGCGCACATCGCCATAGGGTTTAGGCACTGATCGCGGGGCTGAGCGGTGCTCTGGCAGGCCAAGTAGTTTTTCACTCAGGGCCGACAGGCGTGTTTCAATTAAATCTTCAACCGCACTGTCACCCATGGTTATTCTGACACTACCCTGACTCAGCTTCGGGTCAATACGGAGGCTAAGGTGATCGAGGTCACTGCTCAGATGGGCGGTAAACTGCTGGTGATCTGATGCATTCAAGTTCACCGTTATAGGGCCCTCGCCCTGCTGCTCAATATCTTTTATCGCCTCTTCAAGAAGGCGCTCAATAACTGCTGTGGACTGGTTCAGCTCACCGCGAACCAGCTGCTCGGCAAGATGTAGGGCGAGTTTTTTTAATGGCTGATAAAAATCATTTTTTTCAGTGTGGGCAGTGCGCAGGGCTTCGGTAAAGGCCATGAATTCATCCCGCGCGCCAGCCCATTTGGCCTCGGCCTCGTCTGTGGCCTGTTTGTAACCTCTATCGAAACTGTGACTGCGGGCTTGATCCAGTTGCATCTGATCATATGAGTCGGCGGGAGGTTTGGTCTCTGTCTCTTCAGGAGTGGCCTCGGGAATAATCTCTTGGGGGACGTCGTCTTCAGCGGTTTGGATCTCATCAGGTGCTTCTGCCGGGGCAACTGCAGCGGTTCCATTGCCGAGCTCATCGAGTGTCTTTGGTGTCCACAGCTCAAAGCTGGGGCTAGGGCCGGGCGCGCTGTCAGTTATATCCGACTGGGACCATTCGGCCTTGGCAAAGGCTTTGGCTTTGCGACTGGCGCTAATCAATTCGTTGAGACGCCAGCTTACGGATGAGTCCTGGTTGGCTGAGGGCTCTTTACCAGCTGAGGGCTCTTGATTCGCTGAGGGCTCTCTACCAGCCGAAGGCTCTTTACCCGCTAATGGCTCTTGATTCGCTAATGGCTCTCCACCCGCTAATGGCTCTTTATCAGACAAAGTCATCCCCTCGTCCAGCAAGTACTAGCTCGCCTTTATCGGAGAGTACTCGTGCCAGTCGCATAATCGTCTTCTGGGCATCTTCCACATCGGTAATTCTGATGGGTCCTTTGGCTTCCATATCGTCGAGGAACATGATTCGCGCACGCTGAGACATATTGTCGAGGAACTTATCTCTAACCTCTTCACCCGCACCTTTGAGGGCGGTCATTAAGAGATCAGATTCAACATTGCGCATCAGTACCTGAATCGCGCGGTTATCAACGCCACCTAGGTTCTCGAAGGTGAACATGCTGTCCTGGATCTTCAGTGCCAGCTCTTCATCAAGGCTGGATACGCCGCTCATAATTGCGGTTTCCAGATTCACTTTGGTAAAGTTCATAATCTTCGCTGCGGTGGCGACACCACCAAAGCTGGAGGACTTGGCCGAGGAGCTGGAGCTAAACTGCTGCTTCATAATGCCCTCGAGTTCGTCCATAGCGGATGGCTGCACAGTTTCAAGGCTGGCTACACGCTGCATAATCTCTGCGCGGTTTTCTGGTGGCAGGAAGTTGAGCACATCGGCGGCAACATCGTATTCCAGTACCGAGAGAATAATTGCCACAACCTGAGGGTGCTCATCGCAGATCATATCGCCAATTGAACGGGCGTCCATCCAGCGTAGAATTTCCAATCCTTTGCTTGACTGGCCAGGCATGATGCGGCCCAGCACAGTGGCGGCCTTATCTTCACCGAGGGCGCGGTTGAGCACCTTCTCAACGTAATCACCAGTGCCAAGGCCCAAGCTGGTCTGCTGCTTAATGGTCACAACAAAGTCGTCTAGTACTATGTTTACCGCTTCTTGAGAGAGGTCGGCAACGCCGATCATCGCCGAGCCCAGAGCCTGAACTTCGCGAGGATTGAGATAGCGAATAATATCTGCCGCCTGCTGCTCGCCCAGTAAAAGCATTATCACGGCGGAGCGATCAGTGCTGGTCATGCGGTTCATCTCATCGCGGAGCGCTTCTGACATAGGTGCAGGCTCTACAACCACAGCTTCTTTTGGTTTGGCATCTGCCATTTTATCTCTCCTCGCCAGTCTAAAGTGGGCGAATCATTTTCTTTAACACGTTGGCCACTCGGCCGGAATCTTCCGCAACCAGTAGACGCACCAGCGCTACTTTGTCATCGTAAGTGTTTGCCGTATCCAGCATCTCGGCGGATATGGTTGATTTTTTCGGCTTCAGCTTGGCTTTGATATCTTCCAGTGACTCGCCGTCACGCATTTCGATAAGGCGCATTTCTTCATCATTGAGCTCACCATCTTTGGCGCTTAACGGGGTGTCGTCTGCAAGACTTTCATCCACTGCAGGCAAGTAAGCTTTGAGTACCGGTCGCACTACGCTCAAAAGGATAAAGATGAAGATAATCGCGGCGCCAAGGGTTTTCATGCCACTGATTACCTGGCGGTTTTCGTACCAGGGAATATCTGATTCAAAAGGTACTGGGGTTTCAAATTTCGCCGAGACTATGGTTACCACATCACCGCGCTCACCGTCGAAGCCCACCACACCTTTGACTAGATCAGAGAAGCGCTCTAACTCTAGCTCAGTGAAACCTCCGGCTTCTCCGGCTTTATCACCTTTACCGGCCACGGCTGCGGGTTCATTAATCACTACTGCAACCGAAATGCGCTCAACACTGCCGCCCTGACGTTTGACGTGGCGTACGGTGCGGTCCATCTCGTAATTTCTGGTGGTGGTACTACTGGAGGTGCGCAGACCCCCCTCCTCTCCAGTGCTATCCAACTGGCCGTTAATTACAGTGGTCACATTGGCTGGCACTGTGTTGGTGGTGGCGCCGGGAATACCCTCGGCTGAACTCACTGCGTCCTGATCCAGAGAGAGGACTTCAGAGCGGGCCGTGGGGCCGTTATTGTTGCCGTCGTACTCTTCATAGGTGGATTCTTCTTCCGTGTAATCAACCTGAATATCCACTTCAGCCCGCACATTGCCCATGCCCACAACAGGCATCAACAGTGCGTCGATACGATTGCGATAAGTCTCTTCAAGACTCTGTTTGTGTTCCATTTGGGCAGAGTTAAGCTGCATGGAAGCAAAGTTATTGGCGTCAGTGAGCAGCTTGCCACGTTGATCCACTACCACGACGTCTTCGGTGGCCAAGTAGGGAATGCTTGAAGAGACCATATGGGTGATCGCTTCAACCTGTGAACGGGAAACCTGTCTGCCGGGATAGGGCGAGACCACAACCGAGGCTTTCGCCGGTGTTCTGTTGCGCACAAAAACACTCTGCTTTGGCGAGGCTAAATGCACTCGTGCAGAGCGGATGGTGTTAATTTGAGTAATGCTTCGGGCCAGCTCCTGCTCCATGGCGGAAACATAGCGAACCTGCTCCATAAACTGACTCGAGGTCATTGAGGCTTCGTCACTGAGGCCGCTGATACCGCCATTGGTACCCTCTTGAGGCAGGCCACGTGAGGCGAGGAAAATACGCGCTTCGTGATAGCGTCCATCGGGAACTTTTAATTCTCCGGTACCGCTGTCGATGCGGGCGTTAAAGTCTCCGCCGGAGAGCGCTTCAAAAGCAGCCTGGCGGTCGGATTCAGATAATCCCGGATAGACCGTTCGATACACTGGGTCTTGCATCCAGGAATAGGCGATAAGAAACACTGCCACACTCAGGAAGGCAACAATCGCTGGCATCGCTTTGCGCACTGCGGGCTGCTGCATAATCTGACTGAGGTTAGACAGGCTGACACTAGTATTGGCCGCTCCCGGAGCGGTCGGCACCTGAGCCTGACCAGGCTGAGACACCGCACCGGGGGCGCCAGCTACTGCGGGGGCCGTATTCTGGGTTGGATTGACTGCTGTGGTTGCCATTTCTTATATCTCTTTATGCGTTCTTTAAACGGGCATGTTCATGATGTCTTCATATGCCTTGAGCACTTTGTTGCGGATTTGCAACGTTGCTTCAAAGGCTAGAGACGACTTCTGCATATTCATTACGACATCAGTAAGCGGCAGGTCTTCGCCTCGCTCATAGGCCGCTCGCGACGCTTTCGCGAGTCCCTGAGCGCTGTTTACGTCGTTTAGTGCGCCTTTTACTGCATCGGCAAAACCACCACCATTAACTGATTGGCCACCGACGCGCTCACCAGGTGAAAGATTAACTCCCTGGGCGGCTTGGGCTTGGTACTCTCGAATCTGACTCAATAGTGATTCAACGTTTCCGGCATTTACTGGACTGACCATGTCTGACTCCTCTAACGCGCGTAAGCACGGGTAACATTAATACCCTGCTCGCGCAGTCTCTGTAATTTGTGACGCAATGTTCTTGGGCTGATACCTAGCTGCTCTGCAGCATGCTCGCGACTTCTGGTGCCATTCAGTGCATTCATAATGGCCTGCCACTCACTGTGTTTGACGGTGCCGTTTAAGCTCTCTGAATTGGCTCGGGGTGCCGACCAAACAGGCTGGCTATTCGCCGATGGCTGAGGAGCTCTGGCAATAGAGTCACGGGCAAAGGGATTTCCCTGGGGCTGGCTAGGACGGCTATCAAAGCTATCTGCCAACTGAATGTCATCGAAGAGTAAGTGTTGGACATCGATCGCTGCACCATTGGCTAGGACCATGCCGCGAACCAGTACGTTTTGTAATTCACGTACATTACCAGGCCAGCGATAGCTCTCTAAGCTGAGCTGGGCAGCGCGGGTTAAGCGCGGTGCTTGAGTGCCGCCGCTCTGCTGATTCAAAAACTGCTCAGCGAGGGGAAGGATATCTTTTGGCCGCTCATTTAATGAGGGAATCGCCAATTTAAACGCGGTCAAACGGAAATACAGATCTTCTCTAAAAGCCTGTTGCGCAATCGCCGCCTTTAGATCGCGATTGGTTGCGGCAATAACACGAACATTGAGATCAATGGCTTTTTGACCGCCGAGTCTGACCACTGAACGCTCTTGCAAAATTCGCAGTAGCTTGGCCTGCAGATGAAAAGACATCTCGCCAATTTCATCGAGGAACAGCGTGCCACCCTGAGCCTGCTCAAATAGGCCTGGCTGCACTTTGGACGCGCCGGTAAAGGAACCTTTCTCGTGACCGAAGAGCATATCTTCAATAAGATTCTCCGGCATCGCCGCACAGTTAAGGGCGACAAAGGGCCCCTGATGTCGAGCAGATGCGTCGTGGAGAATTCGCGCCAACACTTCTTTACCTGCACCTGTGGGGCCGGTAACCAATACGGTTACATCTACCTGAGCCACGCGCTCGGCCAGAGCGAGCAAGTTGCGGCTAACTGGATCGGCGAAGACAAAAGCGGGCTGGGAATTATTTTTTGCTGGTTGGCACTGGGCAAGCTCTAATACCTCGGCCCACTCGGCTGCATCACAGGGACCGGTTGAAATAACGCTAAGTGCGCCTTCGCGCATTGCGCGAATACCCAACTCGAAGTTGCTGCGATCGACTCGTGCAATAATCGGTACCGCGCTATGAGCTGCGCTTAGACGCGACTGTAATTGCTTAAGCTCCTGGGTTGACTGATCTAAGGTGACAACAAGCAGCTGCGCAGAAAATAGCGTGGCGTTGTCTGGCTCTATGCCATCAACCTGGGTTATTGCCAATCCCTGCTCGGCAAAATCCATCACCTCGACTGGCGATAGCAGTCGATTTGAATCGAACCAAAGAACATCAATCATTTTGTGATCAGTCACTATTACTTACCCTTACCTAATAGTTGCGTTTATATGTCTTAATATTTCCCGTGGTAAGAGGGTAGCAATTTGCGTGCCAAACAAGCTTTATGTGTAAATACAAGGGGTTAGGAGAAGAGTGGCAAGAAACCGTCAGTTTTTTGCCGCTGGCAAGCAGTCGGCAATTTGACACCGGTTATGTAGATTACTGGCATAACAGCGGCAAGAGTTTGCCACAAACACTGCTATTGAAGGTTATTGAGCGGCTTTTGGTTAAACAGATCTGTACTGGAAGACTGTTGATTTGGGATATTTATTGGGGGGTTTTACGCAATAGAGAGAACAGCGAGCTAGCCGCCTAAGCTGACACTAATGACCTGAAGAGTTTCAGGCGTTGTCGGCAAGGCCGTGTTTATTAATTTTCTCAATCAGGGTGGTGCGCTGAAGGTTTAGCATGCGCGCCGTTTTAGAAACATTGCCAGATGCATTGCTCAAGGCATGACGGATAAGGTTGCGCTCTATATCCAGCAGATGTTGCTTCAGTTGCAATCCTTCCTCTGGGAACACTCCGCCGCCTTGTGCCAGCAAAATGGTCTGCTCAACTTCGTGGTTAAGTTGCTCGTCATGGATAAACGCTAAGCTCTCTGCCTCAGAAACATCACTGATAGCGCTGAGAATATCGCTACTGTTTGGTTCGACCGAAAAGCCCTTCGCGGTTAAACCAGAAAATGGCGATAGACTGGCGACTACTTGGCGTTCGCCACTGCCCTTCGCCCAACCCTCAAGGGCCCGAATGCCTGCGGGGACCATGCTTGGAATGACCTTGTGCAGATCAACTACCTGCCCTGGATAAAGTGAGGAGTAGCGATCTACAAGGTTAGCTAATTCTCTGACATTCCCCGGCCAGCCGTAATCTAAAAACAGCTGCATAGAGGTGGGATGTAGAGTAATTGGATCTTTGCCATCAACTGCATGCTGTTGAGCAAAATACTCAAACAACACCGGCACGTCATCAGTGCGCTCACGCAGGGCTTTAATTTCGATAGGCAGAACATTGAGGCGATAGTAGAGGTCTTCGCGGAACAGTGACTTTTCTATCAGGCCGCTAATATCTTTATGGGTTGCGGCAAGTACTCTCACATCGATGGGGGTCGACAGCAGGGATCCCACAGAATCCACCTGACGCTCTTGCAAGACACGCAATAATTTAACCTGGAGATCAATCGGCATGTCACCGATCTCATCGAGAAATAAGGTACCTTTATTGGCTAACTCAAAGCGCCCTTTACGATCGGATATAGCACCGGTAAAGGAGCCTTTGCGATGACCAAACAGTTCACTTTCAAGGAGGTCTCGAGGAATGGCGCCACAGTTGACCGGAATAAAAGGCCCACTGGCGCGGCTGGAGCACTCATGCAAGGCTCGGGCAACCAGCTCTTTGCCAGTGCCGCTGTCACCGAGAATCAGCACAGTCGACTCACTGGGCCCAACCATTTCGATAAGCGTACGCAGCTCTTCGATGGCAGCGCTCTGGCCGATTATTTTTTGCGAACTGGTCAAAAATAATTTCTCGTGTGAGTGCAATCAATTAAAAGGAACAACCCCTTGGCCTTCCGCGGCTCAAGAGTTACCGCCCCTTTGTGGAACCCTATACCAATCCCAAACTCCAACGAACTATGTTCTTCCGTATAGATTTATCTCTTACGACTTCGCATTGTAACGGAATAAACTCTATATAGAGAGTTAAAATGACGTATTCGGAGACAGGATTGATGCTTTAAGGATAAAGGTTAAATTTAATCTGCTAGTCCACGCGGAATCTTTGACCCAGTCGGCACGACTGGATAAGCTGTGGCTCGGGTGTAAGCTGAGAGTGTTTTGGGGGAGTACCAGATTCATGAATAAAGTACGTGATGCTTTAGTTGAAGTGGTGATTATTATTTTGGTGGGCGGACTGATTGGCGCTGTCCTGGCGCTGGTGTCTAATTTGTTCGTTATCGGCGTGCAATGGTTCGGCCAGCAGCGCGAAGCCAGCGACATGCTCTCACTGTCGATTGGCGGAGATACAGTCTCCTTTTCCAGCGTAGTTTTTTTGTGGGCTGCTGCAGCAGTGGTCGTGTTTTTAAAGACCAGCCTCGGTATTAGCCGCTGGACCGGGCCCGCAGACTCTATGTATGCAGCCCATCAGGTTAACGAACCCCTAGATATTAAAACCGGCCTGGCCTCCACGCTTGCCGCCTTTGCCTCGGCCAGTGGCGGCGGTTCCGTAGGCCAGTACGGGCCGATTGTGCACTTCGGCGCGACCATGGGTGTCTGGGTCAAACGCTTTGTCTCCAGTCGCCTATCCCACGAGATCTATCTCGGCTGCGGTGTTGCCGCGGCGATTTCCGCGGGCTTTAACGCGCCCATTGCTGGGGTTATTTTTGCCCACGAAGCAATTCTTAGACACTTCTCTGTAAGAGCTATTGCACCTATCACTGTTGCTTCAGTCTCGGCCAGTGCGCTTGGCAATCAATGGTTTCCCCATACCACCACTTTTGAAATCAGCACTCTGCTGCCGCCTCTGGCGGAAGTGGTGCCGGTGCTTGTGATGCTGGCGCCGGCCTTTGCCCTGGTGGCAATCTGCTTTATGGCGGCGCTGCGTTACTCGGCGCAAACTGCGGCCAAGATGAATACCTCACCGCTGCTGCTACCCTTTATTGCAGCAACGATTTGCGGTTTGGTTGGGGTCTGGATTCCACAGATTCTCGGTCTCGGCATTTCCAGTATCAATTCGATGATCGCCGGTGAGTTCACTCTGTCACTGTTGCTCACGGTGCTGGTGGCCAAACTTTTGATGACCGCGCTCTGTATTGGTTTCGGCCTGTTCGGCGGGGTTTTCTCCCCCTCCCTGTTTATCGGTGTTGCTGCTGGTGCGGTGGCCGGCGAGCTTCTGATCCTGTTTGGTTTTGCCGATATCGCCAGCATTATTAGTGTGGCGGGAATGGCCGCAGTGAGCTCGGCAGTGATCGGTGCCCCGGTGTCTGCGGTGCTGATTATTCTTGAACTGACCCAGTCCTACGAATATGCCGTGGCGGCAATGATCGCTGTGATGGTGTGTAATCTGCTGACCAATCGGGTATTTGGAAATTCCTTTTTTGATCGTCAGCTACTCGACCGTGGAATCGATTTACTGAAAGGCCGCGAGGCAATCGCGCTAAACCAGCAGATTATCGGCCCCTTTGTCAGTCAGGACTATGTGCGCGCCGAACCTTCGGTTACAGGCTCTGAGCTGCGAAAAGAGATGCGTAAGCGCGGCCACACCGAAGCCTATATTATCAAAGCTGACGGCCAGTTCTTCGGTAAGGTTTCCATTTATGAAGTGATAGAAGCTGCCGATAATAGTATTAAGGATTTCGTCGATACACGCCCCATGACGCTGTATTCGCACAACAGTCTCGCGGAGGCGATGGTGAAGGTTAGCCAGTTTGTCGGTGAGAGCTTGCCGGTGGTCGATGCAGAAACTGGCCAGTTGCATGGTAGCTTGCCTGAGGGCGAACTTTTTCAAGCGGTTATAGATGTGCAGAACCAAGCTCGCGGTCTCGAACGCGCGTAACCAGAATCTTTAGCAAAAACGATTTAGCAATAGGATCACTATGAAGCAGTTACAACTTGGCATTTTGTTCTTCGCACTAATAAGCGGCTCTGTTCAGGCAGGCCCCTTCGAAGCCGGGCTTAGCGCTCTTGAGCGAGCCCACTATGCCACCGCTATGCGCGCCTGGCTTGAGCTGGCCAATGAGGGTGCAGCCGAAGCCCAGAATAATGTCGGCCATCTCTATGAGCAGGGTTTCGGCGTTTCGCAAAACTACGGCACCGCGATGAGTTGGTACCGGCAGGCTGCTGAGCAGGATCTCGCCGAAGCACAGCATAATATGGGCATGCTCTATTATCACGGCTACGGTGTTGCTGAGAACCAACGCACTGCGGCCAGCTGGTTTAAGCGCGCAGCGCTGCAAGACTTAGTGGACTCTGAGTATATGCTCGGGCTCGCCTATCATGAGGGCAAAGGTGTTGGGTTGAATTACGAGCTAGCACAATACTGGTTTAAGAAAGCCGCGCTAAAAGGCTATGGCAATGCCCAGTTTATGTATGCCTTTATGTTGCAAGCTGGTGAAGCCAGCGAGCCGAAGTCATTTGAAGCGCTGGTATGGAGCGAGGTGGCACGACTCAATGGTCAAGCAGGGACCGCCGACATAGCCTATATAGCTAAACTCAAACTCGAGGATGAGCAGATCATCGAAGCAGAGGCACGAGCTGTGAGCTGTGTTGAAAGCA
>Ga0307489_10000349_pt1 | contig 26970 bp, 42 predicted proteins | sample SB12metaG_FD_202247 | JGI IMG/M metagenome (GOLD analysis project Ga0307489, IMG submission 202247) | Sea-ice brine microbial communities from Beaufort Sea near Barrow, Alaska, United States - SB 1.2 | ecosystem: Environmental > Aquatic > Marine > Coastal | place: USA: Alaska | collected... | reverse complement strand
GAGGATATGGAGGAGAGGAGGAGGGGGAAGATAAGGAGGAGGAGGAGGAGGAGGGGGAGGAGGAGGAGGAGGAGGAGGACGAGGAGGAGGAGAAAGGAGGAGATATTGTGTTGGGTAAAGTGCGCGGCTCCGGCGCTTGGCCCCACCTTGGCGTAAGGGTTGAGGCGCTCCATGGCGGCCTTGTTCTTGAGCGGGTTGCGCTTCAGCGGCGCGTGCGCGCGCGTCTTGCCGTCCTTCATGGGGTTCACGGCGGACTGGATCTCGTCGGAGTTGATCACGCGGCTGAGATCGGGCATCGCCATGATGTTGGCGGGCGGCTTCCAGCCCTTCTTGGCGGAGGACGCGGTCGCGGCAGTACCGTAGATGCTGTCCAGCTTCTCGAACGCACCCTTGTAGGAGAGCCATTGAGTGCACGAGGATCGTTGAGAACAAGCACTCAGGGCAGGAGTGTCATTGAAAACAAGTACTCGAACTGAGACCGGAGCATGACTTGGCTTCCGGGTGAACGCAGTACATACAGACACACTCAGGGGAACGAGGAGATTCGACGTCGGTGGAGTGCTTGTTCTCAACAGCCCCCCAGTGAATGCTCGTACAGATGCACGGACCAGGAGGGGGATATGTAAGGTCGGTTGAGTGATTGCTCTCAATAGCCCCCCTGCCTTGGTCCAGATGATGAAGCGACCGAGGTGGCCACCGGGCGCCAGGGTGAGGAGCCCCAGGCGGTCCACCGAGCACAGCTCGATGCCCGGGATGTTGCGCATCGCCTCGGTGTACGGCCGGGAACCAAACAGGTGTTCTGTCAGGTTGTGTTCAAGTGGGAACAAGTGGCCGGGTCAGCGAGGAGGATGCGGCGAGCGTGTATGGCTGCACTGGTACGCACACCATGAGCAAGCAGTCAGGGAACGAGTGGCCAGGCCAGAGAGGAGGAGGCTGCGAGTGTGTACGGTGCACTGGTACAGAAAATATCAGCAAGCAGCCAGGGAACGTGGCCAGGTCAGGGACGAGGATGCGGCGAGGGTACACACACTATGAACAAGCAGCCAGGCAATGGGTGGCAAGGTCAGGGAGGATGCGGTGACTGCGGGTGTGTAGGGGTACACCAGTACGCTACGAGCGAACAGTCGGGGCGGCCCCCACCTTGGTGATGCCGGAGTCGGTGGCGTAGACAACCAGGGGACCCTTGCGCTGCACGTAGCGGCGGTTGCGCATCTTACCCTTGCCGCTGCGCACGTTGCGCGACGCCTTCACCTTCTCCACGTCGGGGAACGCGCCGCACTGCTTCAGCAGCTCGACCGCCTTGGCAGTCTTGGTGATGCCCTCAGAGTAGAATCAGCATTCGCGACGATCGCTTGGTGAGCTCAGCATTCTAATTTGACAGCTGTGCACCACCGCTTGGTCAGCTGGCCGTGGCTAACACACCGACACATCTCTGTTGGGTGAACGAGCCAAGCGAACATCCGACGAATCGAAAGTAGTATGGTTGGTTGGTGGAGTACAGTCCGCAGCCACACTGTCGCTTGGTCAGCTCACCGTGTCGAGCACACCGACACATCTCTCTTTGGTGAATGAACGGGGGCCAAGGCGGAAGCCAAGCGGAAGCCTGAAGCCTACGCATACACGCTGAAGCATGACTCTCTGTTGGGTGAACGACCCAACCCAAGCGAGAGCTCGGATGAATCGAAAGAAGTTATGGTTGTTTGGTGTGCGGTCAGTCGGAACAAAGATGTCATGGACTGTGAAATGACCAGAGGCCCGAAAGCCCCCGGCGTCTCCCCGTGAGCGCTTACTAGGGCTGCAGCTGCCTCCGGGTCTTTATGCATCTCATCATCCCGCACAGGGTGGTGTTTTGATGGGTGGGGGTGGGCCGGGGACCAAGGGTGGTGGAATGTGGTGGGTGTTGAGGAGGAGGAGGAGGAGGAGGAGGAGGAGGAGGAGGAGGAGGAGGAGGAGGAAGAGGATGTGGAGCCGGTGGAGGAGGAGGAGCAGGAGGCAGTGCAGGAGGAGGAAGAGGGGGAAAGGGGAGAAGGAGAAGCAGGAGAAGTGGATTGCTGACAAATCAGTGGATGCTGAAGGGCGTGGACAGAAGCGGGAGTGGTGGGTGTTGGACAGCTGGCACAGCTGTGCGTGGACGGAAGCGGGAGTGGGCCTCACCTCGGCGGCGTCGTTGAGGACGAGGGGGACCTCCGGGACCTCCTCCACGTGGTGGCCCCGCGCCATGAGCAGCGCGGGGACGGCGGAGGCCGCCAGCGCCGAGCACACGGCGTACCGCTTCTGCTTCAGGTTCACGCGGCGGTGCCACCGGCGCCACGTCTGACGAATAAGGGGAGGGGAGAGGCACATGTAACGTCAGTCGCATGCGCCACGGCCACAGCGTTTGTAGGGGTTACACGGCGACGGTGGGGTCACCCGCGCCGCGCACACGCCACGGTCTCCCGCACACTCCACCCGGCACCCCACACTCAACGCGTGCCACGGCACCCAACACCCCTTCCGCGCGATTACCTGGCCGCTGAATCCGGCGGCTGAATCGCATAAGGGCTTTTGGGCGTGATGAGATTGCGGCAGAATGACCCGGTGGTGCGCGTACCTTGGTGGGCGCGAACATGCGGCCGCCGCGGCACATGTTACCGAAGGCACCCTGACCGGCGCGGTGGGTACCACCACCGGGGACGCGCGGAATACGCGACACGGCGCGACCGGTACCCCACGACTCGGCGGCGGTCTGGTGACCGGCCTTGGCGAAGACTCCGTACGCCTGGCGGTTGTTCTTGTTGAGGCCTGCGAAAGGAGCGGATCACATGTGGTTCAGACGACAGGCCAGCGGGCAGGTGATTGCTGGCTGGCACACGCTACAGCCAGAGCGAATTTAGGGTTCCTGAACCGGTCGGGCGGTCACGCCCGCGTTTCGCCCATTCGCAAGCCCCGGAGAAACGCGTTCCGGGCGACGCCGCGGAGCGCCCCGACCGCCGCCCGTCCGAAGATTTGGATCGCGCACCACACGCGCCGGGAGACTCGCCGCCCCAGTCCTCGCCTTTCCCCGGCCGCTGAATCCGGCGGCTGATTTCACATCGAAAGCGGAGAGGGCTTGTCTTTTTCTTCTCTCGCCGGAGTGGTGGGAGATGCCGGCGAACTGTTCGCGGGTCTCTGGGTGCAAGCCCAACGCCGATGGCGCGGCAGCCGCGCGAACCCGTCCCACGTCACAATAAGCTAAAACTGCGTTCGCTCGTGGAGTCAAGGACGACGGCCGTCATGCTTTGCGTCTCATTGAGATTATGGAGGAAGCTCGAGCGCGTACCAGTGTGGACGGCGTTGACGATGTCCGGGCGGATGGGCGAGAGGAACACCTCGGGCAGCTTGACGGTGGCGCCGGCGCCGTTCTGGACGGCCACGACGGGGAGGGCGGCGGGCGACATGGCTGGAGGGTTTTCCGGGGGTCGAGACACGCGCCGGGTTGTGCTGTGAAAAAGAGCTGCACACGGCGTCGAGGGGGCGTGATGAGGAAGTCCTTTGGCTTCTATACCACACACAGGCTAACAGAGGGTTTCTCCTCAGCGCTCAGGCTCTTCCCTGATTCGTTTATCTCACCCCTCCCTGCCACTTAATCGCGCGCGTGCCCGTCCACGCGGCACCAACGACAGACGAGCTCCTCGTCGGGAATCACCGTCGTGGCGTGGTCCGCTGCGTATCGTCCTCTTTATCATCCTCGCACGCAAGGACGCCGGTTGCTCATTCCGTCAGATGGCGCCATCTCGTCAGGAACGGCGCAAAGCAGAGCGCGATGCCGCCAAGCGCGCACCGGCGCAGGCGGGAGCCGCGGGAGCCGGGAGGCCTGCCGCCGATGGCGCGAACGTAACGGTGTCCCCGCTCGGGGACTGGACGACGCAAGCGGCAGACCACACCGTGTTCCGGGCGCTTGGAGCAGAGATCTTGAGACAGATGGCTCGCGAGGGTGACGCGGAAGCCCAGTGGAGTCAGGTAAGAGGAGGGTTATTGTCTGATTGAGAACACGCACTCGACAGACGTCGAATCGTCTTCTCCTCATCCTCCTTCTCCTCCTCCTCCTCCTCCTCCTCCTCCTCCTCCTCCTCCTCCTCCTCCTCCTCCTCCTCCTCCGCCGCCGCCGCCGCCGCGTGTATTTATGAGCATCCACCCTGAAGGTAATTCACGCTTTGATCTCGGCCGAGTGCTTGTACTCAACGACCCTTCTGCCAGGGCCGCCGGTTAATGAGTGAAGTGGAAGAGGGTGCGGGGACGCCTCTTGGCACGTCCGGCAGATCACCGAAGGCGGATGTAGGGCTCGCACTTGCACCGCACAGTTTCCCGGTCGCGCGACGCGTCGATGTGGTCACCCGACGACCTGTTAACAAAAATAAATGATGTTTGCGGGTGCCAACCCTACCGACAAGATTCCATTTGCTCGTTAGATCGTAACGCGTTGACCTGGTCATTTGATAACCAAGTGCACTTGTGTATGGGTGCCAACCCTGGGTGGAGGAGGGCATGGCGTTTCTGGAGAAGGCGGCAGGGCAAGGGCACGCCTATGCTATGACTGCGTTGGGAAGTATTCACCACGTGAGGATGGAATACGCGCAAGCCGTGGGATGGTATTCCAAGGGCGCCGAGGCCGGGTTGCCGCAAGCGAAGTTCAACCTCGGGTGATGTCTCGACACGGGAAAGGGCATGGCGGCGCCGGACTATCTGGCGGCGGCGGACTGGTACAGACGAGCGGCAGAGGCTGGTCACGGGGCTGCGGCCTTCAATCTATGCAACATGTATGCTCTCGGCCGCGGTAGGGCCTGGCCGATTATGCCCGCCACGTGACAACCACATTCTAGTACCTAGTTACTTGAGTTATGCGGCATCGTGCGACGTGGCGAGCATTATCTGCCAGGCCCTAGGGCGCGGCGTCACGCGCAGCAAGCGGAAGGCGACGCAATGGATGCGCAAGGCCGCCGAGAACGGGCATGCCGGCGCGTGCTTGCAACTCGCCCAACACATGTACCTAGACCTTCCCTACGCCCGCGAGGTTGGGCATGTCGGGGAGGCTGCTGGGGTCGCCACGTCAGCTGAGATCATGGATGGTCATGACGTCTCCCCGAGCGTCTTGACTGGTGTGGTACATTGGTTGCGGAACGGGGGGCATAATCTAATCGACAGGCTCGACGTGTTGCGCGGAGAGGCGCGGGAGGGGGGTCCGTATTGCCGCAACGAAGGGTGCGAGGTTGTGGGCCATGTGAAGGACTTCAAGGTTTGCCCGCAGTGCAAGACCGTTCGGTACTGCAGCAATGCGTGTCAGACTCGGGACTGGACAACGGGTGGGCACAAGACAACGTGTGGGCTTCCCTCCGGCAATTAATGTTCGCTTCTACCCCGGCATACGACGTGTACAACAATTGCTAGTCTAACCAGCTTTTTAATATATGTTTTCTGAAATGTATTTTTTCCTCTCAACTGAATTGTGTTGCTGGTTCGAGGGGGGCAGCGGTCCAGGGTGCAAACTAGTTCAGCTTCAGTCAAAGTAGCCTATGAGAGAGAGGAAGCGGAGAGAGTTTCAAATTAATCACACAAGTGGCACCTATTATTCAGGATAATGAGGAGAGAGAGTCCACCACTCAACATGTCAGGAGTCCACACAATATGTCAGCAGGAGAGCTAATCACTACATCTTGATGTTGCCTCTCCACCGCAGCAACTCCACACATTCGCGCGAGGCGGGGGCGACGGCGCCGCCGCTGCCCCTCAACATGCACGCCCGCATGGTCGCGCGTGTGGCGGGTGCGCCGTCAACTAAACAACCCACCCAACCGACCAAACCACTCTGCCGCCTTCTAAAGAAACACTGACGTTCATCGAGCCCCAAGGTGCTTCAGATGGTGAGCATCAACGAACCGTCTGCGCCATTTCCAGCGGACAGTCCCTTATGTCTGTAAGGGTTTAAGGCCGTATCAAGGGCCACTGTCTTGAAGCTATCGCAGAATACAAACGCCTTTCGGAAAATAGATTCCGGCCCTCCCCCACATATACACCGCCTCCAACCTTTATCGAAGCTCTTCGGCCTACTGGTATCCAATGTGAACCCACAGTCAATGATGCGTCATCGAGCTTCATGTGGATTGGATAGGCGAACCGTACTCGAATTTTAATTTTGGGGTTCAGCCTTTGGGGTTCAACTTTTGGGGGTCGCAACTCCCGTCCATAAATCAGGATCGGCGCGGGGTGACCGCACAAGGTGTCTCGCGCCACAGTTTCTCTGCACGGCGGGGAGGAACGTTTGACGCGAGTGAGGTATGCAGGTGTGAGTATGTAATTGGAGCAAGTACAGATCGCAGATGTCTAGCTATGACGCGGAAGAGGTTTGAATTTTATGTGCCGAAGACAATTCTCCGAAGCACAGCTACGCGCTCAGCGCAGAAGCGCTACAAGCGATGATTGCACATCTCAAGGAGCACCGTGTTCCACCGCCCACTGCAACAGCTCCAGGTGTCCCTGCTGTTCAGCGAGTTGACGCGTCTGGATATCCCACGGGCAGTCGTGCTCCCGAAGCCACTTCAACACCTCCAGGTGACCGCCCCGAGCGGCGTACGCACACGTCGATGCGTCCCCCTGGCAATTCTGCGTCCGAAGTCATTTCAACACCTCTAGGCGCCCGCACTCAGCGGCGAATGAACAACAGCTCACCTCGTCCCATTCGCAACCATGCTCCCGAGCCCACCTCAAGACCTCCAGGTTCCCGCGCCAAGCGGTCCACGCACACGTCGTGCCGTTCCAAGGACATTCGTTCTCCCGAAGCCACTTTAATGTCTCCAGGTGCCCGCCCTTCGCGGCGAGTGCACAACAGTCTCTGCTCAAGTCCTCAAGGTTTTCCTCCCACGGGCAGCCATGCTCCCGTGCCCACTTTAATGTCTCCAGCTGCCCGCCCTCAGCGGCGCACGCACAACGCATGTCATCCCTTGCCACGTCATCCATGCCACGTCATCCCTTTCAAGTCCATATGTATCATATGATGGGCTAGGGTCAAGGGTACTAGTGTGATGCCACGTCAGCCGGGACCACGTGACACGTGGCAATTCATGCTGACGTGAAAGTTGTGCTGACGAGTCACCTAGTCCTGGCTGACGTGGCATCCTGTGATGAGTGTATCAGGGGGTATGAAGGGGGTCATAATTGAAGGGCGGGGACACATTGGCTGGTTTCAATGATAAAACGGCTCAATTCATCCCACGGGCAGTCGTGCTCCCGAAGCCACTTCAACACCTGCAGGTGCCCGCCATAGGCGGCCAGTGCACAACAGTTCAAGATTAACTCGCTACCTTCCTCGTCGAGCTCCCTCCACGGGCACCCGTGCTCCCGCGCCCACTTCAGCATCTCCAGGTGCCCCCCCCTCAGCGGCCTTCCGCGCAAGTTTGCTCATCCCACGGGCAATCGTGCTCCCGTGCCAACCTCAGCACATCCAAACGCCCGCCTTCAGCGACGCATGCACACGACCTCGCGACCCACGGGCACTCATTCGCCCTGGCCCAAGCCAGCCGCTCGACGGACCCGCAAAAGTGACTGAGCTTGAGCGGAACCCCACCACTCGCACCCCCGCGCGGCATGCCGGATGACACCACCGCCGCCCGGCTCGCCTCATCCACCCGTCCGAGCATGGCGAGATCCATGGGGTCCAGCCGCGTCAGCACCTCTGCCGCAATGACGTCGGGCCACTGCTCGAGCAGCGGCCTGAGCAGCGGCGATGGGTAGGAAATCTGCCCCGCCTCCCGTAGTCGGTCCAACACCTCGTCCTCGTTCATCTCGGCGCCCTCGGCTCGGCCCAACAGCGCGGCGAGCCCGCCCGACAGACGCACGACGTAGCCAGCAGGCGCGTGCTCCGCGGCGGCGGCGGCGGCGGCAGCGACGGGGGTCTGCATGGGGGAAGTATCGGCGTGTGAACGGTGTCGTGAGCTGGTTGGAGTCCTTGCCCTAAATCTAGGGCCTTGGCCAGATTTGCTCGCGGCGTCATAATCCAACGCATTTTGAATATGAACCTCGTTCCTCGAGTATGATGGTATCCTCCGACGTGGCGAGCATCATGTGATCGGCCTACCTTGCCCGCCTTCTCGATATCCGCGATCTGCCGGCTTTGCTTGCAGCGACAGCGACGGCGCGGCGTGATCTGGGCACCAGGCGACTAGACCCTGAACGGGACTTTTTTAGGGTAATAAAACCCTAACCCCCCACGAGAGTCGGGCAGTAGTTCTGCAGCATCGGGCACGCAAGTGGCACGCACGCTTCGGCACCTGTCGCCTCTTCCACCCAACCTCACACACACACCACCGCTCTCCCGCACAAGCGTGCAAATCATCACAACCATGGACGTCGCCCGGTTCGTGGCGGTGGCCGCCGAGTACCCGCCCCCGCCGGCCGCCGCGAGCAGCGCGGCGCCCATGCGGTTCTCATACGGCACCGCGGGCTTCCGCACCGCGGGCCACCTGCTGCGCTCCACGGTGTTCCGCTGCGGCGCGCTCGCCGCGGTGCGCTCCGCCGTCACGGGTGAGGCCGACCCCGGCCTTGGCCCCGGCTTCTGCGTCATCCACTTCACATCGGCCCCGGCCCCGGCCCCTGCGTCATCCACTTCTCATCACCAAGGGGTCCTCGTATATTTTGGCACTCACTGGGCACCCTAGCTCCTCACGATGGCACCCATTTGATATAACAAAGCCACCAACCCAACGACGGTGCTTGCAGCGATGCGCTCCGCCATCATGGAGCCCGGCCCCTGCCCCGGCCCCGGCCCTGCGTCATCCACTTCACATACCACGGGGACTTCCCTCTGATTCTGCTCGCACTCACTCGGCACCTTCGCTCCATTTGGCACTGCGACCGTGCCACCTGGGCGCGCCACGGGCATGGTGATCACGGCGAGCCACAACCCGGAGCGCGACAACGGGGTCAAGCTCGTGGACTGCACGGGCGAGATGCTGCCGCTGGAATGGGCAGGGCCTAGCAGCGGCAGATATTGCTCGCCACATCCGAGGATGCCATTTATCTCACGAAACCAGAGTTCAGAACACGTGTCGATGACTTGGTGAGCAATACCTGATGGGCTCTTGGCATTGGAGGGGCACGCTGAGGCGCTGGCTAACGCGGACGGCTCGGACGCGATGCGCACGGTGCTCGAGGAGCTGCTCTTATCGGGCCTCTACGACGGCCCCCTGCATCCGCCGCCCGCCGCATCCGCCGTCGCCGACGCCGCGGCAGGGGGGGTGTTGAGAACAAGCACCCGACCGACGTTGAATCTCCTCCTCCTCCTCCTTCTCCTCCTCCTCCACGCGTCCATATGAGCATTCATCCTGACAGTGAGTCGTGCTCCGATATCGGTTCGAGTGCTTGTTCTCAAGCAACCGACCGACGTTGAATCTCCTCCTCCTCCTCCCCATGTCTGTATGAGCATCTACCCTGACTGTGAGTCGTGAGTCGTGCTCCGATATCGGTTCGAGTGCTTGTTCTCGATGGCCCTGCTGCGCGGGTCCCACCGTGTTCCTGGCCCGCGACACGCGCCCCACGGGACCGGAGCTGGCCGCCGCCGCCACGGCAGGGGATTGATTGAAAACAAGCACTAGACTGGCGTCGAATCTCCTCCCCCTCCTCGGCGCGTCTGTATGAGAGTTCATGTTTGTATGAACATTCACCCCGAATACATGCGCGTCTGTATGAGCAATCACCCTGAATATGAGTCAAGCTCTGATCTCGGCTCGAGTGCTGTTACTCAATGACCCTCCGCCAAGGCCGGCGCGGAGGCCGTCGGGGGCAATGTGCATGACCTGGGCTTGATGACCACCCCGCAATTGCACTACGCGGTGTACGCGGCGTACCGCGGGATGCCCCACACGGAGGCGGACTACTTCGCCCGCCTGGCGCTTGGCTTCAAAGCGCTCGTGGCGGGCCCCGCGTCATCCCCGCCCTCGACTTCACCCGCCGCCGCTTCGGATGTCGCGACAGACATCGTAGTGGACTGCGCCAATGGGGCAGGGCCCGGATTCAAAGAGTCGCCACGTCGTAGGGTGCCATTGAACTCAAGAAACGAGGTTTCAAATGGATGTCGATGACGTGGCGGTTAAGTACCTGAAAGGCATTACGCTCCATGTCATCGGATGCATTTCATCTGAAAACCGAGGCTTCAAGACGTGTTGATGACGTGGCAAGCAATGTCTGCGGGTCCCTATAACGAGGTGGGCGCGGCGAAGCTCGCGCAGCTAGCATCGGTGATCAAAGACGTATCAGAAGGCCGCGAGCTTCTAAAGCTGTCGCTGCGAAACACAGAGGGGTTGCCTGGGTCGCTGAATAATAAGGTCGGAGCGGACTTTGTGCAGAAGGAGAAGTGCGCGCCGGCCGAGGGCGGGTTTGCGAGCCTGCCGCCGGGCGCGCGGTAGGGCCCGGCGGATGATGCCCGCCCCGTCGTAGGCTGCCACTCTTTTCACGAGACGAGGATTCAAATGCGGTGGACGACGTAGTGAGAGAAGAGGGCTCGAAATGCGTTGGATTACAGGGCAATGCCGTCATCGAGCATTGCAGTCGGTACTGACTGTTTGCTGAAGTGCACCAATACGCTGCTGACCTAACACCGGCAATGTGTGCCAGGCCCTTGCGTGCGGTGCGTCAGCGTGGACGGCGACTCTGACCGCCTCGTGTACTTCACTCGCGCGGCAGGGGGGTCATTTAGAACTAGTACTCTACCGACGTTGAATCCCCTCTTCATCCGCCTCTCCCGCGGGGGTCATCGAACACAAGCACTTGGCAGACGTTGAATCGCCTCCTCCTCTTCCTCTGCTGCGCATCTGTATGAGAGCGTTACTGAGTACAAGCACTCGGCCGACCTTGAATCTCCACCTCCTCCGTATATTTCGTGTGTATGTATGATCAATCACCCCGAAGGTAAGTCATGCGGGCACGTCCGATCTCGTTTCGAGTGCTTGTTCTGAATGACCCTGCTGCGCGAGCGGCGACGAGACATCGACGGACGTCACAATTTTCGACGGCGATAAGATCGCCGCGCTGATGGCGACGCACGTGGCGGATTTGCTGGGTCGGTGCGGCAGCTCCATCAGCCCCCCGCTCCGCGTGGGCGTCGTGCAGACAGCGTACGCCAACGGCGCTTCCACCGCCTACGTCGCAGACACTCTTGGGCTAGAGACGGCGTGCGGGTGCACCGGGTAGGGCCTGGCAGATAGCAAATGGCAACCTCTCATCTTTGAATCACAACCTGGGAATGTATGCTACTTGGTAACACTACGCAGATCGCGTGGGGGGCAAGAGGGGGAATTATCTGCAGTTAATAGACGGTCGCTCATATACATTACACTGTAGATCGAACTCCGAGATGGGAGTTCGATGGGGTCTATTTACTCAACGATCGTGACCATACCGCGCCAATTGCCATCCCCGTTTGACCCCCCCAGCCTATCTGCGTAGCACATTCGAGCTGTGGGTGATCCTTAAAACACGACACAGTCTTCTAATTTTGTGTCAAATCGAGCTGCCCTCACAACTCCCGACCATTCCGGGTTGTGCCTCCCAGCTGCTTCAACCTATGACGTGGCGAGCAATTCCTACCAGGCCCTAGCGTGGGGGTGAAGCACCTGCACCCGCTGGCGGAGACGTTCGACATCGGGATCTACTTCGAGGTGGGGGCTGCCCGATGTTGCCTGCCACGTCATCCAACGCATTTTGAACCCTCGTGTCATGGGATTCAAATGGCATCCTATAACGCGGCGAGCGACATCTGCCTGACCCATTTCCCGTGGCTGCCACATCATCCAACGCATTTTGAAGCCTGGCGCCTTGATTTAAATGGCGTCCTTGACACGGCAAGCAATATCTGCCAGGCCCTGATGACAGGCCAACGGGCACGGCACCGCCGTCTTCGCTGACGCCGCAATGACATCCATGGCCGCCGCCCTTACTGCCGCCGCGCCCGGTTCTGACGCCGCCGCGGCGCTGACGGAGCTCACCGCGCTGACGCAAGCCATCAACCCAGCTGTGGGCGACGCGTTGTCAGGCAGGGGGGATGTTGAGAGCAAGCAGAATATACACTCGACCGACGTTGAATCGACGACTTGAGTCCGCGCGTCTTCGTCCGTCTGAGCATTCATCCTGAGGGTGAGTCATGATATGACATCGGCTCGAGTGGGTTTTCTCAATGACCCTGCTGTCCGGCATCTTAGTGGTGGAGGCGGTGCTGCGGAGTAAGGGGTGGGGGCTGGCGGAGTGGGTAGGGTAACAGTGTACCGGTGCATATTCACATCCTCCTCCTCCTCCTCATGGTGTACATGTCCTCCTCCTCCTCCTGCTCCGCCTCCTCCTCCTTCTCATAGCATACACGTACACATTATCCTCCTGCTCCTGTTCCTCATAGTGTACCGGCACACATTCATAACAGTCCCTCGGAGCAGGGGGCTATGTACACCGACCTGCCCAGTCGCCAGGTCAAGGTGCTAGTGTCCGACCGAGCGGTCATCACCACGGAGGACGCGGAGCGGCGGACGGTGTCGCCGGCGGGCATGCAGGGCGCGATCGACGCGGCGGTGGCGGCGGCGGGGCCGGGCGCGCGCGCGTTCGCCAGACCGTCGGGCACCGAGGCAGGGCCTTCCGCAAGTGCTTATCTCAGCGTAATATGGCTGGAAACCGTTTGTTCCCGAAACCACTTGCGTTATCCCACTGCATGCCTCAAACATACTAAAGTGTAAATGTGCGCTGGGAAAACTACTTAATCTGAGGTCCCAAGTGGTTTTGGTAGCCTCAAGCGGCCGCTTTCAGGAACATGACGGCAAGTTAAGCTTGACAATCACTTAATGTGAGGCCCTGCGCGGAGGATGTGGTGCGGGTGTACGCGGAGGCGGCGACGGCAGCGGGCGCGGACCGTCTGGGGCGGGACGTGGCGCGTGCTGTGCACTTATTTGCGGGGGGCGTGGGGCAGGCGCCATGAGCGTGGTGGCCATACGAAGTGTCGATCGTATCTTAGCTTAGCTCGATGTCTATGTATGCTCTATCAACAAACAGCCGACAGCAGATCTGACTGTCACCCGCACTCGCACCACACTGCTCACTGCTCATCGCTCTGCCAAGGAAGCTACGTCTGTCACCCTCTAGACTGCCCCCACGGTGTAAAGACGAGGTGTGCTTTCCCTCAGAGCTGGCTAGAGCCCGCTACCGAGCTACAAGGGAGAACAAGAGACGCTTCCGCGTCTATATGGAGGCACCAGGCTCGGCGGCCTAGCCATGGCGCCCACTTCAGAAAATCCACGTTGGCCTCTACGGCTCCGCAAGCTCCCCACACCACACCCCGGGGGTCTCTCAAGCTTCCTAAATGTACTAAACCAATATTCACCATCACGAAAGCGAGGGCCGATCTCGCGGCTCTTGCGAAACCGAGCGCCACTCTCGCGGCTCCAAACACCCGGCCGGCCAGTAGTCGTCAAGCCGAGGCAAACATCGAAGGTCCCCCAGCTCCAGTTGCAGAGCGGGTTCACGTCAACGGTCACGTTTCAGTCCGCGCGCGTGGCGGAAGCTCCCGCGGCAGCCGCGGCTTGCGTGGCTTCCGCGGCTCCCGCCTGACCTGGCGCGCGACTGGCGGCAGCGCGCTTCGTCCGGCGACGCACCTGGCGCGATGGCATCCGTTGGAAAGATGGCACCAGGTTTTTTCTATCTTCCCGCATTCTTCCGCAAGTCACAACTCACGCAACGCTGCGGTGGCTCGGCGGCTGTTGCTCACTCGATCGGTGGAGTGGTATGTCGGCGATGTGGTGCGTCGTGGCGGCGAGCATCAAGAAACCCCCCTCTATACCCCCCCCCCCTTTTTCCACGAGTCGCGTCGCCGCAGCCCGCAGGTCCGTCCCTCATCATTCACAAGCAACGCGCGAGCTTGGCGCTGCGGTGGCTTGGGTTTGGTGTGGTGTGTCGCCGATGCGGTGCGTCGTAGCGCCGGCGGCGCCGGCGTGGGGCGCGCGCGCGCTGCCGCGGCTCGGGACCAGGGGCCGGGCGGTGGGGCGGCTGGGACGCCGGGGCGGTGCGGTGCTGTTGCCTCCTCCGAGAGTGGGCCGAGGCGAGACCCTCGAGGACTGGTGCCCCGCGCACGGGCGGGAGGACCTGCTGGAGGAGTGGGACGAGTCCAGCAGGGGGCCGCGCGAGGTCACGCGCGGGTCGACCGAGAAGGTGTGGTGGAAGTGCGGGAAGGAAGTGTGCGGGCACAGATGGTTTGCCCAAGTCGGGCATCGCACTCGTGGCGGCGGGTGCCCAGCGTGCGCGGGTAGAGTGCCGACGGCCACGCACAACTTCGAGGTGTATTGCCGGGAGACCGGGCGGGAGGAGCTGCTGGGGGAGTGGGCGGACTGCAGCAGTAGCCCGAAAGACTTCACGCCGGGATCTAACAAGAAGGTGCCGTGGCAGTGCCGGGAATGCGGATGGGGCTGGGCCCGCTTGCAAGGCCGCACTGGCAGCAGGCGCCACGGGTGCCCGGCGTGCGCGGGCCGTGTGGCGACGCCCACCAACAACCTCGCGGTGTGGTGCGGCATGAACGGGCGGGAGGACCTTCTGGGGGAGTGGGCGCACCCTGACAAGGCGCCGACGGACTTCACGCCGGCATCTGCCGTGAAGGTGCCGTGGCAGTGCGGGGAGTGTGGATGGGGGTGGAGTCCACCATCAACAACCGCACCAGCAGCAACCGCTGCGGTTGCCCGGCGTGCGCGGGGCGTGTGGTGACGCCCACCAACAACCTCGCGGTGTGGTGCGGAGAGCACGGGCGGAATGACCTGCTGGAGGAGTGGGCGCACCCCGACAAGGCGCCAAGAGTTCACGCCGGCGTCAGGCGGGAAGGTGCCGTGGAAATGCGGCGAGTGCGGGTGGGGTTGGGAAGCCGTCATCAGCAGCCGCACGAAACGTAGTCGCCCAACTGGGTGCCCAGCATGCAATCCTCCGGGGGGGAAGCGCGGTAAACAGATTTCGCTGTGGCATCGCTTCGAAACTGTCGCGATAATTGAATGTATCTCTGTACTCGCAGATGGATAGGACGAGACGTGTACATGTTTTTTAAGTGTACACCGGATGCCTTCACAGCTTAGTCGTTGCCTTTCACGATTAAAACAATGGCTACTCTACTCGTACCGACCATCTATAGCTCCTGCTACGTCATGACGCCTCCACGTCAACCGCCGCTGCCGCCGCCGCCGCCGTGTCATCCAGCGGGGCACCCGCCGCTTGCGCCGGCCGCGGCCGAGTGCTGCTCAGAATCGTCCTCGTTGGTCGGACGGAAGGCTGGTCGGCAGTTGGCACCTCTTCTAGCTGCGGCCGAGGCACATACCAACGCCACGGCACCGCGTCATAACGCCGCCACTCCTTTCTCCCGGTTTCAATAACAGAATGGCACCGCAGCATCGGCGACCGCCTCCGCGGCGCCTCTGCGGCAGCTACGCGATCCATCGCCGACGCTTCCGCATCCTCAACCGCCAGCCTCTATGTCTCACCACGCTCGCCGGCGGTTAATCCTGAAACTCAAGATTCGGATAACGATAACGAAACATATCGTGAGGTGTCGCAGGGGATGCTTTATGCGTATACTTATGCGAGGCCCTCAGAGGGCCCCGCTGGGGGTTTCGGAAGAGCGGTACCTACTGAAAAAATCCCCCCGTCGTTTAGTGAAATGAGTTCGGGAGTTGTGACTCGTCAAAAGGGGATCTGATCCGGGAGTTGTAACTCGTCCGAATGTCCGGCCGGAACAGAGTGGTCGGTCCGGGGGGTCCCGTTACGGGACCCCCCCCCCATTTTGCCCATACGATAAATCGATGATCTGAGAATGTCGAAATCACTATGAGACGGGCACTCGCTGTCAGTAGACAGGTTATGGCCATCCGGCGCAACATGGTGGTGTGGCGCGCCTCTGCGCAGATCCGGTGGGGGGTGTGCATGAGGCTGTAGTGGCTTGTTGGGGATCTCGGGGCAGATCCGGTTGGGGTGGGCGCATCGGCGCGGATCCGATGGGGGGTGTGGATGTAGGTGTGGGGTGGGGTGCGCGCTGATCGATGGGGGCGTGTTTCGGGTGAGGCCTTTTTGTGCGAGCTGCAAAGCAAAAAAATGTGCGAGCTGCAAAGCAAAAAAATGTGCGAGCTGCGAGAAGAAGCGAATTTGACTCGCCTGGTGATTTTGACACGTAGCGCAGCTGCGCGAGGCGCTCGCGGGCATTTTGGTGGTCTATCCTTGGGTTGAATCGACGGTCGGTAACTGAAGAGAAATATTAGGGCGCACATGTAGCGTGACAGTTTTTTTAAGTTGGTGGTCTATTAACTGGTAAAAGCGACACACGACATACACGACACGACATAAATGAAGTTCAGTTTTGCGGTATTTGGCGGCATTCTGCCGAATATTTGGCGGCATTCTGCCGAATTTTTCATCACGTCGCATTCTACCTGGGAATGAGCGCCACAAGCGTGGCTCTCCTGTCTCTGCGACGCCCCCGAGCCGAGACTTGCTCTCGGGCACCCCGGACATTCTGGACCGGAGCGGGGAAAGGCGGAAGATTATTCTCGAAGCGCAGCGCGCTGACCGGAACGGCGCTGCGGTGGCTCGGCGGCGGGTGCTCACTCGATCGGTGGAGTGGTATGTCGGCGATGCGGTGCGTCGGAACGGCGCCGGCGCCGGCGTGGGGGGCGCGCGCGCTGCCGCGGCGCGGGGCCGGGGGCGGGACGGTGGGGTGGCTGCGGCGCCGGGGCGGTGCGGTGCTGTTGCCGCCTCCGAGAGCGGGCCGCCAGGGTGAGACCCTCGAGGATTGGTGCCCAAGGCACGGGCGGGAGGACTTGCTGGAGGAGTGGGACGAGCCCATCAGGGGGGCGCACGAGGTATCGCGCGGGTCGAGGGAGAAGGTGTGGTGGAAGTGCGGGAAGGAAGAGTGCGGGCACAGATGGGGTGCCCAAGTTGGGCATCGCACTCGTGGCGGCGGGTGCCCAGCGTGCGCGGGTAAAGTGCCGACGGCCACGCACAACTTCGAGGTGTATTGCCGGGAGACCGGGCGGGAGGATCTGCTGGGGGAGTGGGCGGACCGCAGCAGCAGGCAGAAGGACTTCCTGCCGGCGTCTAACAAGAAGGTGCCGTGGACGTGCGGAGAGTGCGGCTGGGGGTGGGAGGCCACCATCAAGAGCCGCACTAGTGGCTACCGCACCGGATGCCCGGCTTGCGCGGGTCGTGCGCAGTGACGCCCACCAACAACCTCGCGATGTGGTGCGGCAAGAACGGGCGGAATGAACTGCTGGGGGAGTGGGCGCACCCCGACAACGCGCCGACGGACTTCACGCCGGGGCTTCAGGTGAAGGTGCGGTGGACGTGCGGGAAGTGCGGCTGGGGTTGTGAGGCCCTCACCAGCAACGGCACCGGTAGCAACCGCACCAGGTGCCCAACATGCAATCCTCCGGGGAGGAAGCTCGGCAAAGTAATTTGGCCATGACGCCGCTTCGACACTGTCGTGATAGAATAATGTAGCTCTGTACTCGCAGGTAGATATGACGAGCGTGTAGAATTTTTGGAGTGTACACTGGATGCATTCACATCTGGGTCGGTGCCTGTCACCATCAAGACGATGGCTACTCGTACTGAACATGTTTAGCTACTGCTACATCATCACGCCTCAACGTCAACCGCCGCCGCTGCCGTGTCATCCAGCGGGCCACCCGCCGCTTGCGCCGGCCGCGGCCGAGGGCTGACCAGATTAACCATCGTTACTCGGACGGGGAGCTTCTCGGCAATTGATACCCCTCCCAGTGCCTCGTCTGTACTGTGTATGAGTTACTACCCGTAGCATCTCGTACCACGGGTAGTGAGTTGCAGTTTGCTGAAGTTGACCAATTCTCGTACCTGTAGTCAACTGACTTTTTCACCAAATCGCCAAACTCCAACTTACTTTCAGTTACTGATCCGCAGACAGGGCATTCGATACCTCCGGCAGCCTGGGACCGCAGTCCTACATCTTCCACACCGCCTCGCCGCCCACGCCTACGCAGCGAGAAACATCGATACCATGAGGCCGAACGAGCGCGATACTTCCAAGGCGTCCGCTGGCTGGCTCTACACCCACTGTGCTACGCCAAATCTCCAGGACCCACGCCCGCAGAAACCGCGACCGGCCGACCGCATTAGCGGCGCCTAAGCGGCAGCAACGCAATCCATGGCCGACGCCGCCGCATCCATGATACATCACACCGTGCAACCGTCATCAGTTTATGTTCAGTTACTAAAATGCGGATAACGATAACGAAACAATCGTGAGGTGTCTTCGCAGGGGATGCTTTATGCGTTTTTTGCAGCGCGTCGCAGCAGCGAGCGAGGCGGGCGCCTCAACGCGCTTGTGCTAGCTGTCCCGTCTCCGCGACGCCCCCGAGTTGACACCTCCTCCCGGGCATCCCTGGCATCCCTGACCGCGGCGGGGCAAGGCGTTCGCACACCGGGACACACAACACGGACACGCATTTCCCACTCAATCTCTCGAGAGTCGAGACGGAAAGGAAGATACGGACGGAGGGGATAGATAGAGCTTGCGCAGCGAAAGCGGCAGCGAGGCATATGGCGCCGTGCGCCATGGACGGCACCATGAAGGCCCCGGCGCTGCGCAAGAGCGTCACTAGGTACACCCGCCACTCCACTCCCCTCCCCCGGGATATGCTTCCGCGCCTTCACCATTCTCCTTGCCCTCCAAATTTGCCCCATTTTGGGTGCCTTGTGAATCGCTGCGAACGCCGTGTCCTGGTGCCAAAGGGATGATGATTGGGGAGCGTGCCTAGCCAGAGCTTACAATCGTTCACGTCAAAGCTCAACTCGAGCAGTTTCGGGACACATCCATGGGTAAAGTCGGGTTATTCGGGGGACCCAGACAGCTCAAGGTGAGCGGAAATGGGAACGAGGGGAAGCCACTCGATCGATGCACACGCACGGTTCTCTTCAACTCTGTGCGCATCCAGTGGGATGCCGTGTGGGAACGTGATATACTGAACCGCGCCTCCCCCGCCCCGCCCCGCGCCCCCATCGGCACCACGATACCAGCGAGGCGAGCACGGCGAAGTTCAACGCCTCCAGCAGCAGCCTCACCGGCTCCCTGGTAGGGCCTGACTGTTTGCTCATAGTGTACCGGTGTACCCACACACTCTCGCCGCATCCTCATCCCTGGCCTGACATTCCCGGCGTCATGCATCTTTGAGGTGAACCTTGAGTGGCAACACGGAGTAAACAATCTCAAGGTGAAGCTGCACATAGGAACGCCTAAAGTTCAGCTGAAGAGGGCATGTCCGGCCAAGGAGGCGGATGCGGAGAGTGTGTGCTCGTACCGACACTCTAAGCGCAATAATGAGGACACATTGTCAGGCCCGGGAAGAGGATGCGATGAGAGTGTGCGGATACTCCTAGTCGGGTACACAGGTACGCTATGATCAGACAGTGCGGGAAGCTGTGTCCGGACCAGGGAGGCGGAATGTGGCGAGTGTGCGCGGTTTGTTGGGTACACCGGTCACTGTAAGCAAACAGTGCGGGGGGTAGTCAGGTACGCTATGAGCAGACAGTGCGGGGAGTTGTGTCAGACCCTGGTCCCCGGATGACCTCATGCGGCAGAAAAAACAGCTGGAGGAGGAAACCAAGGTGAGGCGGTGCAAGTTCAACCCATGAAAACCATGTTGAAAGCGCCTGGAACTAAGCGTTTGACACTGGAATATGATGGACTGCTTCCAAGTTTTGCTTCCACTTTCAACCTGCGCCGCTACATCTAGGAGGACGAGGTGGGGCGGTGCAAGTTGAATCCCGTGTTGAAAGCGCCTGGTGGCAGCGCGTAAGATTAAATATTGATAATCCGCTTTCAAACTTTGCTTGCAAATTCAACTTGCGTCGCTATAACGAGGCGGGGGTGTTTGACTACGAGCAGCTGTTGTTCCGTCTGGCAGGGGGGTGATCGAGAAGCAGCACTCGACTGACGTTGAACGTCCGCCTCCTCCCCCGCGCGACTGTATGAGCATTCACCCTGAAAGTAAGTCATGCTCTGACATCGATCGAGTGCTTGTTCTCAATAGGCCGATTTCGGTATATCGCTTCCTGCGCCGAGCGCTGACGCTTTGCCCGCAACTCTGTATGGGCATTCAATCTGACGCCCGCTTTCCCGCGCGGAGCGCTGACGCTTTGCCCGCAACTCTGTATGGGCATTCCACCCAGGCGATATACCGAAATCGGCCTATTACCCTTCCGCCTGGGGAAACGAAAGAAGGAGTTGGAGGACCTGGTTGCGGCCAACAAAGAGTGGTAGGGCCCTGACTGTTTGCTCATAGTGTACCTTGCCCCTTGCCCCTTGCCTGTGCCTCAGGCACAGCATACCCACCGTTTGGTGATTTGGCCAAAAGAATTACAGATCACTCTCTTCTATTGTAGTTATGGGTTCGGCCCCATAAACCCAGGGCCGTTCTTCCTATATGCCCATACCCACACTCCGCTTCTCTTGTTATGAGTTGGGGCCTTTATTGAGGTATGATTCTGGTAAGACCAGGTCCTATCCCATACAATGGTACTACGAATAGACTACACTACGTCGTCAAACGCCCTCAATAGGCCGACTTCAGTATATCGCTTCCCGCGCCAAGCGCTGACGCTATACCCACAACTCTGTATGGGCATTCAACCTGGCGCCGGCTTTCCCACGCGGAGCGCTGACGCTGTGCAGCAACTCTGTATGGGCATTTCACCCAGGCGATATACCGAAATCGGCCTTCTAAACCCCAGCTGTATCTGTATGATGTGCGGGGCATTACTCGGAGGACCAAGACATTCAAGACGGACATCGGGCCGTTCGAGAAAAAGTACAACGACCTGGTGGACGAGATTCACAGGCGGGGCCGGGGTCAACACTCACTCTCTAGGAAATGAATTTTAATCCAGTTTGCGGTCGTGGGCTGTTGGGCTCATACACTTTTTTTTTCATAACGCTCATCGAGCATACACCCCTAATACGCCCCTGACCCATCCGTAATATACCACTTACACACCCCTGATACACCCTTGATAAAATCATAATACGTCCCTAATCAACTCCTGATACACCCCTAATACCTCCTAATACACACTTGATAAACCCCTAATACATGGTTGTACGGCGATGCGAAGACGAAACACGCGGCGGGGGTGCAGATACTGGTGGACGAGTTTCAGTACCACCCCGCGTACAAGCGGTGGAACGACGAGTTCACCGCCGTGCCCTTCACGCCCGCCTAGCTGCCCATAGTGTACCGGTACACGCCTCAGGCTTGGGGTCGTAGTGTACTGGTGTTCGCCACGTCATGCCGGTGTCACTTAGGGAGGGCAGTACGCGAGTTCACCGCGTAGACCAGTGGAGTCGACGATCGAAGTTGGCGTAGGCATGTCTGTTGCAGTAGTAGTTGGAGGGCGGGGCGGTGCTTGTGACGGCGCAGCAATGGGGGGCCGACACGCGGCTGTGCGGTGCAGGGAGACACGCGGCATTGTTTAATCGTAAGTATGTTACACTCAGTCATTTAGAGCTCTAAAGCTATGTAAGAATCAATCTAATATAATAAATAATCACACGCCATCCAAACAATCACACGCACGCTGCGTCTGCTGGTGAACCAATTCGTCCACACGCTGTTCAAACACTGCCCGAATGTTCTTCCAACGCAGTTCAAACACTGTTGAAGCACCCCTGGAGAAACGCTGTTCACAAACCTATTCGAAAGCGCTCTTCGAACACCATTCAAGCACCATTCAAAAGCCATTCGAGCGGTGGATGACACACCGTCCAAACGCCATTGCCCGTCCCTATCTGATCTCCTTGTCGGCACCAATACCGCGGTCCATGATTTGTTGCACGTCACCCCGCAGCTCCGCCCAGCTGTCCGCTGTCAGCTCCGCCCCCAGCACCTGCACCACCGCGGTGCCCGCCGCGCACCCACAGCTGGCGCACGCCGCTAGGCTCGCACCGCTAAGTAGGGCCGTGCACATGTTGCCATCAAAGCTCAACTCATGAAACGAGCGTGTCAGAGTGACATGGCACGCTATGACGTGGCGAGCGACATCTGACAGGACCGTCGACCGCGACGTCAATGACACGCACTTGGAACCCTTGTATGATGAATGACATGGCACACTATGACGTGGCGAGCAACATCTGGCAGGTCCTACCGCTGAGGTACGCGAACAGGAATCCCGCGGTGAACACATCCCCCGCCCCCGTAGTGTCCACTACCGGCACGCGCACCCCTGGCGCCATGCCCTTGCGGCCAGCGAGGAGGGTCACTGAGAACAAGCACTCGACCGAGGTCAGAGCATGACTTACCTTCAGGAGTAATGCTCATACAGACGCGCGGCAAAAGAAAAGTATATTGTCAGTGGAGTACTTGTTCTCAATAACCCCCTTATACAGACTCGCAGAGGAGGAGGAAAAGGTTCAACGTCAGTCGAGTGCTTGTTCTCAATAAAACCTCATACAAACGCGTGGAAAACGAGGAGAAAATTCAACATCGATCGAGAGCTTATAGTCAATGACCCCCCGACCAGGTCGGTCGGACACCACACACCCGTTGGGCCCCAGGCTCACTGTCGCCACCCGCCAGTAGGGCCTAACTGATATTGCCCGCCACGTCATCCAAACGCGTTGTGAACCCTCGTTTATTGATTCACTGCTATCCTATGACGCGGCGAGAGGTGACCAACCAACTACTGCTCGCCCCGTCATCGACACGCACTTTGAATTCTCGCTTCTCGAATTGAGTAGCATTATATGACACGCCGAGCAACTTCTGCCAGTCCACGTCATCCTCGCACTATGAAACCTCGGTTCTGGAGTTAAACGGCATTGTATGACGTGACAAGCGACATCCGCCAGACCTTACCTGGCAGTACTGCAGCATCCACTTCATTGCCCGTTGACAATCCTCGTTGCTCATTGACTCGTCCACCCCACACTCCTCTTTCTAGAGCCTAGCAGATTTTGCTCGCCACGTCACCCCATGTATATAAGGTTTAGGGTTTCTTCAGTCATCCGATGACGTGGAGTATTCGGGCGATATATGCCATACCTTACCTCTTCCCCCACCCCCTCCGCGCATATCACCCCCGCCGCTTCCTGCTGTGATTCGCCGATTTCCGCCGTGCCCTGCTGTGATTCGCCAGCCTGTGATTCGCCAGCCTGTGATCAGGGGCTTACACTCGTCCACTTTTCAGCTCAACTTGAGCACTGTTTATGGGATAGGAGATGCGCGTAGGGGTTGTGTAGCCCGATCAAGGGGATGTTAGGGGGTGTTTAGGGTGTGTAGGGTGCTTTCGTGTGTCAGACACGGCTCAAGTTGAGCTGAGATGTGGACGAGTGTAAGCCCCTGCCTGTGATTCGCCAGTCTCCCAGCTCATGAGCTCCCGCGCTTCGTCCTCATTGGCGAACAGCAAGTCCACCACACCGTCCTCCAGTATGGACATCAGTTGCGCCCAGCAGGAAGGGGCTTACACTCATCCACTTTTCAGCTCGACATAAGCACTTTTTGTGCGACATATTGTCATGTTGGTTGTTTCAGCGGCAAGAACAGCTCAGGTTGAGCTGAAAGCGTACACTCGTCCAATCTTCAGCTCCATGGAGGCACTTTTGGGGAGACATATCGTCATATTGAGTGGTTTCAGTGATAACAACGGCTGAGGTTGAGCTGAGAAGTGGACGACTGTCAGCCCCTGCCGGCAGTTGCGCACCACTTCGAAGGACGCCAGGTCCAGAGACACCAGCGCGCCGCGCGCCTTGGCCGCCCTCATCGCCGCGCGGGCCAGCTCCGGCCGGTACAGCGTGTACCCTTCTGCCAGGGGCGGGACACCGTGCACTCAGTTGGTCTGACATGGGGAATTCCGCTACTCTATGAGCAATCAGGCAAGGCACGAGTGGCCAGACTAGGAAGGCAGATGCGGCGAGTGGCACGGGTACACTGGTATACTATGAGCAATCAGTCACGTTGGGCTGAAGCGGGATCGAGTGGCCAGGCGAGGAAGGAGGATGCGGCGACAGCGCACGGGGACACAGGTACACTACGAGCAAACAGGCAAGGATCGAGTGGCCAGGCCAGGGAGGAGGATACGACGAGTGTGCACGGATACACCGGTACAATATGAGCAAACTGTCAGCTTTGGCCCTACCCTCCACGTGCAGCAGCCGGGCTCCCGCCAGCGCCTCCTCCTCCGGAAAGTCTGCGGCCTGCATCCGCAGCGACGCGCCCAGATAGGTCCGCATGGTCCGCTGACCGCCCTTCTCCACCAGCGACAAACACTGCGCCGACCCCTCCACGGATTCGTCGTCATCACCGGTGCCCGCCTCGAGTAAAACTGGACTGAAGTTAGGGCCTCACCTGAGTATTATTTTCAGCTCAACTCAAGCATCTTTGAGGTATGCCAGTGGGTTGACTCGAGTGGTTTCAGGGATCATCGGCTCGAAGTGCAAGCTGCAAAAAGTAATTAGGTCACCGCCCATTGGGCGGCAACCAGCAGGGGGGCGGCGGCGGCAGCGGTGTACCGGTGCACTATGAGCAAACATCGAGGGAACGAGTGCAGGGCGGCAGCCGCAGTGCGGCAGCGGCAGTGCGGCAGCGGCAGTGATGTACCGCTGCACTATGAGAAAACAGTCAGGAGTTAGGGAAGGCCCCGCCGGACGTTCTGCGCGGCGAGGAGCTCGCGGTAGCGCCGACCGACCGCATCACGACCCACCATGCCCACGAACGCCGCCTCGCCGCCGAGGTTCGCGATGCCCTTCGTCACATTCGCGGCCGAGCCGCCAGGGCAGTGCTTGGGATCGCCCCCGCCGCCCCCGCCCATGCCGGCGCCCGCCCGGCAGAGCGTCAAGAGTTTGGAAATCTCGCCGTCGCTGTTGACCGGGAGGCAGCCGCCTGGCTCATCGATGCCGCCCGAGGCGAAAACGCGCGCGGCGAACGGGGCGTCGTCGAGCCGCACGAGGATGTCGCTCACCGGGTCGCCCAGTCCAACAACGAGCCCGCACGGCGAGGGGCGAGGAGCAGCGCTATCGTCGCTCGCGCCAGAGGGGCGTAGACCTTCCAGCAGTATCGGGGGCGTGCCGGGCGCCGGCGCGGCATCGAGGCCGCGTTCGAAGAGGGCGCTGGCCGCCATGAGGGTGGAGGCGGCGCTCACGTCCATCGCGTCATCCTCCGTCTCCTCCTCCGCCGCGACAGCCCTGGTGCTCCCCCCGCCGCCGATGCCACCGCCGACACCAACGATGGAGGATGACACCTCGGTGGCGCCGAGGCTGCCGCTACCAAGCAACAGGGGCCCGCAGATGTTGCTCTCCATGTCATGGGATGCCGTGCAGTAGGTAGAGAAGGCGGAGGAGGAAGGGGAGGAGGAGGAGGAGGAGGAGGAGTAGCAGGAGGATGAAGATGATCAACAGGAGGAGGAGGTGGTGGTGGAGGAGGAGGAAGAGGAGGAGGAGGAGGAGGAGCAGGAAGAGAAGAAAACTCAAGACACGAGGGTTATAAATGCGTTGAAAGACGTGATGAGTAATATTTGCCAAGGCCCAACCATGGGCGGCGCGCGGCCCCGGCGCCGCGGCCCCAGTTCCGCCGCCGCTGCTATGCATCGCGACCGGCCGCGCCGCCCGCGGGTAGGACCAGACGTGGCACCGCTCACAGACTTATCCCAGTAACTGTAACCCTCCCTGACACTTGCAACGAATCGTCGGATGCCACAGGCAAACTGGTGTTCTCGGCGCTTGGCGCAACATCCTAGCACAGCGACGTTACGACCCAGGTGATGTATGGTGCATACGAGTGAACGCAGCGAGCCGAGAGTGTGGTTCCTCTCATCAAGTATAGCAGGCTGGCCTGGCACTGGCGGCGGCGGCGTTCATCTTTTCAAACTAACGAGAGGTGCTCAACACGTTTGAAAACCCGAATCCGCATGTGAGGAGTGGCGCAGGGCCCTGCCATTCCGGGGGTTCGGAAGGGCGGCGAGGCGGAGCGAGGTGAGATTGCCGCGGAGTACCCCGCGATGGGCGGCGACATCCTGGCGCGCGGCGCGGCGGCAGGCCGTGCACGACAGGCTGGCACCGCTCAGGGGGCGCGTATCTGTCAATAAGACAAATATCGGGATGCCCTCGGCACGGTTGCCTCTGCCCAAAACCGATTCCGAGGTGGCTTATTGTTCAGGCGCGGAGGACGGCAGCGTAGGCTTAAATGAGACGGCTGCGGCGGCGGTGGCGGTAGTGGAGGATGACCTGGCGCACGCCGCGACCGACGACCTGTGCCGCGCGTGTGCTTGCGAATGGGTTAACGTGGCCGGTTATGAGTTTATCCAAATGACCTCCCAACTTGAAAATAACTGTCACTGGCGGCGTTCAAATTGATGGTACTGCGCACTGAGCCCCCCGAGGGGCAGACCTGAATCCTGTTCTGTGACTCAAGGAATGGCGAAGCATTCTACAAGAGGGACGAGGGAGTCAATCTGATTTCGAATGAAAAGCCTGAAAAACGTATTACTTACGAGGCAGGGTCACCCTAAAAAGTACATTAGCGCTCAGCGCGATACGATGGATTTGAAAGGTGGTCTTTTTGTTTTTGAAACCAAAATGACACTTGATCGCAGTTGACCCAAGATCGGTTGATCAAAGGATTCGCGATGCGAAAGCGCATCTTGAACGCGAATTGCCCGCGACGTCGCGCGCGCACACGCCGTGGCGAGCACGCGGGGGGGAGTTTTGAAGGGCGTACCTCACGGTGAACGGGTGTCCGTCGCGTGTTTTGGCGATCTTGAGGATGTTCGGTGAAATTGCCGCGAGATCTGGCCGACGCGCGGAACGGACACCCACGTACAGTGACCGCGCGGACCGTCTGAAACCGAATATCGTATTTTCAAAGCGAGACTCCTATCAACGGCGCGGGCATTTGACCGTATGTAAGGTTGCAGTTTTTAGGCTGACCCTGCCTCGTA
>Ga0307489_10000348_pt1 | contig 26971 bp, 38 predicted proteins | sample SB12metaG_FD_202247 | JGI IMG/M metagenome (GOLD analysis project Ga0307489, IMG submission 202247) | Sea-ice brine microbial communities from Beaufort Sea near Barrow, Alaska, United States - SB 1.2 | ecosystem: Environmental > Aquatic > Marine > Coastal | place: USA: Alaska | collected... | reverse complement strand
CCCCCCTGCTCCTCCCCCACATTGTAGCGGCGCAAGTTGAATTTGAAAGTAAAATTTGAAAGCGGTTCAATACACTTTAGTTTTAAGCACTGCAACCAGGCGTGCTTTCAACTCGGGTGTTGATATTATACTGGCAACCTGCACCGCCCCACCACGTGCTCATAGTGTTCGTACAATGATTTACCCGCGCCGGAGGGGGCGCCGCGGATCAGGGCCCGGCCCCACATCACCTTCTTAAATCAGCCTGACTGTTTGCTCATAACAAAGTGTTACGAGCAAAAGCAAAAGCAAAAAGCATGGACCAATCACAAGCTCGGATCGAACCATTCCGACTCAAATCCGAGCCTGTGATTGGTCCATGCTGTTTGCTTTTGCTTTTGCTTTTGCTTGTAACACTTTGAAGGCCTTTGTCATACTAGCCGGGGAGGAGGATGTGGCGAGTGTGTGCAGGAGCACCGGTACACTATGAGCAAACAGTCAGGGGGGGAGTGTAGGACCCTGCCGCGGATGGACCACAGGCGGAGCACGCCGTCCTCGCAGCCGGTGACCAGCGTGTTCTGCGCGTCCGACCGAGGGTGCCACGTCATCGACGTGATCGGCGAGCTGTGCCCGTCGTGCAGGGACTGACGGATACCGCTCGCCGCGTCATCACAAGCACTTTGAACCCTCGTCTCTTGAGTTAAATGCCATCCTATGACGTGGCGAGCGGCATCTCGCCACGTCATCAAACGCGTTTTGAATCAAGGTCCCTTGAGTTAAATGCCATCCTATGACGTGGCGAGCGGTATCTATGAGAACCTACCGTCATACCACTTGCACAGGCGGCCGCTAACCGCCGACCACACCAGCAGGCGGTAGCTGCCCTTGCCGCCTACCCCGAGGTGCGCCGCGGTGGCCGTCACGATGAGCCGCGCGGGAGGGTCATTGAGGACAGGCACTCCAACTGAGATCGGGGCATGACTTACCTTCAGGGTGAACGCTCGTACAGACGCACGGACCGTGCGCGCGGACTAGTGCCTGGTCTGTAAAGCGTACTATATACAGTATCTTGGACTACCCGTAGTAAGTAGGCGTTTAGTGAGTTTCACCAAAAGTCGTTTGACTTTTGGCCAAAGCACCAAACTCCAGCTTACTAGATGTTACTAGCCCACAGACCAGGCACTAGGTTCGTCGGAACAAAACGTCGATCGAGCGCTTGTTCTCAACAACCCCCCTGCCGTGCGCAGAGTGAGTAGGAGACGGCGGTGATGACACCGCTGTCCCAGCGCAGGGTGTGCAGACACTCGCCGGGCGCCTTGCCCGACCACCGGCCCATCAGCAGGGGCTTACACTCGTCCACTTTTCGGCTCAACGTAAGCGCTTTCTGATAAATATGAGGTGCAGTAAAGGGTTGTCTGGGGATGTTAAAGGGGTGTTTGAGGGGTGTTTAAGGGGTGGTTAAGGGGTGTTTACAGGTGTTAGGGGGTATTTGGGGTGTGTTTTGTGTCAAAAACAGCTGAGGTTGAGCAGAAAAGTGGAGGAGTGTAAGCCCCTGCCCACGAGGTCCCACACCCGCGCGTCGCCGTCAGCGGACCCCGAGCACATCTGCCACCCCGATGTAGCGGCGCAAGTTGCATTTAAAAGCAGAAGTTGAAAGCAGTATATCACACGTTACTTTCGAGCGCTTGGTTCCAGGCGGTTTGAGCTTGGGTTTGATAGGGTCGACCTGCACCGCCCTACCCCGACGGGTGAAACGCCACCGAGGTGATGGCCCTCTTGTGCCGCGTGGTGTAGGGGCGCCAGTTGAAATTGGAAGCAAAACTTGAAAGCAGATGCCTCGTACTTGAATAGGCCGATTTCGGTATATCGCCTGGGTGAAATGCCAATACATATTTGCGGGCAAAGCGTCAGCGCTCCGCGCGGGAAAGCGGGCGCCAGGTTGAATGCCCATACAGAGTTGCGGGCAAAGCGTCGGCGCTCAGAGCGGGAAGCGATATACCGAAATCGGCCAATTAACATTTAACGCAACTTGAACAATCTCGTGTGTTGGTTTCAACACTGCAACCAGGCGTGTTCAACACGGGCTTCGAGTTGCGGCACCCCCCACCTTGGGCGGTGCGCGGAGCACCTCCCCCGAGCGGGCGCACCACACCACGCACCGCCCGTCGCTGGCGCCCGACGCGAGCTGCGCGCCGTCGCCGTCGAAGGCCGCGGCGGTGATGCCGCCTCCGCCGTGCTGTAGTGGCGTAAGTTGAATTTGAAAGCAAAGTTTGAAGGCGTTTCAGCTTGTTTCAGTTTCAAGCGCTCAGGTCCAGGCAATTTCAACTTGGGTGTCATAGGGTCAACCTGCACCGCCCTACCGTGCTTCAGGTGGTGCACGCCAAGTAACGTCACCTCAGTGGCGGCGGCGGCGGGGGCCGGGGCGGGGGCGTCGGCGGGAGGGCCCGGGGCGGGAGCGGGAGTGGCGGCGGCCGCGGGGCTCGGGGCGGGGGCTGACTGTTCGCCCAAAGCAGCAGCAGCAGCGGGTTCAGTAGAAGGCGCATCGGGGTCAGTAGCAGGCGCCTCAGGGGCGGTGGCGGGGGCGGGGGCGGGGTCGGAGGCGGGGGCGGGGGCGGGAACGGGGGCGGGGGCGGGGTCGGGGGTGGGCGCAGGGTCGGAGGGAGGCGGCGGCGTCGAGACGCGTATGTGCCAGAGCGTAAGGGCGCCGGTCACTGTGGTGACAGCGAGGCACCAATCACTCGTGCCGGGCTCCGTCGTGCTGTAGCGGCGCAAGTTGGATTTGAAAGCAGAGTTCAAAAGCAGTGCATCACACCTTACTTTGCACACGCTTAGTTCCAGGGGGTTTCACCGTGGCGTTTGATAGGGTCAACCTGCACCGCCCTGCCGTGCCAGGCAGCGGCGTGCCTCCGTCCGCGTCCCCGGCGGCCGGCAGGGGCTTGGGGCTCCACACCAGGGTGGCGACCGGGTCGGTCGACAGGTCGGTCGGCGCCCCGGCCCCGGCCACCGCACCGGAGGCGCGCAGCACCAGGCGGCACTCCCCGCGGGGAGGGCCAGCTCGTTAATCATCGCCACGTCATAGTGCGATGAATGGGGTATACACACCCTACATATGACAAAGTGTCAGATCCGAGCCTGTGATTGGTCCATGCTCTTTGCTTTTGCTTTTGCTCGGAACATTTTGACGCACACATAGAGACCGAAGGAATGCATGATTGACTCGATTTACTCAGCCCCACCCGCTGGGAGCCTGCCACAGCCGCACGGTGCCGTCGTCGGAGGCGGACGCCAGCACCTGTGCCTGCTGCGGCGAAGGGGTTGCCGTAATGGATGATGACGGTGGTGTCGCGGCAAGAGCCGGCATGAACGCCACGGTGGTGACGGGCGCCGAGTGGCCCGCCATGACCGCCACGCACGACTTGTCAGCCAGCGCCGTCTCCGCGCGCGCCCGCCCCGCGCGCACCGCCGCAGCGTCCGCCCGCTCCGCCTCCTCCTCCCCAATTTCTCCTGCCACAGACGAGCGTTTTGTATTTTTGCTTTTCTGGACCAGGATTTCTTTGGCGGCGGAATAGCATTCGGCGGCGACGGTCCACTGGTACAGCGCCTCGAGCGCGCGGCCCCGCAGCAGGCGCGGTGGCAGCCACAAGCCCCGCAGCGCCGCCGCCTTGGCTCAGGGGCTTACACTCGTCCGCTTTTCATTTCAACCAAAGACGTTTTGGTCACACCTCCCCGCGTTCCCCTGTCTAATAGACTGGGGGGAAATCATGCACCCAACGTATCCAACAAAATGTGCTTACATTGTGCCAAAAAGTGGACGAGTGTAAGCCCCTGCCTTGGCTGCGTCCCGCGCCGCGCCCGCCCACTGCTCCCGCCCCCAGGGCCCATACTATGTTGCCAGGAACGGGTCACGGGATGCCATTATTTCAAGTGAGCTGAGAGAAACGCCTCCGCGTGTATAACGAGGCACCAGGATGTCGCCCTGAAGTCCGTGCCGTTTAACGCAATAGACAACGAGGCTTCAAAATCCATGTGGATGACGTGGCGGGTGGCGCTGGGTGAGAATGACCCTGCCAGGCCGGCGTGCGCCAGGCCGCGGCTGTAGTAGAGGGCGGCGGCGGCCGGCATGTCGCCGCCCTCCGACCGCCCGTGCGCCAAGGTGTAGCGGCGCATGTTGAATTTGAAAGCAAATATGAAGCAAAAATGTAAGCAAATTCGCGCGTTTTAGTTTCAAGCGCTTAGTTCCAGGCGCTTTCACCGTGGGTCTGAAGGGTCAACCTGCACCGCCTCACCAAGGCGGCGTCGTAGCACTCCACCGCGTAGGGTCAAGCACATACTGCCCGCCACGTCATGGTCCGAGAGCGAGTGTGTACGAGTACGGGAACACAGGTACGCTATGAGCAAACAGTCCGGGAACTCATCAGAGTGAGTGTGTACTGGTACACTGGTGCACTACGAGCATACAGTCAAGTCAACTCGTGCCTACCAGTGCGCGCGCGAAGTCTCCGGCAGCGAGCGCGGCGTCGCCGAGCTCCTGCGGTGGGGGTGGCGCGGGGCGCGGCAGCGGGTCAGTCAATGTGCTCGTGTACACTGTGAGCAAAAAGTCAGCTGCGTGGCCAAACCAAAGAGTGAGTTGCGGGAAGGAGGGTAGCGGTGGCTTGGGGTGGGGGAACGGCGGGGGTGGCGGGGGGAGGGGGCTTGTGTATCGAATCGGCGCACCCTGAGATCGCCACCCGCTCGCACGGCGCCGTCCTGGTCCGCGTCCCAGGCAGCCGGCGCCGCGGATGCCGCGGGCGCCGCGTCATGCTGATTGGCGATATCGGCCCTCTTGGAAGATACCGGCGCCGGTGCCGTCCCCTCAGCGTCCCCCGTCCCCTCGGGCCCGCCCCCGCCCCCGCCGGCCGCCGCTCCACCCCCGCCCCCCCCGGCCGCCTTCCGGCGCTCCTCCTTATCCCGCGCCCACCCAACACTCAGCGTCTCGTACGCGCGCTGCACCGCCTGGAACCGCGCCACATCGCCGCCCTTGTCCGGGTGCGATGCCCGCGCCAGCGAGCGGTACGCGCGTTTCGCCTCGCCCTCGCGGGAGGGTCAATGAGATCAATCTCTCAACCCAGATCGGAGCATGACTTACCTCCAGGGTCAGTGCTCATACAGACGCGCGGAGGAGGAGGATGAGATACACTCACGGCGGAGATGGAGGAGGAGGAGGGCGCGGCGGAGGAGAAGGAGGAGGAGGAGGAGGAGGAGGAGGATCGACCGTCGGTCGAGTGCGTGTTCGCATTCATCCCCCGTGCCTCGTTGGCGTATATCGGGATTCCGAGCACCGCGCATGCGGACTCGCGCGATGTTGCGGCGGGTACGCCGGCGCGGGAACCGGGGTGGCCTCGGGGGGGCATGCTCGGCTCGGCGGCGGGGTGGCGGCGAGAGTCAAGGGCGAACCCACGCGCGCCTGTGTGTGGAGTGTTGTAGCCGACTGGGCGCGCGCTTGACGTAAATAAGTAAAGACGCGGAAGGCGAGGAGGCGCGAAACGCTCGTCATGGTCGGCCGGACTGAAAACGGTCGCCGCACTGTCTGACTTAGTTGACGATCAAGAATCGATGACGCAGCCGCAGTCCAACATGTAGCCTCTAGTAATACCATCACCGCGTCGATATCATCCAGCGCAGAGCTCGTAAATACATGTTAGCCGTGGTTCCATGGAGCGCAGAGTAAGACTCATTCTTGTGAAACTCCTTCTACAACGACCAATTAATGAAAAACCCCGCAGGTAGCGAGCGAGTGCTCCGCGCGTTACCTTCGAAGGTGTAACACTGTCTCCTCTGTGGAGGAGGCAAGCGTTCTGTCCTTCATCATACTTATTGTGTTGATTTATAAAGCAGTATGTGAACTAGGTGCTGCAACTAAGTGCGCCTGAACGCGTATGTACAACAGTCAGGTTCCAAACTAAGTGCGCCCATCTCAGGGCTCGAATTGCGCCCATCTCAGGGCTCGAATATTGGTCTTCAATTCATCGTCTCGACCATCATCTCATCAATGTCTGGACTTCCATCGCGCCCCCCCCCTCCCCCCGTCCTCTCTGGTCTCGCTCCGAGGCCTCGTCGCTAGTGGAAGAACCCCCCTAAATTTAACAATATCGTTTGTGTACTTGACCGGTCTACACTATTTTTCTAGAGGTGACCAATGGAAACCTCTTGAATACCCCAATTGAAGTGGATGCCACAATAAAGGGGGTGGCGGCCACTGGCCAGTGGCCAGTGGCCACTCGCCGCCCAATTCATATACAGATGGCCCGGCACTACTACAGAGATCGGCCATGGACTGCCCTCATAGTGTGCCGCCTACCCCCCCCCCGTGGTGCCCCAACGCCTCACACTCCGGCACCCTCGCGACCTTAGCAAATGCACCCAAGCGTCCAAGCTGATGCACTTTCACTTTCAAAATCAACGCCCCGATTCGATTATCATTTTAGTGCCCCTCCTCCTCCTCCTCCTCCTCCTCCTCCACTCACTTGAAGAGGTGCATGATGGCGCGGTACCCGAAGATGTGGATGAGAAACGCCTTCCAGTCGGGCACGGGCCCGGCGATCAGGGCCTTACACTCGTCCACTTTTCGGCTCAACGTGAGCGCTCTCTGTTGGGTGGGGGATGCATTTAAGGGTTGTTTGGGGGGTGTTTGGGAGGCGTCAGAAGGTTCTAGGGGGCGTTTAGGGTGTCCTTCGTGTCAGAAACGGCTCAGGTCGAGCTGAGAAGTGGACGAGTGTAAGCCCCTGCCGGCGATGTACTGCGCCGCGTCGCGCACCAGCACGCTGTAGCGCCGCAACTTGAATTTGAAACCAAAGTTTGAAAGCAGTCCATCATGTTCCGATTTCAAGCGCTCAGTTCCAGGCGGTTTCATCCTGGGTTTCATAGGGTCAACCTGCACCGCCTTACAACGCTGTTCTGCCGCATGGCGTCCACCACGATGTAGTACGCATCCCACCGCCAGGGTCCTTGAGAGGAATGGGGGGATGTTTATTAAAAGGTGGTATAGGGGTCTAATGATTGCAGCTAATGGGTAAATCGAAAATTAAACTCAAGGGCTCTGGTGCCATTCTCCCGCTCAAAACTGGGGGAGAAGGGCGGCTGCGTTGTGACGCTGGACTAAACAAGCACTCGACCGAGATTGGGGCGTGACTCACCTTCAGTGTGAATGCTCATACAGACACACCGGGAGGAGGCGGGGAGAGTCAACGTCGGTAGATTGCTACTTCTGAAGAAACCCCCCTGCCTCACGCGCGACGGAGGCAATGCCCGCCTTGACCATCTCCATGAACTCAGGATCCATGAACCCGCCGCCAGGGCCTTACACTCGTCCACTTTTCTGCTCAACGTAAGCCCATTTCGTGGGATACGTTGGGTGCATTATTTCCCCCCAGTCTATTAGATAGGGAGACACGGGGAGGTGTGTTCAAAACGGCTCAGGTTGAGTTGAAAAATGGATGAGTGTAAGCCCCTGCCCGCCGCCGCCGCCGCCGCCGCCGCCAGGCCCACTGCCCGGGGCGCCCCCGGCGCCCGGCCCCGCCCCTCCTCCCCCTCCGGCCATCTGATGCATCATTCCCGGGGTCAACCCACCCATGCTCCCCATATTGAGACCCGGTGGACCCATACCACCCATACCATTCATGCCACTCATCCCACCCATACCACTCATGCCTGTCAGCAGGGCCATACAACCGTTCCCTTCTCAGCTCAACTCGAGACCCCTTGTGTCCCTGACCCCCCTACAAGTCACACAACCCCCCACAAGTCACACGACACGCCCCACTCAAACTCAGTGTCGGGTCTGGTATCGAATATGTCCCGGTCGACCAATCAGGACTGTCCATTTCGAAAATGCCACCGACCGACTCGCAGAAGGTCCGACTGGGTCGCAATCCTTGAGTAGATAGACCGTTGATTTCGGAGGAGATCAAAAGGACTAGTCCTTCCGACACTGAGTTTAAAGTATCCCTCAAAGGTGTCGACGTTGAGCAGAAAGGGGAACGATTGTAAGGGCTGTTGTATCCCTGACCCCACGTAATGTATCCCTCAAATGTGATGACGCGGAGCAGAGAAGGAACGATTGGCAGAGAAGGGAACGAGTAATAGCGGCCCTGCCAGTCATGCCGGTCAACCCGCCGAAGCCGCCCATGAGGGCGCCCTGCAGCTGGGTGCCGGGCAGGCCGCCGCCGCCCATGTGCGGCATCTGGGCGCCGCCGCCGCCGCCTCCGGGGCCGCCGCCAGGGCCGCCGCCGCCACCTGGCATGCCCCCGCCCATGAGGTGCTGCAGGTGCGGCGCCATGCCGGGCCCCGGGGGCACGCCAGCGTTGAGGATGGGCCGCGGCTGCTTGCCGCTCCCGGAATGGTACACCCCCGCGGACCCGGGGGGGCCTGCCCCGCCGCCGCCCCCCCCCCCCGCGCCGTCCCTGCCCCCGCCCCCCCCTCCAAACATGCCCCCCCCCATGCCCCCCACCATGCCCCCCCCCATGTGCACCGCGCTGCCGATGGCCCCCCACGCCGTGCGGGTGCTGGCCTCCTCCTCCGCCTTCGCCAGGTCATACGCCTTGCGCGCGCTCAGATAGGTTTCTTGCTCCGCCGCCGCCGCCTCGATGTACCGCTCCTGGTGGAAGGGTCAAGGGTTTAGGGTTCAACGTTTAGGGTTTAGGGTTTAAGCTTTGGGGTTCAGGATTTAGGGTTTAGGGTTTAGGGTTTAGGGTTTAGGGTTAGAGGAAGGGTCATTCAGAACAAGCACTCGACCGAGATCGGAACACGACTTACCTTCAGGGCGAATGCTCATTACAGACACACGACGTATGCGGAAGAGAGGGAGCAGATTCGACGTCAGTTGAGTGCTTGTTCTCGATACCCCCCCTGCCTTCTCGTCCTCCGGCAGCGCCTTCCACATCTCACCGATCTCCTTGCTCGACTCCACTACCGCGCCCGGACCGCCCGCCGCGCCCGCGCCCGCTAGGTCTGAGCAAGGGCCGGTAAAGTGACCCCAGAACTTACCATTTTAGAGGGGTACATTTTGATTTTAGGGGGGGATTTGGGGGGTATTTAGGGGGGTCGTCCGTGGAATAAAAACCCTATGACCTAAAACTCCGAACCCCAAACGAACTTTTACAGCCTGTTAAATGGTAAATTCTGGGTTCATTTTACCAGCCCTTGTTCGGACCTACCCACGCCCGCACCCGCCGCGCCGTCCCCGCCCCCCGCCGCCCTCTCCTCGTCAATGGCGCTCGTGATGGGGTCCTTCGCGCGGCCCTGCTCCTCACAGAAGGGTCGTTGAGAACACGCACTCGACCGAGATCGGAGCATGACTTACCTTCGGGGTGAACGCTCATACTTACAGACAACGCGCGGAGGTGACGGAGGAGGAGGACAAGGAGGAGGAGATCCAACGTCAGTCGAGTGCATGTTCTCCACGACTGGGTCCGAGCAAGGGCCGGTAAAGTGACCCCAGAATTTACCAGTTATGAGGGGTATATTTTGATTTTAGGGGGGTATTAGGGGGGTATTAGGGGGGTCGTCTCGTGAAAATAAACCCCTAAGACTTAAACCCCAGACCCTAAAGTGCTTGTACATTCTGTTAACTGGTAAATTCTGGGGTAACTCTACAGGCCCTTGCTCGGACCTATAAACGACCCCCCTGCCTCATCCATCAAGCTCTTGGCCTTGTTCTTGGCGCGGATCTCCATGCTGTAGCGGCGCAAGTTGAAGTTGAAAGCAGAAGTTGAAAGCAGTACATCACACTTCAGTTTCAAGCGCTGAGTTCCAGTCGGTTTCAACGTGGGTTTGATAGGGTCCACCTGCACCACCCTACCATGCTGAAGATGATGTACGCGCTGCGGCTCTTCTTGGTGCAGCGGCGCAAGTTGAAATTGAAAGCAAAGTTTGAAAGCGGTCCGTCACATTCAAGTTTCAACACACTGATTTCCAGGCGCTTTCAACATGGTTTTGATCGGTTCAGGCTGCACCGCCTTACCTTGGGCGCGTTCTTGTCCATCTTGCGGCACTTCTTGGCGGGCGGCGCGGCGCGTATGGTCATATGACCATATTGAGAGGTGCCACGTTAGGTCAAGTGACCATACCAACGAGGATGATACTAGGCCTTCCCTTTGGTGCAATTGACTTTATTGAGTCATGTCATGTTTGGTGACTTGACCATACCCGCGGCGGCCATCACCAGCGCCGGCGGAGGCACGTACTCCTCCATCTGTCGCCTGTACCGCGCCGAGCGCCGGGGTCATTCTGAACGAGCGCGAGAATTAAGATCAGGCATGACTTACGTTTGGGGTGAATGCTTATACGGAGGTACGGAGAAGGAGGAGGAGGAAGAGGAGGAGGAGGAGGAGGAGGAGGAGAAGGAGAAGGAGGAGGATGAGGAGGAGGAGGAGGAGGAGGAGGAGGAGGAGAGCGAGGAGGAGGAGGAGGGGGAGGAGGAGGAGGAGGATGAGGAGGAGAGGGAGGAGGAGGAGGAGGAGGAGGAGGAGGAGGAGGAGGAGAAGGAGGAGCAGGAGAAGTAGGAGGTGGAGAAGGTGCCGGAGGAGGAGGAGGCGGAGGAGGAGGAGGCGGAGGAGGAGGAGGAGGAGGAGGAGGACGAGGAGGAGGACGAGGAGGACGAGGAGGAGGACGACGAGGAGGAGGAGAACGAGGATGACGAGGAGGAAGAGGTCCACCGTCGGTGGAGTGGTTCTTCTGAACGACCCCCCCTGCCTTGTCAGCGTCGGCCACGACCTCGCATGCGGCGCGCTCCTCGGTGGTGACGCTCTTCCACCGCACAGCCAGCATGGTGGTGATGTTGGACATGGTGTAGTGGCGCAAGTTCAAATTGAAAGCAAAATTTGAAAGCGGTTCATCACATTCTAGCTTCAAGCGCTGAAACAATACGCGCTTTCAAGACGGGTTTTGATACTGCCGACCTGCACCGCCCTACCATGGTGAGCGCCGGCTGCGATGTCTGCAGCTCGTGCCGGTGCCGCTCCAGGAACACGATGTACCCGGATGTAGCGGCGCAAGTTGAACTTGAAAGCAAAACTTGAAAGCAGTTTCATGATGACTCAGTTTCAAGCGCTTAGGTCCAGGCGGTTTCAACGTGGGCTTGATAGGGTCAACCTGCACCGCCCTACCCTGACTTGGCGCGCTTGGGGGCGTTGGGGTCCTTCTTGCGCTTTTTCTTCTCCTTCTTGCCCGCCGGCGGATCCACCGCGGGGCTTCGGGCTTTCCGCTTCGGCCCGGCACCGCCGCGCCCGCCGCCGTATATCAGACCTCCTCCGGGTTTCCTTCCCTCGTGAATCGCCCCCCCCGCCGCTGCGGCTCCCATAAGAGACGCCCCGGCTCCAGCGGCTCCCTCCGCGGGCGCCCCCCCTGCCGCTGCCATGGCCGCGGCGGTGGGCGGCGGCGGCGGGCGGGGCAGCAGCGTGCGGAGCCCTGGAGTCTTTGCCGGCCCCATTCCCATCCCCATGGTGTAGTGGCGCAAGTTGACTTTGAAAGCAACTTTTGAAAGCGGTTCATCACATTTTGGTTTGAATCGCTGAAAGCAGACGCGCGTTCAATTCGGATTTGGAGACTGGCAACCTGCACCGCCCTACCATGGCGGCTTGCTGCTGCTGCTGCGCGGCGTGGGCCGAGCCACAGGGCCTGGCGGATATATTCCTCGCCGCGTCACAAGGTGTCATTCAGCTCGAGAGACGAAAACTCAAGGTGCGTTGGATGACGTGGCGAGCAGTATCCGCCGAGCCTTACCTGAGCAGCCGCGGCGTAACTGCTCCCGGGAATGAACCCCTGCCCCATACCCCCCTGACCCCCCATAACCGGGCCCCCCATACCCGGACCCCCCATACCCGGACCCCCCATACCCGGACCCCCCATACCTGGACCCCCCATACCCGGGGCCCCCATACCCGGACCCCCCATGCCCGCCATACCCCCCATGCCTGCCATACCCCCCATGCCCCACATGCCCCCCATGTTTCCCATGCTCATCTGGTGCGCAGCCATGATGTAGCAGCGCAAGTTGGATCTGAAAGCAACGGTTGAAAGCGGAGTATCATGATGTAGTTTCAATCGCTTAGTTCCAGGCGCTTTCGACTTAGATTTCGGGTCAACCTGCACCGCCCCACCATGACTCGCGGGTCGGTGGCCCCCACGCCGCCGCCGCCGCCGCCGCCGCCGGGCAGGGGCTTACACTCATTCACTTTTCAGCTCAACGTGAGCGCTTTCTGTGGGATAGGGGGTGCGTTTAGGGGTGGTTTAGGGGGTGTCAGGGGTATCAGGGGGTGTGCAGGGTGAGTTTTTGTTTCAGAAACGGCTCAGGTTGAGCTGAGAAGTGGACGAGTGTAAGCCCCTGCCGCCGCCGCCGCCGCCGCTCCCCCCTGTCTGGCCGGACATGAGTCCGCGCATCAGGTCCTGCTGCTTTTCACGGCGCCGGCGGTTCACAAGATGTCAGCCTGACGTCGGCGGATGCTAGGATCAATCTAATCGGATTTGAGGATGAATCTCATAGGTTTGTGGGTTCAAGTCCGGAGCATACACTCGCCCACTTCTCAACTGAACCTGAGCCGTGTTTGTCACTGTAATCACCCAACGTATCCCCCAAAACTCGCTCACGTCAAGCCGAAATGGACGAGTGTAAGCCCCTGGTTCAAGTGGACGAATAGGCCGATTTCGGTATATCTCCTGGGTGAAAGGCCCATACAGAGTTGCGGACAAGGCGTCAGCGCTCCGCGCGGGAAAGCGGGCGCCAGATTGAATGCCCATACAGAGTTGCGGACAAAGGGTCAGCGCTCGGCGCAGGAAGCGATATACCGAGATCGGCTTATTGCTCACCTGCTGTTGCTGGTAGATGGCGTACTGGTGGTACTGCTGCTGTTGTTGCTGCATCGCCAAAACGTAGGGCGCGATTGTTGCATTTGAACGCAAAACTTGGAGGCAGTAAACTTTATCGTATTTTCGTTTCAAGCGCGGAGACCAGGCGCTGTAAAAACGGGTTTCAAGCTTGCAAGTGGCAGCACCCCACAATGAGCTGCTTCTGGCTGGCGGTGGCGGCGCCCGCAGCGGCGGCGGCGGCACGCGGCTGGTTACCGAATGTCGGTAGTGTACCGGTGCTCGCCGCGCCGCTCGTCTCCGACCTCTTGAGGTTGGCCTCCGTGGCGGCCAGCTTGGGGTGCGGCGGCGTGTCGTCGGTACTGATGAGGTGCTGCAACGCAGCGGTCTCGGCGGCGGCGGCGGCGGCGGCGGCGCTGCGCTTGGTGGCGTCGGCGGCGGCTTTTTCTTTTTGGGCGGCGGCGGCGGCGGCTGCGCGCTCACCCGCGCCCAGGGCCCGCCAGATACCCCCTCGCGTTGTTGAATGCCAATCAACTCAACACCTGGCAGATATCGCTCGCCACGTCGTAGGACACCATTTGACTCAACAGAAGAGGGTTCACAATTGCGGCAAGCAACTTGCTGGCAGGTTTTGGCCCGGATCGTCCGATGTATTTTGCACCCACAATGTCACCCAACACATTTCGAGCCCGCGTTTATATTAAATTCAAAGGAATTGTATGACGTGGCGAGCGACATCTGGCAGGCCCTACCGGCGGCGGCGCGCTCGGAGGATGCGGCGACGTGCACGGCGTGGGCGGCGGCGATGTAGGCCGACGCCGCCGGGGAGTGCCCGGCCGGGGAGCGCTGCGCTGCCGCTGCCGCTGCCGCTGCCGCTGCGCTGTGCTGCGCCGGGCCGCCGCCACCCCCGGGCTGCACACTCCGAGCCGCGATCGACCCGCCGGGAGGGATGGATGCCGCTGACTTCATCAACTTGGGCGCCTTGCGGCGGCCTTCGTCAACCCCCGCCCCTTCCGCCCCCGACCCCCCCGCCCCCCCCGCCGCAGGCCCCGCCCCCGCCTCCGCCCCCCCCGCCGCCCCCCCCCCCGCCTCCGCCGCCTCCATGAAGGCCTGGTGCTCCTCCGCCGTCACGCGCGGCACCGCCATGTGGCAGGGGCTTACACTCGTTCGCTTTTCAGCTCAACTTGAGCCGTGTCTGACATACAAAAACATCCTACACACCCGAAACACCCCATAACATCCCCGTAACACGGGCTACACAACGATTACGCGCACCCCCTATCCCATACAAAGCGCTCAAGTTGAGCTGAGAAGTGAACGAGTGTAAGCCCCTGCCATGGGGCTGACCACGTCCCAGGAGGAGGAGGCGTGCCGCGCGAAGCTGGGGTCCAGCAGACTCCAGCTCTTGTCTGCCACGTGGAACACCCGGGCGCGTCGCACCTTGGTGTAGCGGCGCAACTTGAATGTGAAAGCAAAAGTTAAGCAAAATCAAAAGCGGTTTATCAAAATTTAGTTTTAAGCGTTTTGTTCCGGGCGCTTTCAACGTGGGTTTCATGGGGTCAACCTGCACCGGCACCGGCCTGCCTTGGTGAAGCTGACGGTCTCGGGCGGGTGGCCCTCATGGAACGGGTAGCTCACAACGTACTCTCGCGCGCGCTCGTCCACTTCCTCCACCCTGGGGCTTACACTCGTCCACTTTTCGGCTCATCGTAAGCGCTTTCTGTGGGATAGGGGTTGCATTTAGGGTTTGTTTAAGGGGTGTTCAGGTGGTGTCAGGGGATGTTAGGGGGTGTTTAGAGTGTATACTCTGTCAGAAACGGCTCAGGTTGAGCTGAGAAGTGGACGAGTGTAAGCCCCTGCCTCCACCCGCGCGAACCACTCCGCCGGGTCCCGCTTGCTCCCGTTGGACACCTCGCAGAACTCCGCCGGCACCAGGGTGTAGCGGCGCAAGTTGAATGCGAAAGGAAGTTTTGAAAGCGGTGTGTCATATTTTGGTTTCAAGCGCTTATTTCCAAGCGGTTTCAACTTGGGCTTGATAGGGTCAACCTGCACCGCCCTGCCAGGGTGCGGCGCTCGCGACCGTGCGCCGTGGGCTGCGTCGCCGGCACCACCAAGTCCGCATCCACCGCGTGGTACAGTCCCCATCCACCAAAACACTAACCAATCGCTCAAATGAAAAAAGTTGGTCTTGGCGGTTGTCTTTCGCAGCGGCATCTGGAGCTTTTTTGGTCGTGTGTGTGCCACTGAAGGTGATTGGCTACAAACTTCGGAAGGGATTCCCTTTCCTTGGATCGTTGCTTTGGCGTAATGCGGGCGGGCGGGTGACATTGTGTTCTGGGTTGGGTTGGGGTGTTGGGGTTGGGGTGTTGGGGTGACGCTGACGTTTGATTTTTTTCACCGTTGCAAAACAAATTACTGGGCGCCCCCACCTGCTCCTTCTCGCCGTTGTCGTACTCCACCAGCGCCGTGCCGCCCGCCACCTCGCGCACCTTCACCGCCCGCCACGGTCCCGCACATGCGCTTGCTCAATTCAGATATCCACGTTGCTTTGGTGGCAGCGGCCGTACAATTGAACGCATTCAACAACGCACACAGCGTTTCAAATGAGTAGTTTTTGCTCTCGCGGCAGTCAGTCAGCTCCCCGCTCGACTGGAGCTGAGCGACGCCTTGACGCGCCACACGTGGGTCGCAGGGTCCGCGCGGGGTGGGGGGTAATGACTGCACAGTACCTGGCAGGGTGGACGGGTGATGAGGCTGAGGGGGGGTGGACACCCCCCTGGCGTCGGTCAGGCCAGGAGAAAATGAGGGTGAGGTGAGGACGACCCCTGTCGCATACCTTCGGTACCAAAAGACTTATGTGCAATTAGACAACCTTCGTGGGCCGGACTAGTACTTGGTATGAAAAGTAGGAGGGGAAGAAGAGGAGGGAAGGAGGGGATGGAGAGGAAGGAGAGGGGGAGAGGAGAGAGGAGAGGGACGGAGGCGGGAGGGAAGAGGAAGAGGAGGGAAGGAGGGAAGGAGGGGAGGGGCGCCGGCGGGGAACGCCGGCAGGGATGGAAGGGAAGTGGCCGGGACTTCGGGGTGGGGCGTTGAAAGTGGAAAGTGTAACGTGCGCGCCCTACCGGCCAGTACATACCGCTGAGGTCGGAGCTCAGGTCGGCCTTGCTTCTGTTGCTCGGGCGCGTCGTCTGCGTCTCGGGCTTTTTGGGCCACCACACCCGGGCCTTCTTGCAGGGGCTTACACTCGTCCACTCCTCAGCTCAACTTGAGCCGTGTCTGACACAAGAAAACACCCTACACACCCCAAACACCCCCTAACACCCCCTGAACACGGGCTACACAACCCCTACGCGCACCCCCTATGCCATGCAAAGCGCTCAAGTTGAGCTGAGAAATGGACGAGTGTATAAAGCCCCTGCCTTCTTGCCGGCCTCCACGGCGCATGGCTGCCCCATTGCAGTGGCTTACACTCGTCCACTTTTCAGCTCAACTTGAGCGCTTTGTATGGCATAGGGGGTGCGCGTAAGGGTTGTGTAGCCCGTGTTAAGGGGGTGTTAGGGGATGTTCAGGGTGTGTGGGGTGTTTTCTTGTGTCAGACACGGCTCAAGTTGAGCTGAGAAGTGGACGAGTGTATGCCCCTGCCCCATTGTCCCCGGCTTCGCGCCCGCGCCGGCGGCGGCGGCGGGCTTCTTGGCGGGTTTTCCGGCGGCCTCCTTGCCGCTCTTCGTCGACTGCGGGCCGCGCGGGGGGCCGGGGGCAGAGGTGAGCAATGCAGTTTTGGTTCAGCCGAGGATTGAGTCGGCCACCAAAGGCGGGGCGCTTCGCGTTTGGTTGAATGAACAACGGGGGGTGATTGACTCCCCCCGCGGTCCGCGCGCTCGTGCCGGAGCGGGTGCGCCGCCGCATCGCACGAACCGATATGGCGTATACCCTTACGTGGCGGGGGGGAGGGGGGGACGCGGAGACGAGGTAGCGCGGCGGGTCGTTCGCACGGGGGCGCAGTGATCGGTGGTTCTGGACAAACGGCTTTCGAAGAGAGGTGGAGTTGAACAAGATTGCAGAAGTCGGACAAGCTTTTGGTCAAGAATATACGGCGGGGGCGGTTGGGGGGGGGGCGCACCTGGGCTGGCGCGGGAGGGCGATCGCGGGGGGTGCGGGAGGAGGTACCGGGCATGTCGGGGGCCGCGCACACGGTGTGTGGTGCCGGAGAGGAGTGAACACTGGTGGAAGGGTTGGGACCCGTGGCAACGAGGAGACAGAAAGCTCGTAGAAAGAAAGCTCGTACAAGTAGAAAAAAGTGATTTTCAGGGGTGGTTTTCAGTTCTTGACGTCTACACGTGCTCGTTTTTCATTGGATAAGAGACCACGCACGGGGGTTATTGAGAATAAGGACTCGAACGGCTACCTGTAGGCGCGATTCCAGGTCAGTCAGTGTAAATGCTCATACAGACGCCCCGGGGTCGGTCGGCCACCACGAATCACGTCCGCACGTCCGTATGAGCAGTTACCCAGCTCATCCAGCCGTTCTGGGATGCTCGTCTATCGGTTTATCGCCGTCTAGCCGTCCGTCGAGTCCTTATTCTCAATAACCCCCCTGACCACGATAGATCTCTTGATGCCTCAGGATGAAATTGGGGGTTCATTAGATCGTCAAATTTTCCGTCGTTTTAACAAATATCCGCATTACACGGGGTTGACCGGTAATAAACCTTCGAATATTACGAAGATTAATCCGCGCGCAGTCAGTCGGTCAGGAAATAGCGGTCGTTGATTGGCTGAGAACGTATTGCCCCCGTGTGCACATGCTGACGTGTAACGCGAGTGCCCACACGCACACAGCCCCGCCCCGAATGTTGAACTAACGGCAGCTTTTACTGTGTACTTCGTACACGCTAGTGTTCGGAACCTGGAAGCAGTGCTGCTTGTCCGCCAATCAGCCTCACCGTAAATGTGACGCCTGCATTGCATGATCAGGAACGGTTGTGGAAGTTATAGAACGGTTGCGGAACGGTTATGGAACGGTCGTGGAACGGTTGCGGAACGGTTACGGAGCGGTTTCGAAAGGGGTTGAAGAACGGTTGCGGAACGGTTGCGGAACGCTTATTGGAACGCTTATTGGAACGGTGCGCGCAATACCCCACCTTGAGCTACAGGTACGTTGTCGCCCGCGCCCGCTTCCCTGGGATTTGCCCTTCAGTGCCGAGCTCGGACCGCCGCGCGGGACGCCAACGCCAACGCCATGCGCGCCGGTTTATCAAGCGAAGCCCCATACTAATACAATATGTCTCGTGTACATCATTCACTAACGTGGTATTGAAAAGCTTTCTCGCTGCGGCACAAAGGGACGCACAACGTCGGCGAAATGGCGACACTGTGCTAGTCGACCACGAAATTTGACAGCACTCTGATGGGTCGACGGGCGGACACGACATTCTATGCCGCCACGCGGCTTGACCGGCGTGTTTCGTATGACACGTCCGTTAATGATGTACACGAAACGTCCTTATGGAAGTAGTCACCGCCTAGTGATGTGGCACCTGAGTGGGGAAAACGGCCCGCACGGCGTCGCGTCGGTGACAGTGGTTCTCCGTCCCCGGAGGTCGCCGAAGTTCATAGTTTCGGAAATAGACTGAATCCGGCCTTGCGCGGCGTATTTTTGTTGGCAAGTCCGCGAGTAATACACGTGATATCTCTTTTGAACACGTTTGTCGCCTAGTAATCTGGCGCTTCACGAACTGAATAACGAAATGAAATGGCGTCAGCGTCGGTGAAGACGCATCACGCGCGGAAACGATAATGATTATGAGTTACGAGTAGGATTTGCTCGGACTGAAGAAGGATTTGTTCGGATTTGCTCCAAAAACGTTCGTCGTCCGGTCTTTGATAGGGCGAGGCGAACGAGGCACCACATGTTGACGCGGGGGGTTGACTCGGCTGGAAGGGTCCCTCGACACCAATGCGTCTCGCGGCGGTCGTTGCCTTCCTGCTCCTCGCGGCGGTGGCGCCGGGGGCGCGCGCGGCGCCGCGGGTGGAGGCGGGGCCGGATGCCGCGTCGGAATTGACGATGTCTCGGGGGGCGATGGCGGTGCAATGCAGCACCGCGTTGGAGAACCGGCACGAGGCGGGGCCGGGGCCGTCCTTTCGGCACTCGCCCCCTTTCACCCCCGACTCAAACCCGCCCTGTGTCTCTAACACCAACGGTGGCTCAGCCAAAGCACCCTCTGCACCTGCGAGGTGACATTGTCGCCCACTGTGGTTCGCCCGTGGTCGAGTTGCCTCGAACACTCCGCCACTTCCCGTTAGCCCGCGTCAGCACCGACGCCCCCACCACTTACCCAAACACGGCGGCGGTGGCGATGGCGTTGGTGCGCTGATGGAGGCTCGATCCGCGTTCGCCACTGGATAGCGCGCCGCGGGCCGTGGAGGGTCGCTTCCACACTACAGGTCACCTCCAAGTTGAGCTAGTATATTAAATGGGTGTCGGTCGCGATGGAGGTGTTGCGGCCCTGACACCTGGTGGCGGACAGCCACGGGGCAGGGGCTTACACTCGTCCACTTTTCAGCTCAACCTGAGCCGTTTCTGACACAGAACACACCCTTGACACTCCCTTGTACCCCCTGACACCTCCTGAACACCCCCTATCCAACCCCTGAACGCACTCCCTATCCCACAGAAAGCGCTTACGTTGAGCCGAACAGTGGACGAGTGTAAGCCCCTGCTGCGGGGCCGTGTGCTCGCCCCTCGCGCTTGACGCGACCACCGGCTGCTGCCTCGCGGGGTGCGTTGTACCCACTCACACAATACTGCCCCAGACCGACCCCCAGACCGATGTGGATGCGGAGGGTTTTCTTCTCAGCGCTGAGCGGGGCACTGTCTGATCCATCGCCCTCGCCCCTGCCCCTCCTCCTCCTCCTCCTCCTCCTCCTCCTCCTCCTCCTCCTCCCCGTCCTCCTCACTCTCCCTCTCCCCCTCCTGCTCCCCCTCCTGCTCCCCCTCCGCCTCCCCCTCCCCCTCCCCATCCCCTCGCCTTCGCGTCGACCCCGCACAACGTCATGGGCTAGCACTTGAATTCGTGAACGAAGGTGTTCAACATGGCGGATGACTTGGCGTGTTGGCGAGCGTTATCATCTGGCCGGCCGCACTGCGCGTAGCCCTGACAGTCTGCAGCACCCGCGTGTGCAGGTCCCCCGTGTCGGCGGACATGTGCTCTAAACCCTGAACCCTAAACCCTGAACCCTGAACCCTGAACCCTAAACCCTAAACCCTGAACCCTCGCAGGTCCCCCGTGTCGGCGGACATGTGCTCGGCGGCGTGCAGCGCGTCGCAGTGCTGCGACTCCTTCGCGCGCTGCGCCGTGTGCTGCCAGGCGCGGGGGTCATCGAGAACAAGGGCTTACCACACGGTTAACTTTTCGGCTCAACGTCAGCACATTTTGTGGGATCCGTTTGGCGCATGGTTTTCCCTCGGTCTATTAGACACGGGGACACGAGTAGGTGACCAATGTGGCATAGGTTGAGCTGGAAACTGGACGAGTGTGAGCCCCTGCTTGAGAACAAGCACTCGACCGACGTTGAATCTCCTCCACCTCCCTCGTGTGTCTGTACTCGTGCGAGCATTCCACCTGAAGGTAAGTCATGCTCTGATGACGGCTCGAGTGCTTGTTCTCAAGAACCCTCCCTGCCTGGTGCGCGTCCCCGGCCCGCTGCTGCTGAACCCTGGTTTATTGGTTTAGACGGCATCCCATGACGTGGCATGCACTGTCCGTGCGACCCTCCCGCCAGGCGGCGCTGCGACCCGACCCGGCGGCGAGTGGCGCGGAGGCAGGGGCTGACACTCGTTCACTTCTCAGCTCAACCTAAGCCCTCTTGGTCACACCTCCCCGTGTCCCCCTGTCTAACAGACTGGGGGAAAATCATGCACCCAACGTATCCCACAGAATGTGCTTACGTTGAGCCGAAAAGTTGACAAGTGTAAGCCCCTGCGCGGAGGCAGCCGCGCTCACGCCGGTGTCTCCCATGCACCCCTCCATGTGGCGGAGGTGGCTCATGCTCCACAGCACAAACAGAGACCGCAACCCTAACGCGGAGGTTGGGCCTGGTAGATATAGCTCGTCGCGTCATCGACATGCAATTTGTACCTCCGTTTTGTTGGGTTACACGGCATCCTGTGATGTGGCGAGCAGTATCTGCCAGCTCGTCAAACGCGCAAACTACTGCCAGCCGTGGCTCCTCGCAGAGTTCTCGATTCAGACTGATCTTTGTATTATCTGCCCGGCCCGTTGCCCGCCACGTCATCAACACGGATCGTGCACCTTCGTTTCATGAGTCCAATGGCGTCCTCTGACGTGGCGAGCAATATTTTGTCGGGCTGTACACGGCGGTGCGCGGGGAGAGCTTCAACGGTAGGGGCTCGCCAGAAAGTGCTCGAAACATCAGGCGGCACAGTGTTTTATCTTAAGAAACCAGGGTTGGCAAGTGTGTTGAAGGACATGATTGAGCACCCGCCTCCACTTCGGCAGGCCTGGTCAGGTCACCTGGCTGTACAGCCGCAACTTCACATTGAAAGGAAAACATTAAAAATAAATCAAACTAAACAAAGAAATCCACTTTCTGGCGAGGCCCTAGACAGCGGCGGCGGCGGCGGCGACAGCTACACGGTGGGCACCTTCGACTACTGCAAGCACCGGTAGGGCCTCCCAAGGGTTTAGGTTTTAGGGTTTAGGTGCCTGTGAACCCTAAACCCCTGCAGGGCCTCACAATCACTGCTCGCCACGTCAAAGAATGCCATTCAACTCAAGCAACAAGAATTTAAACTCCATTGGATGACGCGGCGGGCAACAGCTGGCAGGCCCTGGGCATGGGTGCCGCAGCAACTCGGGGTCGACGAAGAACGAGAACCAGTTTCAGGACCCGCGGCACCACTGCTTCGGCGCCGCGTACGCCGAGAAGCTGGCGGCGGCCGACACCCTCAGCCCCGGGTCGGGCCTGCTGCCCTCACTGCTTGCCCAGACTATGACAAAGTGCATCAAAGTGTTACGAGCAAGGCGAATCAAAGCAAGCATGGACCAATCACAAGCTCGGATCAAACAGTTCCGAGCCTGAGATTGGTCCATGCTATGCTTTGCTTTGCTTTGCTCGTAACGCTTTGACGCACTTTTGTCATACTCCCATAATTCACCAGTATAACCCCCCGCCGTGGCCGTGGGATGATACCCATGATTGCCCATTGTGTACCGGTGTACCAGTGTACCAGTGTACCAGTGTACCACTACGTCGTATCAGCAGGTGGCTCGGTCATACTGACGTGGATACGGATGTCACCGCATACCTGGCCTTACCCGGCGGCGCGGGAAATTGGACGATGAAAACGGGGACTTCAAAATGGAGAGGGGGGAGTCGGTGGACCTGGGGTTGGCGCCGCGGTAGGGGGTAGACGTGTGCCTCCATCTAGCCCTAGCATTTGAAAAACAAAAACCCTAAACCCTAAGCCCCAAACCCCATCCATCAGCCCCTCCCTGCCTCGAGGTCGATGGTTTCCCGCTCGGCGTACCCGCGAGAGGCAGATACTGCTCGCTGCATCTTAGGATGCTATACAAATCAGCAAACGAAGGTTCACTGTGCGTTGGATAACGTGGCAAGCAACGTCTGCCAGGCCCGACGCCGCGGATTGACCCGCGGTCGGAAGGGGCAGGGCCTGGTAGACATTGCTCGCCACGTCATCAAACCCCATTTGGATATTTCGTTTCTTGAGTTGAATGGAATCCTATGAGGTGGCGAGCAGTGTCTGGCAGGCCCTGGGAGTTAAATGGAATCCTATGACGTGACGAGCAGTGTTTGGCAGGCCCTAGGATGGGGGCGGCGGCGGCGGCGGGAACAGGGTGATGACCGGCGGCGGAAGCGGGGCCGGCGGCTGGGGCACCGGCGCCGGCGGGGGCGGGGGAGGAGGCGGTGAACACCCGGGCGTGAAATCTGCCGGCGATGCCATCCGCGGCACCAGCGGCATGGACTTACACCCGTTGCCTTTTCAGCCAGCACCTGTCTTTTTGCTCACAGTGTACCAGTGTACCCGTACACACCTGCCTCATCCTCCTCCTCCTCCTCCCTGGCCTTACACTCGTTCCCTTTCCAGCCCAACTTGAGCCGTTTCCCCCCTGAAGCACCGCGAAGTCACGTGGAGGGTGCTCAAGTTAAGCCGCCCCGGGGAGGAGTGCGCGGCCCTGAGCAGCGGCTACAGCGCGGTGTCCCACCTGGGCAGGGCCGCCCGCATATCGCCCGCCACGTCATAGGGTGCCATCTAACTCAAGAACCGAGGGTATAAAGTGCGTTGGATGACATGGCGTGCAATATCTGCCAGGCCCGCCACGTCATAGGGTGCCATTCAACTCAAGAGACGAGGGTTCTAGATGCGTTGGATATCGTGGTGGGCAATATCTTCCAGGCCCGCCAAGTCATAGGGTTCACTTCGACTAAGCGGCAAGGGTTCAAAGTGCGTTGGATGACGTGGCAGGCAATATCTGCCAGGCCCGCCACGTCATAGGGTGCCATTCAACTCAAGAGACGAGGGCTCGAAGTGCGCTGGATGTCGTGGCAGGCAATATCTGCCAGGCCCGCCACGTCATGGGTCCCGTTTTAACTCAAGAGACGAGGGCTCGAAGTGCGCTAGATGACGTGGCGAGCACATCCACCAGGCCCTACAGCTCGGCCAACGCTTGCGCGCCGCGTTCACCGGTCAGGGTGCGGGTGGCGGGCAGGTGCTTACACTCGTCCACTTTTCGGCTCAACACAAGCGCTTTCTGTGGGATAGGGGGTGCGCTTAGGGGTTGTTTAGGGGGTGTTGGGGGGTTATCAGGGGGTATTAGGGGGTGTTTAGGGTGTATTTTGTGTCATAGACGGCTCAGGTTGAGCTGAAGAGTGGACGGGTGTAAGCCCCTGCCGGCGGGTCGCGCCACGGGGAGCTCTACATGGTGGGCGGGTTCATGCTCGTGATGGTGCTGGCGATCGCGGCGATGGCGACGTGCTTACTGCGGGACCCCACGTTGCTCCGGGACTTCGCGTCCGTGCTCGGATAGTCGGAGCATAGTTTACATTTAGCTTCTTTTTTTCTAAAAGAGCTACCAACCTAATGGATACAAACCTAACACCAACCCAATAGATGGTATGCTAATTGGTTTTACCAACGTTCATCGCGCCCCAAGGCCATCAACTGGTGAGCATGATGGTATGCTAAAAGTAACATGTTTGTTTTAACTGTGGGCGATTCCCCACATTCTACACCGGTCTCGATTCAATCGCCCTTGCTTCTAAAGCGAAGGGACGGTGACCGACACCATCTGACCCCCCACCGCCAACTCCAGCACCGTCCCGGCCTCCTCCGCCGCCACGTGATAGAAACTCTGGAGCCCCGCGTAGCCGTTGACGCGCACCAGGCACCAGGGGCTTGCACTCGTCCACTTTTCGGCTCAACGCGAGCGCTTTCTGTGGGATAGGGGGTACATTTAGGGGCTGTCTACGGGGTGTTTAGGAGGTGGCAGGGGGTAATAAGGGGTATCTAGGGTGTTTTTTGTGTTAGAGACGGCTCAGGTTGAGCTGAAAAGCGGACGAGTGTAAGCCCCTACCAGGCACCCCACGCCGCACGACGCCATCGCCATGCACTTCTTGGAGTCCTTGATGGTGACGCTGCTGTCGGCGCCGCTCGCCGCTTGAATGTTGGCCAACCGCTCTTTCGCGCCGCGCTTGGCGCAGGTGCTGTTGGTGCACACCGTGATTTCGGTGGAGGTGGAGGAGGCAGCGGTGGCGGCGGCGGCGGCGGGGGAGGAGGCGGAGGCGGCCGCGGCGGGGGCGGCGGTGGATGCGGAGGAGGGAGCGGTGGAGGAGGAGGAGGAGGAGGAGGAGGAGGAGGCGGCGGCGGCGGCGGAGGAGGAGGAGGCAGCGGCGACGGCGGTGGCGGCGGCGGCGGAGGAGGAGGAGGAGGTGGTGGCGGCGGCGGCAGAGGCGGTGGCGGCGGCAGCAGCGGCGGCGGCGGAGGCCGTGCGCCACCGCTGCGCCGCGACCATGTCAACGCGGTCGGCCCGGGCGATTTTGGTGGCGGCCCCGAGCTCCTCGGGAGTCAGTGCTTTGGAAAGCGCCTTGCCGGTAGTGCGGAGCTTGGGGCGTGGGATGGCCTTTTTGGGTGAAGTGGCCGGCTCCTCAACCCCCGCCGCCGCCGCCGCCGCAACTTGCAATGGCTCCACCGCGTGCAATGCGTCGTCCGCTGCCGTCTCCACCTCCGCCGCCGCCTTGGATTTATCACGAGCCTCCCGCCATCCCTGCGACGCCTCAATGCTCTCCCCGTGCCAGGGTCCACCGCCCCAACCCCACTTTGGCAATTAGTCGGCACCACCACCACCACCATAGTGCACCGGTACACCACCACCACCACCTCCTCCGCAGTGTGGGGTAAGTAATACTCGGACGTGCGTGGTACCTCTCGTACATGCCAGCTAGGTGGGTCTTGGAGGTTTTTAGATTAAGTGCCGGAAGGAAGGTCCAAAGGCACGAGCGCTGAGGTGAACGATGGAGGTTGGGAGCTTCGACGATGCAGTACGCTGACCCGAGGAGCAATTGTCGATCAGTTAATGTCAAATCAATGGAGCGGCGAGTGAACGATGAGAATTGGGAGCGTAGGCCTTACCCAGGCGTGTCCGAGGACTAACACGCCACCGATAGCGAGCGCCGCGAGGGACTGCGGGGAGAGGTCGAAGGTGGTCGCGGTTCCGTGCGCCACGTGCTCCCACGCCGCCGCGGCCGCGACGCCGCGCGAGGAGCGGTGCTGTTGACGCAGGCGGCTCTGAGGAATGGGCCTCGGTTCTCGTGTGAACGAATTTGTTGTGCGTGCTCTCGACGCCGTGGGGTTGGCAGCGACAGGCCGATGCTGGCGAGGCGCCGCAGCGCTCAGCCCCGACACACCAGTCGGTACGCACGCGACGCTTGCCATGCTTAATGGTGTACCTGTAAGCGTCATTCGGGACGGAGCCACAATGGATACGCTGGGTGCGCGCCTTGATTTTTATTGGCCAGGGAAAATCGCTCTCCTGGAAAGTGCCGACTTGACGACTGGCCGGTGCCAGCAAATTCACTTTGCATCACGCTGGCTGCACCATCTGAGGCATGGCGGCGGCGGCGGGGGGGTCGGGGGCGGGGGCGGGGGCGGGCGGGTTGTATCATGTGCCAGATGGCGGCGGGTCCGTCGCGGCGCGGTTGCAGGCGCTGGTGGCCGTCGCCGCAGCCGCCGTCGTCGGGCCCTCGCTCGCCGCCTCCGTGCTTGCCATCCCCAAAGAGGCGGTGCGGGCGTCGCAGAAATCGGCGGCGTCGCGGCCCAGCGCATGCGACTACCAATGCCACGCGCCGGTCACACTCTTCCGTCGCCTGGAGGCCGAGGCGCGCCGCGCCGAGGCCGGCGGCGGCGGCGGCGGAGGCGGCGCAGCAGCAGCAGGAGCGAGCGGTGGCACGGGCGGCGAGTGGGCACAAAAGGCACGGCGGATGGAGCTAGCCACGTCAGGCGACGCATTTCGAAACCTCATTCCCTGAGTTGGATGGAATCCTGTGACTGGCGAGCAACATCTGCCAGGTCCTAACATACGGCAGTGGTGGCATCCGACGGGAGGGCGGGTGACGGCGAAGCAACACCACCGCCGCCGCCGCCGCCGTCGCCGCCGTCGCCGCCGCCGCCGCCGCCGCCGATGGCTGCAGGTGACATCCGGGTGAGGTGGCACAGCGGCGGGGGCGTGGAGGTGGTGTTGATGTCAGACTACGGCTTGGAGCACCACCGCCATTACCAGACACCCGTCAGCCTGGTAGAGCCAAGCACATATCGACCGCCACGTCATCCAGACTCATTTTAAACCCTCATAAACCTTGATTTACATTGTATCCCATCACATGGCAAGCAGGATGTTGCCCGCCACGGCATTCAGACTCATCTAAAACCCTTGTTTTTTTGTGTTAATTGTATCATATCAGATGGCAAGCAATATTTGGCAGACCCTCGAGCCTGGCGGACGCCGTGATGCAGGCCATGCCCCCGCACGCCCTCGCCGACCTCGTCGCGGACATCCGGGTGGGAGACGCAAGACAAGGCGGCGGCGGCGGCGGCGGCGGCGGCGGCGGCGGCGGCGGC
>Ga0307489_10000347_pt1 | contig 27006 bp, 44 predicted proteins | sample SB12metaG_FD_202247 | JGI IMG/M metagenome (GOLD analysis project Ga0307489, IMG submission 202247) | Sea-ice brine microbial communities from Beaufort Sea near Barrow, Alaska, United States - SB 1.2 | ecosystem: Environmental > Aquatic > Marine > Coastal | place: USA: Alaska | collected... | reverse complement strand
GAGGTGGGGGCGGCGGTGGGGGTGGGGGCACCTGGGACGTGAACGGGGGTAATAAGGGAGGGGGTGGGGGTGGAGGCAGGGGCGGGAGATGGGCCAGGGGCGACGAAGGAGTTGGAGGAGGGGGCGGATGAGGAGGAGGAGGAGGACGAGGCGGCGGTAGCGGCGGCGGCGCTGACCAGCACGTCCGCCTCCTCCGCCTCGTCCCCGAGGCAGGGATACACACGAGTCCCCTTTCCAGCTCAAAACATCAAACGGGTACTTGAACTAAAAGAAAAGTTGATCTGAAAAGGGAACACTGAACCCTTGACGGATGAAAAGGCCTTGCCTCGACAGCCTTGGTGGCGGGCAGGGACTCGGCGGCGGCGGCGGGAACCGGGGCGGCGGCGGGGGCGGAGGGGGCAGGGTCGGCGGCGGCGGCGGTGGGGGCGGCGGCAGAAGCGGTGGGGGTGGGGGCGCGGGTGGTTCCCTCTGCGACACCTTCCGACGGGCAGAGACAAGCGGATATTCGATTCTGCCCGCCACGTCATCGACACGCATTTTGAACCCTCTTCTCACGAGCTAAAGTGCATGTTATGAAGTGGGGAGGGATGTATTTCAGGTCCTGGCGGAGGGCGGGCGCTTGGCCGGTGCGCCCGGCGGTGGGCACGGAAGAAGGGCTGGTGACTGGGTATCTGCGCAGTGGCCCTACCGCCGGGGTGCCGCCACCGTCGCCCCCTCCGTGGCCCGCCGTCTCCGAGCGCGCCTCCCACGTGGGGGCGAGGGTGGGGGGTGCACTGGGGGTCCTGGGCACCCTGTGACCGTCGCAGCTCATCCTCCGCCGCCGCGGCTCCTCCTGATCCTCCTCATGGACCGCCGCCGTCGTCGTTGTTGAGCTACTGCTGTTGTTGGGGTTACTGCGGTTGTTGGTGTTGTTGTTGGTGTTGTTGTTGTTGTTGTTGGTGTTATCGTCGTCGCCGCCGCCGCCGCGGCCACCCACCACCTCCCCGACCTCCGCGAACAGGTCCACCTCCGCGCGCGCGCCGCCGAAGCACACGTTCCCCATAGCGCGCAGCTCGTGCGCGCAGCTCGGGGGGTGGGGCGGGCGCGGGCGTCGCAGAGTGAGGGACGGCGCTCTCCAAAGTGGGTCAAACTGTCAAAAACCCAAGGGTGACGCGGTGACGGCAACCTCCAGCCCTCACAGTCTTGGTAGCGGGTCGATGCAAGCTGAAACCTGTGTTGAAAGCGCCTGATTTCAGCTCTTGAGACTTGAATGTGATATAAAATGCTTTCAACTTTTGGTTTCAGTTCAACTTGCGCCGTTATAAGAGAGGCGATCTCAGATCCAGCTTCAGGGCTGAGTAGAGATTTGCCAGTGTTCTTTCATCTTGTCGTTGCGCCGCCGCCCCTCACTTTGCGCTGTTTGTGCAGCCACGGCGGCGCGGCGTTGCGGGACGGGGGCGATGGGGAAGTATGAGTGCGAGGACTGCGGCGAGTATCACGATTACATGCACCTGAATGAGTGCCAGCAATGCAGCAAGCGGCTCTGCGACGGTTGCCAGGAGCAGGAGGTCGAGATTGTTTGCTCGGGGTGCGAGGCGACTGTTTGCGGCCACGTTGAGGTGGTGACCTTCGCACCGTGCGGCGCCGACGGGTGCGTCGAGGGGGTGTTCTGCGAGGACTGCGACCCGGACGAGCACACCGCGGGCACGTGGCCGGGGTGCGGACACCTCAAGTGCACCCTTTGCAACGAGCACGAAGAGACGTCTGACGACGAGGACGACGAGCACGACGAGCACGACGAGCACGACGGGTATGACGACCCCCTCCCACTCCCGCGCAACGCAAAGACCTGCCCCGAGTGCGCAGATCTGTCTGCCGCGGCCGCAGCCGCGGCCGCCGCTGCCGCCGCGGCGTCGGAGGCGGCGGCCGCGGCGCGCGTGCAGGCTGGCCTCCGCGCCGCCGACGAGCCCCGCGTGCAATCCTTCCTGCACACGGTGCACTCCACGAAGTTACTCAACTTCCTCAACGCCTGGCTGATCAAGCAGGATGAACACGGTGGGGCGCTGCAGGTTGACTGCATCAAACCCCGAGTTGGAAGCGCGCCTGGTTTCAGCGCTTGTAACTAAAGAGTGATGAACCGCTTCCAAACTTTGCCTTGAATTTCAACTTCCGCCGCTGCAACACGGGGCTGACGATCTCGAGGAACCTGGTGTCCTCGGCAAGCGCAAGAGCGCGAGCCCAAGCCACCCCCCGGCCCGGTCATCGTCCTCGACGTCGACCAGAGCGAGCGCCCCACGACCTTCGCCGCGAACCCCGACACTTTCTTCGGCGAGTGCGACATGGCTGCTGCCCCCTCCCCGGAAGACAGACCTAAGCGCACCTTTCACCACTCAACCACCTAACACCGCCATGGACTCGACGATATGAGACACACCTAAGACATTCAGCCAGCACTCCAGGCCCAGCGCCCGCGCCCCAATATCGGCGCTGGAACCCCAGCTATTCCTCCGAGCACCCGGTCGACGACAACCTGCGCTCCGCCGCTCCCTGCCTCAAGTGTGGGCGGGCTCTCCGCCGCCAAGAGGGCCAGGCGCTACAATGAAAGGAGACACACAGCCCTTGTGCATAAATGAGTCAGACTTGCGCGGTCTGTCCTGTGGTAAAGCTAGACCAGTACATGACACGCTTGTAAATACATTGTAAAATGAATTTGATAAAATTAGCGCCCGCGGCGCGCGGCGCATGATGATCTTGCAAAAATCCTCCAACTCTGCGTCCGTGATCGGCGATCTGCCGGCCGCGTCAAGAGGCAAGCTGTATCCGCGATCGCCGCTTCACCTAGCTACAAGTTGCCCTGGTTCCACTGCGCTTCCCTTCACCCCCGCAACCCAACTGTTTCACGCTCCCAGCGCTGAGCGCGTGCAGCAAGCCAGAAACACTGAGGGGTCGTCCAATGCGTCGTCGCCGCGCGGCTTCAGGTTTGAATTTGCGACAGCCGGCGGCAGCTCTCGCGGCGCCCGCGGCTCCCGCTCTACTCGGCGTGCGCTTGGCGGCGTCGAGCTGCGCCTTGCGCCTTTTCTGGCGCGACAGTAGCGGCATCTAACGGAATGAGGAACCTGGTGAGAACGAGCTGGTAAACCGGCCGGGTTACCTTCGCGTCAACCTTCGCGTCAACCTTTGCGTCAAGTAATAGTGACGGGCGGTCCGACGCGCAGAGGGCCACGCACGCGTCAAGGATGGCACCGTCGTGGGCGACGCGGGGCGCGCGCGAATAAAAGAAACACCTATCAAATTGGAGTAAGGCAGCATCGAGGTGGACACATTCTAAGAAAATCTATTTTGTTTCTAATGTCTTCCAGTGTCACTTTGTGATAGCTCTAGAGGTTTACATGCGACCTAGGTTACTCGTGGTCTGCAAAGCGCGGCGGGGCGTGACACGAACCGGAAGGCCGTTACTGCTGGTGAGCACGATTTGGTCGATCTCCTGCGGCGTGTGCCCCTGCACCGGCGCCACATCGAATTCGCACAGCAGCGCGGCGAGCAGCACCTGCACCTCGGCGTACGCGAAAGGGGTGTTAAGGGGGTGTTGAGGGGTGTTAATGGGGTATTCAGGGGGTGTCGATGAAGTCTGCAGGGGGTGTAAAGGGGGTGGAAAGGGATGTTCAGGGGGTGTCAAGGAGATGTTATGGGGATGCTAAGGGGTTGCTAAGGGAGTATTAAGGGGGTACTAAGGGTGTGTCAAGGGGGTCTACTCACCTGTGCCTCGGCGTACGCGAAGCCGCGGCCGAGGCAGGCGCGCGCGCCGCCGCCGAACGGCATGAACGCGGCCGTGCTCTTGTCGGCCGCGGCGTCGACCGGCACCGAGGGGGCGGAGGCGGCAGAGGGGGCGGAGGGGGTGGAGGGGGTGGAGGGGGTGGAGGAGGTGGAGGCGGGGGAGAAGGGGCAGGAGGAGGAGGGGGAGGTGGAGAAGGAGGAGGAGGAGAGGGGGGAGGAGGAGGAGGAGGAGGATGACGGGGAGGACGACGAGGAGGATGACGAGGAAGAGGAGGAGGAGAAGGAGGAGGAAGGTGCGGGAGAGAGGGGCGAGGTGGAGGAGGAGGAGGCGCTCCCATCACTCCCACCCTCGAGCCATCGCCCGGGCCACCACTCCTCCGCGTCGCGCCAGTGCCGCGGGTGCCGCTGCATGCATATCCAATACGGCGGTGGCGCCGGCGCGCACCGCGGTGCCATCGGGTAGCACCAGGTCACGGACTGCCACTCGGCGGGGCTTGGTGGCGGGCGGGTGCAGGCGCAAGGTGTAGCGGCGCAAGTTGAATTTGAAAGCAAATATTGAAAGCGTTTCATCATAATTTAGTTTCAAGCGCTTAGTTCCCGGCGGTTTCAACGTGGGTTGGATAGGGTCAACCTGCACCGGCTTACCAAGGTCTCATCGATACACGCGCGCAGGAGCGGCGTGCTGCGCAACTTGTCGGGTGACGACGCCGCGCTGCGCCAGTCCGCGCCCCCCAGATGTAGCGGCGCAAATTGAATTTGAAACCCAAACTTGAAAGCAGGTCATCAAATTCCATTTTCAAGCGCTTAGTTCCAGGCGCTGTCAACGTGGGTTTGATAGGGTCAACCTGAACCGCCCTACCCAGAGTGGCCAGCACCTCGTCTCGACACCGCCGCTGCCACTCCGGGGCACCCGCCAGGTGGTGCACGGTCCACGCCACCGCCACCGCCGTGGTGTCGCTCCCCGCCACCACCATGGTGTAGCGGCGCAAGTTGAATTTGAAACCAAAACTTGAAAGCATATCATCACATCTTGGTTTCAAGCGCTCATATCCTGGCGCTTTCAACGTGTGTTTGATAGGGTCAACCTGCACCGCCCTACCATGGTGGCCACCTGGTCGCGCATCTGTCACTCCGTCAGCCCCAGGGAGGCCTGCAACACTCCTCCCTTCTCACATCAACCTCACCCATTTTGGTCAGTGAGCCATTTGGAATCAAGTTTGTGACGAGTTATGACCCATCGTTCTTGTTACACGCAACTGAAACCCCCCAACGTATCCCTCAAAAAGTCTTTACGTAGAGGTGATAAGTGGAGGAGTGTGCTGCCCCTGCCTGCGACGCCAGCGCCAGGCCCAGGAAGTCCACGTCTTGGTGTGTTGGCGCAAGTTGAATGTGAAAGCAAAGTTTGAAAGCGGCTCATTACATTATGGTTTCAAGCGCGTAGTTCCAGCTTCCAGGCGCTTTCAACATGGGTTTCATCGGTTCAACCTGCGCCGCCCTACCTTGCGCGGGGTCCAGGCCCGCCGCGCGCCGCTGGCCGATGACGCGCGCGATGACCCCGTCGAAGCTGTCCAGCGCCGCGAGGAACGGAACGCGCTGCGGCAGCGCCCGGTACAGCGCAGGCGGCAGCAGGGCGCCGATAGCCAGGGCGAGGAAATTGTCGGCGAGGTCGGCGAGCATCCCGGCCACGTCCTCATGCTCCGGAAACTCGCCCCTCCCCTCCCCCGCTTCCCCTCCCTCCCCCCTCTTCCCCGCCTCCGCAGCCATGAGGCGCGTGCTCTGCCCGAGGTGTAGCGGCGCAAGTTCAATTCGAGGGCAAGGTTCGATAGCAGTTCATCATATTTTAGCTTCAAGCGCTGACACCGGGCGCGGTCGACCCGGGTGAACCCGGGGTCAACCTGGGGTCAACCTGCGGTCAACCTGGGGTCAACCTGGGGTCACCCAGGGTCGACCTGACGTCATCCTGGGGTCAACCTATGGTCAACCTGCAGCGCCCTACCGAGCTCAGTGTCGAAGGCGACGTGCCCGATGGTATCGAGTGTGGCCGCCAACACCACTTGCAGAAGCTCCACCTCCACATCTGCCCCGCCGCCCGCCGCGCACCGCTGCCGTAGCAGCTGCACCGCGCCATCGGAGCCGCGGACGAACTCGCGCGCCAACCGGGTCATCGCGCGCGGGCCGAACGCAGGCGCCACCGCCGCGCGCACCGCCCTATGCTAGGGCCTGCCAGATAATGCCCGCCACATCATCAAACGCATTTTGAACCCTCGTTTCCTGGGTAAACTTTCAGCCTATGACGTGGCAAGCAGTATCTGCAAGGCCTTGCCCGGTGCAGAGTCTCGCCGGAGCCGGTGACATCTTCCATGGTCGCCAGGCCGTCGCCGAAAAACTGGCCGGCCTCCCCGTAGACGGGAACCGGGGGCTTGCGGAAGTGTGCGCCGTCGAGCATCATTGCGACGCACTCGGGGCAACGCGTGTGCACCTCCTCCTGGCCAAAGATGGTGAGCCGCATGGTGTCGGAGCCGAGCTCGTGGTACAGCTTCGGTTTCGCCGCGAAGTGCCTCCCGGGCGTGAAGCCCAGCTGCAGAAGGTTTCCGATGAGCGGGATGGGCGTCGGGGGCGCGGGGGCGGGCGAGCCCTGCCCCAGGGCGCGCGCGGTGATGGCGCGGGGGGCGCGGGCCGCCTCCTCTCAGCCTCAGGTTGCCGAGGTAGCGTGGAGCGGAAATGTTGAGGTGGCGGGTGAGAGGAGGAGGGGCGACTCGACCGGGGAGGGCGGCGGCGGCGGCGCAGGGGGCGGGGATGCCTCCTCTGAGCCGCAGGGTGCAGATGTATCGCGGGGTGGCGCGCGCGTCGATGGCGGGGGAGGATCCTCTGGAGCGCGCCGCGGGGACGACCGTGGCTCTAGGCATGTTGCGGGTGCCGAGTAAAGAGCTTGGAGTGTGGCTCGCGGTGACGAGGTGGTGGGTGAGAGGAGCGGCGGCGCGGGGGCCGCCGCTTGGCCGCGACATGGGTGTAGCGATCATCGCCATAGGTTATCCTCGGAGGAGTTAGCGCTCGCCCTCCCGCGTACTGGCGCTCATCCAGATGGCTGGAGATGGGCTGGACAGGGCTCTGGGATGGAAAAAGGACCAGTAAAAATACAGGAAAAGCGGTTGCATTTCCTATTTTCCTTCCTTCCTCATCAGTTGTTCATTCGTGTTATGTCATAGTGACGGGCGGTCCGACGCGCAGAGGGCCAGGCACGCGTGGAGGAGGGCACCGTCGTTGGCCACGCGGGGGGCGCGCGAATAATGCGCGGGGGTGCGAGGGCGAGGGCTGGACGTGCGTTTTTCTTGCGTTTTCCGAGCGAAAACTGAAGAACGGAAGGCGCGTCCCACTCCGACTCGACTGATGACAACACGCCGTTCGTTTTTGTTTTTTATCGCGAAAAAGAATCAGCAACACATCAGCAACCACCGCCTCAACTCCGCGCGCCGCACCCCGCGAGAGCGGCCACAGCAACCATGAGTCTCAACGTGGAGGTCAACGCGGCGCTCACGCCCTCGGCCCCCGCCCCCGCCCCCGCCCCCGCCCCCGCCGCCCCCGCCGCCGCCGCCCCCGCCGCTGGCCACGACCCCGAGTGGGGCGGGCAGGTGCCCGACCTCACATCCGAGGAGGCGGCAGAGATGCAGCAGTTGCGAGAGAAGTTCTATGCGCGCAAGCAACAGCGCGAGCGCGAGAAAGGCGACGCGCCCAACGTGAGTAACCCATTACACATCACGCTCACGTCCCGTGTGTATTCCGCGCTCGCTTCACGCGCTCGCTGCGCACGGTTCGGATAATAGGGGGTGCCGAGAGGGCAGAAAAACAGGCCCCCGGTATAGTTCAGGCACGCCGCCAACCGCGCCTCGCAATTTATGAGGCACGACGCTGACCCATCCATGTCTCCCCACGCACCGACACGCTCGCCACCATCAGCCGGAGTAGGACTTCAGCGCGGCGAAGGCGGCGAAGGACGCAGAATGTAAAAGAAGGCCTGGCACGATCGTCATTTACATGTTCCCGCGGCAGCCACAGCTCCACCGTCCTTATCCAGAAGTTTTGCAAGTTGTACCGCGTGCGCTGCATCTTCAAAGGCGTCATTTAAGTCCGACCCTCGGCAGACACTGCAGCGCGGCAGAGCAGAGGACCTCCGTTCAGGCAGAGCAACGAGACGAAGTGAAGCATGTTACGAGTGTGTCCGTCATACTTGCACGGTGTGGTTGGTACACCTTGCGGCCCTGATTATTGTTGCAGGCTAATGGCGGCTGACTGAGATTGAACTTGTACCACCCTTCCGTACTCGTAGTAAAGCCCCTCGCGGCCACGCCCCCGCCGCTACTGGGGCCTGGCCGACAGCTGCCACGCAGAATGATGCTGAAATATCTATTATTTATTATTGTTTTCACGTCGTCAAAAGCCGTCCGCGTGCGCGCGCCCAGATAGGGTCTACAAGCTGATATCTAGCGCGTAGCGCCTCGAAATGTCCTACACGTGTCACGTGCATCCCCTTTCACCCCAAGTCAACTTTTTGCACGTGCTTGAAGTGGACGCGCTGTCTCACAATTCGGCGGCGTCGACGAAGGCGGAGGCGGGGCAGCTCGCTCCCGCTTCCCCCACCCCACCCGTCGACACGTGTACTCCTCGAGGGCTGACCGGCGGGCCGTTCTACTACCGCGGCGACTTTCCCGCCGCGTCACACCAGTCCGACGGGTGGACCGGCACCCATAAAGCGAAGTCGTCGATACACTTATTCCAGCAGCCCGCTCGCGCTCGTGTCGGCGGCGGCGGCGGCGGCAGCGGCGCCTACTACGCGGCGCGTGCCCCGGCAGGGAGTTTATCGAGCACAAGCACTCAACTGATGTTGAGTCCCCCTCGTCTTCCGCGCCTCTGCAGGAGCATTCACACTGACGGTATTAAGTCACGCTCGATCTCGGTTCGAGTGCTTGTTCTCGTGACCCTCCGGCCCGGCTCCTCTCGGTGCCGGCCGTGCCCGCATGTCGTCCAACCCCAGCTCACCGCCGGAGCCCGCTGCCGCGGCGGAGGAGGGCGCAGACGCGGAGGAGGAGGAGGAGGAGGAGGAAGAGGTGGGGGAGAAGGAGGAGGAGAGATTCGACAATGCTGACGACGAGGAGACGCAGCGTGCGGCGGTGAAGTTGCAGGCTGCGCAGAGGGGACGGATGGCGAGGAATCGGGTGAAGGGCATGCGTGCCGCCCCCGTCCCCGCTCCCGAGCATGAGGAGGCGGAGGAGGAGGCAGAGGAGGAGGCGGCGGAGGAGGAGGAGGAGGATGTCGTCTTTCCTGATGACGAGGAGTCACAGCGTGCTGCGGTGAAGATGCAGGCTGCGCAGAGGGGGCGGATGGCGAGAAATCGCGTGAAGGGCATGCGTGCCGCCCCCGCCCCAGCTCCCGAGGAAGAGGCGGAGGAGGGATTCGACTATGCTGACGACGAGGAGACGCAGCGTGCGGCAGTGAAGATGCAGGCTGCGCAGCGGGGATCGATGGCCAGGTCTCGCGTGAAGGGCATGCGTGCCACCCCTGCCCCCGCTGAGGAGGAGGAGGAGGAGGAGGAGACTCTCGACTATGCGGTTGACGAGGAGACGCAGCGCGCGGCGGTGAAGATGCAGGCTGCACAGAGGGGGCGGATGGCGATAAATCGCGTGAAGGGCATGCGTGCCGCCCCTGCCCCCGCTGAGGAGGAGGAGGAGCAGGCGTCAAAGGAGGAGGAGGAGGCGGAGGTGGAGGTGGAGGAGGGATTCGACTACGCTGACGACGAGGAGACGCAGCGTGCGGCGGTGAGGATGCAGGCTGCGCAGAGGGGGCGGATGGCCAGGTCTCGTGTGAAGGGCATGCGTGCCGCCCCCGCTCCCGCTGAGGAGGAGGAGGAGGAAGAGCAGCAGGAGGAGGACGAGGAGGAGGCGGAGGAGGAGGGATTCGACTACGCTGACGATGAGGACGCGCAACTTGCGGCGGTGAACATGCAGGCTGCGCAGAGGGGCGGGATGGCCAGGTCTCGCGTGAAGGGCATGCATGCCGCGTCAGCCCCAGCTGAGGAGGAGGCGGAGGAGGAGACGGAGGAGGAGACCTTCGACTATGCGGATGACGGGGAGACGCAGCGTGCGGCGGTGAAGATGCAGGCTGCACAGAGGGGGCGGATGGCCAGGTCTCGCGTTAAGGGCATGCGTGCCGCCCCCGTCCCCGCTCCCGAGGAGGAGGAGGAGGAGGAGGATGGGCAAGAGCATAATGTCGCCGTTACTGATGACGAGGAGACTCAGCGTGCAGCGGTAAAGGTGCAAGCTGCGCAGAGGGGGCGGATGGCCAGAAATCGCGTGAAGGGCATGCGTGCCGCCCCTGCCCCCGCTGAGGAGAAGGAGGAAGAGGCGGAGGAGGAGGGATTCGACTACGCTGACGACGAGGACGCGCAGCGCGCGGCGGTGAAGATGCAAGCTGCGCAGAGGGGGCGGATGGCCAGGTCTCGCGTGAAGGGCATGCGTGCCTCCCCTGCGCCTCATGAAGCGGAGGAGGAGGAGGAGAAAACTTTCGACCACGTGGATGACGAACAGACTGCCGCCGCCGCAACCAAGCTTCAGGCTGCGCAGAGAGGACGCATGGCGAGGTCTCGCGTGAAGGGAATGCGTGCCGCCCCAGCACCTCGGGAGGAGCAGGAGGAGGAGGAGGAGGAGCAGGATGAGGAGCAGGAGGAGGAGGAGGAGGAGCAGGATGAGGAGCAGGAGGAGGAGGAGGAGGAGGTCGAGACTTATGACTACGCGGATAACGATGAGCACAACCGCGCCGCCATGAAGATGCAAGCCGCGGCAGGGCCTGGCAGCTATTGCTCGCCACGTCAAAGGATACCATTCAAAGCAAATACGACGGTTCAAACTGCGTTGTATGATGTGGCCGGCGATGACTGTCAGACCCTAAGCCGCGGAGAGGGGGCGCAAAGCCAGGTCTCGCGTGAAAGGAATGCGTGCCGCCGCCCCCGCACCGCAGGAGCAGGCGGAGGAGGAGGCGGTGGAGGAGGAGGCGGTGGAGGAGGCGTATGATGGCGAGGACGAGGAGGCCAACCATGCGGCGGTGAGGTTGCAGGCTGCGCAGCGGGGGCGGATGGCCAGGTCTCGAGTGAAGGGCATGGAAGGGACGCGTTCCGCCCCCGCGCCTCAGGAGGAGGAGGAAGTGGCGGAGGAGGGACTCGACTATGCTAATGATAACGACCTCAGCGTACAGGCTGCTCAGAGGGGGCGGGTGGCGAGGTCTCGCGTGAAAGGAATGCCTTCCGCCTCTGCTCCAACGAAAAAAGAGGAGGAGGAGGAGGAGGATGAGAAGGAGGAGGGGGAGGAGGAGAAGGAGGAGGAGGAGGAGGAGGAGAAGGAGAAGACTTTCGACTATGCGGATGACGAGGAGACGCAGCGTGCGGCGGTGAAGATGCAGGCTGCGCAGAGGGGGCGGATGGCGAGGAATCGGGTGAAAGGCATGCATGCCGACCTCGCCCCCGCTTCCGAGGGGGAGGTGGAGGAGGAGCAGGTGGGAGTTGATGATGATGACGAGGCAGGGGGGTCAATGAGAGCGATCACTCAACCGACGTTGAATCTCCGCCTCCTCCTCCGCGCCTCTGTATCAGCATTCACCCTGAAGGTCAATCATGCTCCGATCTCTGCCCGATTGCTCGTCTCAATGACCCTCCTGCGAGAAGGAGCAGCGTGCGGCGGTGACGTTGCAGGCTGCGCAGCGCGGTCGGTCGGCCCGCAGCAGGGTGGCGTCCAAGCGAGCGGCAGGGCCGCACGCTGCCCCGCTGCCCCGAGGGCAAACAGTCTCTGTCGTTTCACAAATGAACACCGGTACACATTTGGACAGTCAGTTGGAAGCTACCTACGGGCAAACATTTTCTGTCGTTCCCTTTTCAACTCGACTAACGGCTTGTTTCTGAAGCCACCCAAGTTGATACCTCGATTATCCTGGAAGTCCAAGTTGAGCGAACACGGGAATTGGTGCGGGACCCTGGCGGGCGGTGAGGGAGCGCGCTGACGAGGACGCCGCCGCCACTAGGGTGCAGGCTGTGCAGAGGGGGCGGATGGCCAGGAATCGCGTTCAGGGCATGCGTGCCGGCCCCGCGCCGCCGCTGGAAGAGGAGGAGGAGGAGGAGGAGGAGGAGGAGGAGGACGCGGAGGACGCGGAGGATGCGGAGGAGGGATTCGGCAATGCTGATGATGAGGAGACGCAGCGTGCGGCGGTGAGGTTACAGGCTGCGCAGCGGGGGCGGATGGCCAGGAATCGGGTGAAAGGCATGCGTGCCGCGCCTGCTCCAATGCAGGATGCGAAGGAGGAGAAGGAAGAGGAGGAGCAGGATGAGGAGGAGGAGGACGAGGAGGCTTTGGACTATGCTGACGATGACGAGGCCAACCGTGCTGCGGTGAGGTTACAGGCTGCGCAGAGGGGGCGGATGGCCAGGTCTCGTGTGAACGGGATGAAGGGAACGCGGGCCGCCCCCGCCCCCGCCCCCGCCCCCGCCCCCGCCCCCGCGCCTCAAGAGGCGGTGGAGGAGGAGGGGGTTGATTATGATGCCGAGGACGAGGAGGCCAACCGTGCGGCGGTGACGTTGCAGGCTGCCCAGCGGGGGCGGATGGCCAGGTCTCGTGTGGAGGGCATGCGCGCCGCCCCAGGCAGTAGCAAGGCGGCGCCGCCCCGCGCCGCCCCGGCCAGTACCAAGGCGGCGCCGGCTCAGGGGGTGCCGCCGGGAGCGGACGAGGATGACGAGGAGGAGGAGGACGCGGACGCGAACAAGGAGGAGCAGGAGGAGGAGGAGGAGCACGCGGCGTATCAGGAGGATGAGGAGGAGGAGGAGGAGGAGGAGGAGAACGCGGCGCATCAGGAGGAGGAGGAGGACACTGCGCTGGCCTCGCAGCGCCCTCAGCCTGAGATCCACCACCCGACATCCATCACTCCTCCCAGCGGCACCACCGAGCACATAGGCAGGGCTGAGTCAACAACGCCCACAACGTCATCGTCATCCATCCCAGTACGCCATTAATCCCGACAGCTGTTTGGGATCTTCGCTTGAATTGGCGGACAGGGCTGGTTAGTGCTCACCGTGTAAGTGCCATGGGGCTCGATGAACGTGAGCAAAATAATTGCTTCCAATGACGCAGAAAGAATGCCAGAAATGTCACCCACTTTAGACATTGGTTCGTAGGATTCTTATGACGCGGTCAGCATTGGGTACCTGGCCCCACACGCGGGCCCGGCGGTGGGCAGCAAGAAGCTGAGCGACGCGCGCGCGGCCAAAGCGCAGGGGCGCATCAGTACCGCAGGCGGCGCCGGGGCCGGGGGCAGCGCTGGGGCTGGGGCAGGAGCAGGGGCAGAGGCAGGGGCCGGGGCTGGGGATGACGGCGGCAGCGGGTTGGACGATCAGGATCCCCAGCGGACGGACGCGCCAGCGGCGGCGGCCAGCCGCCAACAGTCGCAACAATCCAAACGCTCCACCGACCAGCCGGGGCCCGGGCCCGACCCCAGTTCCCCGCCCGGCCTCAGCCCCGGCCCCGACCCCAGCCACCCGCCCGGCCTCAGCCCCGGCCCCGGCGCCAGCCCCCGCCCCGGGCCCGGCCCCGACGCAGCTCCGATGCCAGTCCCGACGCCGATTCCGCTTGCGGAGGTGAACGCGCGGCTCAGCGCCCTGGAGTCGTTGGCGCGACACAGCATGGGGGCGACAGCGGCGCCCGCGGCGACGGCAACAGGCGAAAACCACGGGAGCTACGGCGGCGGTGTTGACACCATGTATGAGCAGCAGACATTCACAGGCGGAGGCGGCGGCCGACATCACATGCCCGGCGGCGGCAACGAGGCAGAGATGCACGACCTGAGGTGGCGCGTGGCGGGCCTCGAGTCCACCGCCAACAGCAACGCCCTCGCCATGCTGCCGGCCGGTCGCGCCACCGCGGCGCTAGGCTTGGGGTCCGAGTCTGGGCGCGGCGATAGGGAGGAGGGCGCGGCGGCGGCGGCGGCGGCGGCGGCGGCAGCGGCGGAGCGAGCAGAGCGCGCCGAGAGGGCGGAACGCGCGGAGCGCGCCGACCGGATGGCGATGATGGCCATGGTGTCGGCGACCGGCAGGGCCGCGCACACATTACCCGCCACGTCATCCAACGCAATTGATTCAAACCTCGTCACTTGAGCTGACTGATATGACGTGACGAGCAGCAGCTGCCAGGCTCTCGCGACGGGGCGGGCGCCAGCTGGAGCCGGCCCCGCCGGCGTGCTCCCCGATTCGGCCAACCCCGACGGCGCTGACATAACGACGGCGGGCGCCAGTCAGACGGCGGCGGCGGCAGCGGCCATCGAGGCGGCACGCGCCGAGGTGTGGCTGCGAACCCTAAACCCTAAACCCTAAACTCTAAACCCTAAACCCTAAACCCTAAACCCTAAACCCTAATGCTGCTGCGGACCCCTCACAATATGTCAACCCGTCCACTCGCAATGCACCGGTGCATGTGTACCAGTGCACCATGCTCAAACAGTGAGGATGATAGTGGTCCCTATAGCGAGGCGGTGGCGGCGTGGCGGGCCGCGGAGGAGGCCAGCACCGCGCTGACTCGGGAGCGCACCGCCGCTGCCGAGGCTGAGGAGCGCTGGCGCCGTGAGGCGGAGGTGTTGAAGGCTGAACTGACGGCCACACGCAATGAACTCGCTGCGGAACAAAACCGGCGGACCAAAGCAGAGTCCGCGGCGGCGACGGCGGCGGCGGCAGCGAGCAAACAGTCAGATGCGGCAGCGGCGGCGGCGGCGGCAGCGGCGGCGGCGGCGGCAGCGGCGGGCAATAGCGGGGGCAGCGCCGTCGCAGCGGCGGCGGCGGAGATATCAATGCTCAAGCGGCGGTTAGCGGCGGCAGAGCAGGCCACCAAGGCTGCGGTGGAGGACGCTGACATCACGCGGGAGCTGCTCGCAGAAGCACGTGCCGCTCCGACGCCCCGCGCATCGACGCCCCGAGGAAGGTCGGAAACTGCCGCCGCCGCCGCCGCCACCGCCGCCGCCCCCGCCCCCGCCGCCGCCGCCGCCGCCGCCGCACCCGATGCGTTCAGCCCCCGCAGCGCGCCGATGCAGTCGGCGGCGGCGGCGACGCTGGCGGCGGCGGCCAGCGCCGCGGAGCTGCTGGAGGAGCTCAAGGGCGGCCTCCGCGTCTCCATGGCAGAGCGGTGCAGATTGACCCTATCAAACTCACGTTGAAAGCGCCTGAATCTAAGTGCTTAAAACTGGAACATGGAAAATCGCTTAAAATTTTTGCTTTCAAATGCAACTTGCGCCGCTACACCATGGAACACAACCGCCAACTTCAACAAGTCGCCATGCAACCCATGTCACCCCGCCCGGTAGGGCCTGATAGGCCCATTTCAGTATATGGCTTCCCGCGCCGAGCGCTGACACTTTGCCCGCAACTCCGTATAGGCATTCAACCTGGCGCCCGCTTTCCCGCACGGAGCGCTGACGCTTTGTCAGCAACTCTGTATAGGCATTTCACCCAGGCGATATACCGAAATCGGCCTGTTGCATTATATTTCATCAGATGACGTGGTAAGCATCAGGATCCTTAGCTGTGCATCCCTGCTTGACGACAGCAGGGCCAGAAATACCTTTCGAATCCTGGTTCACTGCGTCGAATTGCATCATATGACGTGGCAAACGTTATCCGTAAGAACCATCCGTCGGACCCTACTGCACGGCGGCGGGGCCAGGTCCGGCGGCGATGGTTCCGATGGTGCCGGCGCCGCCGCCGCCGGGCTCCCCCTGGGCCACCGGTCGACCGCACTACGGCCGTCCGCCCAGCCACGCACAATGGGGCGGCGGCGGCGGCGGGGGCGGGGGCGGGCATGACCCCCCCTTCAGGCCCGACGGCGGCGGCCGTGGCGGTCCCACTCATAGTGGGTACGGTGGTTCTGACGACGGTGGTGGCTATGATAGCGGTTACGGAGGCGGCGGCGGCGGCATGGGCGGCGGCGGAGGCGGGGTGGGCGGGGGGGGCGGGCGGGCGCAGAGCGCGCATCCGGGCGGGCGGACGCAAGGCCGCGGCGCCGAGCCCGACTATCGCGCGGCCGAGCATCATAGCAGCGGACCGGTACACTACGAGCAAACTTTCAGGGCAAGCGGCGACGGCGGCGGCGGCGGCGGCCGCCATTACTACGGCAACGGTCACTCCGGCAACGGTCACTCTGGTGACGGTTATAATAACGGAGGCGCGACGATGCGTCCCACCACAGCTGGGGCCGGCGGGGGGGGGTCCGGGCAGCGCGGTGGAGTCAACCTCAGCGTCAGCCGCCACGGCTCCCCATTCCGCGGCAACGAGCGGGACCGGCCAGGCGGCCACCGGGCCACCCGCGCCGCCGACCCGCACGGGCACCAAGGGCACAACAGCTACCGTCCCCCACATGGTCAGCATCCCGCGCCGCCCGAATTCGGCACCGAGGCTTTGCGGCGCGCGAAGAAGCACGTTGCGGCGGCGGCGGCGGCGCGCGGAGAAGGGCCCGGCGCCGAGGCCGAGGCCAGCTACGCTGTGGTAGGGCGGTGCAGGTTGACCCAGTGAAACCCAAGTTGACACCGCCTGGAACTGAGCGCTTAAAACTGAAATATGATGAACCGCCTTCAAACTTTGCTTTCATATTCAATTTGCGCCACTACGCTGTGGCGCCGGAGCACATGAACACCAAGGCGCTGGAGCAGGCGCGGCGGGAGTACGTGGCGGACAAGCGGGTGGCGATGGAGCGGCGGCGCCAGCGCATGATGGCCGAGGAGGGCGTGCTCGCACTGGGTGCCTCGTGACACTAATTTATCGAAATATATTCGTCTTCTATATAACTCGCTTCAATATAGATCTAGCACCCTCGTCTCGCCTGAGATCGCAGGGCATAATTTCCTTAGCTACTGGTGATGTACCTTATACATATGTGAATTTAGCTTACACCTTACTGAGTTTCGCAACGACCCTACATCACCGCCAGCCCCACCCCGCCCCGCCCCCGCGCGTCCACCGCCACCGCACCGCCACTCATTATACTTCGCAGGTTTCAATGGGGCTCAGACGGCGGTCGACGCCCAGAAGATTTTGAGAATCGGTGCATGGGCATTATGTGGACGATACATGGTGAATGGACCGCGACCATTAGGCCCAGCAGATTTTGAGAATCGGTGTATGGGATCCATCGCGTGGTGAATCGACCGTCTATTAACTCCCCGGATTCACCGACATGGGTGACACCAATCTCGCGCCAAATCTACCGCAGTTTGAGCCCCCGTTTAAAATTGCGAAGTGTCATCACATATATCAGTCTACAATCTAGTACTCTGCGTGGAGCTATGGCTATTACCACCTCACACGTCTACTTCCAAGTCCACTTCAACACGTCTAGCTAGTGCCTAGTCTGTAAAGCGTACTATATATTATCTCGTATGACCCGTAGTAAGTAGGCGTTTGGTGAATTTCACCAAGTCAACTAACTTTCGGCCAAATCAACAAACTCCAGCTTACTAGAAGCTAGCAGCCCACAGACTAGGCACTAGAGCTGAGCCCCTTTCTACTGCACGGTGCTTTGACCATGTTATCCGGCCGACAGATCGTCAGCCGCTTCGCCGCCGCCACCCCCCGCAGAAACGCGTACTCGGTCCCAAACGAGTGCACCGACGCCCCCGTGGCGCGCTGCGACTCCCGCAGCGTGTAGTACTGGTACTTGTTCCGAATGATCGGCGCCCCGAAGCCGTACAAGTTGAGCTCGTCGCACTGCCCCGACAACAGCAGCGCCGTCATCACTCCCGTGGAGTACGGTCGCCGTATCGAGGGTTTAGGGTTTAGGGTTTAGGGTTAGGGTTTATTCATGCTCGCCACGTCATCCATCGCATAGTGTATCGGTGCTCATCACGTCATCCACCACACACTGTACCGGTAATCGCCACGTCATCCACAACATGGTGTACCGGTGATCGCCACTTCGTCCACCACATAGTGTACCGGATGACAGAAAAAGGGTTGAAATGTGGGGGATGAATGTGGCGAGCAACTGTTTGCGAATCCCTACTGTGGAGGGCGTGCCTCCTCCCGGGAACCTCGAACCCTCCTTCACCATGCATTCTCTGAACCGTTTGAGCTGGCTTGAGATGATGTCGTAAAGGTGAAAGTTCATCCGTAAGCCCGTGACGCCGCTGCTCCTGTACCGCGGCGTCGTCTTCAGCTCACCGAACAGCTTCTTCACGGCTTGCGCGTTGCCTCGGAATAGGGACATGGGGGGTATATTTTATTGAAATTTGGGGTATTCAAATTGGAGCTAGCGGTCGGTTGTAATTAAAACCTGAGTGATGCTCGCCACCGCCACGTCATCACCCGCGTTTTAAACCCTCGTTTCTGGAGTTGAGTGATGCCCTGTGAGCGTGTGCCATGTCGCGAGCGTGAGATAATGCCTGCCACGTCATCCAACTTAAACCCGTGTTTCTTGAGTTAAGTGAGGCCCCTGTGACGTGGCGGGCATCATGTATTGCCCCCCACCTCGGGACGCCAGCATATATGCGCCTTTCTCGTTGGGCAGGTCGGCCTTCCTGACCCCGCCGTGCTCGCCCCGCAGTAGGCCGCCGTACCCGATCACCCAGGACTTGTTCAACACCCGGATGGTCGCCTTGCTGCAGGGCCTGCCACATATTAACCGCCACATCAATGACCCCCAACACGCATTTTGAACCCTCTTTTCTTGAATTGGACGGCATCCTATGACGTGGCGAGGACAATGCCGGGCTTTACCTTGCTGCCGACGCGAGGGGTGTAGGCCCGCGTGGGCGCCTGGTTGAGGCGCACCACCACGTCGTGAGCGTCGATGGAGGCCCCCGCGGGTTTGCCGCTGAGGAGGATGGCGGAGTTCCCTACGAGCGCGCACGAGCCCCACTTCACCTTGTCCAGCACTGCAGCGGCGTCCAGCGGCAGCAGGTCCTCGGGCATGGCGCTGGTGGGGCCGCGGTTCTGCCGGTGCACGAACCAGTTCTCGGTGGTTGTTGCGCGGTCCCAGTTCATCCCAGCCTCTTGAGCGCGCGCCTGCGACAGCGCCTCTTTCACGCACTTGATGTTTCTCGCGGGCTGCCCGGTGGCGGTCATGAGCGCCTGGGGGAGCGTCGATGGGTCGACGGCCGCGGCCGGCGCGCCCTTGCGCGCCTTTGGGACGGCGGCCGCCGCGGCCTCTGCCTCCTCCTCCTTCCCATCCGCCTTCTCCACCTCCTTCTTCTCCTCCTCTTCCTTCCCCGCCACCTCCTCCACCTCCTCCACCTCCTCCTCCTTCTCCTCCTTCTCCTGGCCCTGATGCTCCGCCTCCGCCACTGCCGCAGCCTCCGGCCCAACCTCCGCTGCACTATCCTCCTCGTTGACCTCGTCGATGCTCGGCGCCGCCGAGACTCCAGGTGCGTCGACACCCGCGCCACCCTCCACCACCTCCTCCGCCGCATGCCCACGGGATGACATAGTCGCGGATGAGGCAGAGGCGGCAGCGGCAGCCGCAGCCACCTGACGCTCGGCGCGGCGGAAGTCGCCGAAGAGCATGACGGCCAGGCTGACGATCGTCGCGGCGAAGAGGAACGCCAGGAGGAGGTTGCGGAGGGGCTTCAGCTTCGCCATCGCCGCCGCGTCGCAGAGCTGCCGCGCCCGCGCGAAGCGGTGTGCCGAGCCATCGAACTTGCGCCTTCAACTGGTACACTGGTACAGGTGCCCCCCTTCGCTACGCTCCGCGCTACGCTACACTACGACGCACTTTCAGAGGTGGAAGGCACCCCGCGACCCCCCAGCACTTGAACGCGCACACCTAGTTGCCCTGCGGAGCACGGTCCTCGCGCAGATGGCGGGGGTGCGTGCCCGCGCCGCGCTGACGTGCCTGGCGCTGCTGCTGCTCGCGCCCGGCGCGCCGGCGAAGGTTGCAACGTACGAAGGTCCGTGAAATGTTTTGGCGCACTGGTCTTTGTGATTCCACGCAAACCGAAACCCTCCATCTCCCGTTCCTCGGCGGAGTAACCGCAATCTTGAGCCCACCCCGGGGCCGCAGCGCGTGCCACACGGCGGCGGTACAGACAGCGCGGCGCCCGCGAGGAGTAGCGCCATCATGGAAGGGTGCATTGTTGCCCCTATCCAAAAGTCTACATTTGCCACTCCACGTCTCGAGAGCGTGGAGTCGGGGACGTGGCGAGAGCGCCGCCCGCCCGCGGCGCCCCGCTCACACGCGCGTCTGCAGCACTACGCACGCCGCGTCCTATGCACGCGTTGATACCCATTTCCCTCCATGCACCTCCCTCCTCCGCCGCCACACCCCCTGACCCACGCACTCTCGCGAGTGCCGAAATGCCTAGCCTCTCTCCGGCTAAGCGCACTGCGGCCGCCTCCCGCAACCCCCTTTCAAACACTCAAAGCAACCTCGAACATCATCCCCTCAAGCATTACTCTCCCCACCGCGCCCGCAACCACGTCCTCCCCCGACCCCACCCTCAGGTGTCTCTCTCGCGAAAAGCCTCTCCCCGTACTACAAACGTTACCCTCTCTTGCCCCTCCCCACCCTCCCCTCCATCTTCACCAGAGTGCAAGAACCCGTACGACCGCCACGACCCGCCGTGCAAGCACAACACCTCGCTGTTCACCTCGCTGAGCCCGCACCCCGCCAACTGCGCGCACTGCGTCGCGTCTGACGCCTCCCCCGACGACAACGCCACCACGCCGGCTTGCCCACCCGGGTGGCACGGCATCGACTGCGGCGCATGCACCGCCCGGAGTGCGTGCCCGGACAAGCGCCTGCCGGACGGTCGCCTGTTGGTGGCCAAGGGGTGCACGTCCAACTGCCTGGTGCCCACGCCGGAGGAGACCTCAAAGCCGCCGCTGGAGGGCTGGGAGGGCGGCAAGGTGAGGCCTGCCAGGCAGCGCAGCGCCCGCCCGCCACATCATCGACACGCATTTTGCACCACCCTCGCTTCTCGACTTAAAGGGCATCCTGTGATGCCGGGAGCAATATCTGCCGGAATGCACGTCGTCCAACGCATTTCGAACTCTCGTTTCTCAAGTTGAATGACATCCTATGATGAGGCGAGTAACATCTGGCTGGCCGTACTATGCGGTGTTCAGCTGCGCGTGCGGCGGCGACGCGCACACGGACCCCTTCTGCAAATACCAGGTGGTGGGGGCCGCACCCGCACCCTCACACGCACCTCCTTGCTTCAAGGCCCGCTACCAAACGGAGCTCGTTGGTTCTAGACCGAGCTCTGAGCGGTATCAAAGCCTGAGCACACTGACGTGGATGATAGCGGGCCCTGTTCGCAGGACTCCACCTTCCTGATCCACATGACGGCGGGCGCCATGACGCCCAACGCCTCCGCCCCGCCCGCCCCGCCCCCGCCCCCGCCCTCCTCCTCCTTCTCCTTCTCCGGATTGTCGACCTGGCTCAGCGGTGGTACTGGTGCCAGTAGGGCCTGGCAAAAATCGCTCGCCACGTCACAGAATTTCATTTCACTCAATTAACGAGGCTTCACTACGCGTTGGATGACGTGACGCGGCGGGCAATCTCTGCCGGGCCCCAGGTGCCGGCGGTGGTAGTGGCGCCGTACCTGAAGGCGGGAGCGGCGAGGGGCTGACCTTGCACGTGAAGGACTACGGCGGGATCCCCGACATGGGAGCGGATCAGCCGGACTGGAAATATAAATTTGCGTTTGCTCCGGCGTGGGACGCCAACTTTACGGTGAGGCCGCACAAACTCGGCATAACCCATCGTCCATGGGTCTCACGAAACACCCCTGAAGGACCTCTCATCTGATCCTACACAACCCTGATCATACACACCCCTTAAGCACCTCCTGAATTGTCCCTAAGCATCCCGTGAACACCCCCCAAATATTCCTTCAGCAGACTGACGATCCGTTGTGTAGATGTGTGCCCTACTTGCCGGGGTGCACGTGGAAAGTGTCGTCATGTCTAGACCCGCTTCCGGCAAGCGAGGACTGCGTGATTTACGACTGCCCCTCGGGCGAAGTGGCGTGCCCCCCGGCGGTAGGACCGTGCAGGTTCGCCCCGGGTTGAACCTGGGTTGACCGCGCTTGGATGCAGCCACTGTATATTATATAAAATATGATGAATCGCTGTCAAACCTTGCTTTCAATTTGAACGTGCGCCTCTACAGCGAGGAGCTGCCAAAGTGTCCGGGGCGCAACCCGTTTGGGTGCGGCTCAGGACCTAACTCCACCAGCAAGTACTGGCAGCACCCGTGCAACCCGCTGGTCACGCCGCAGAGCAAGGGGATGACGTTCTGGTGCAGCCTCAACACCAGCAAAGCCGAGCCTGCCAATGCTTTCAGCGGCGGGGGGGAGCGGGGCGGGGGCGGGACGGTCGGGGCCGATGAGCTGCTGCCCCCCGGGTCGACACATCTGTGCTACTGGACGCAGCCCGGGGTGATTCCATCCCTGGCGGTGACATGCTCCGTGGTGGGGCGGTGCAGGTTGACCGCATCAAACTCATGTTAAAAGCGCCTTGAACCAGGCGCTTGACACTATAATATGATGGACCGCCTTCAAAATTTGCTTTCGAAATCAACTTGCGCCACTACACCGTGGGCAACTGCGTGTACGAGGAGGTAGCGGAGGGAGAGCAGGCGTGCCCGGTGTATTTCACACCGGAGCCGTTCTGGACCGGCGACCTCGTCACGCGCATCTCCATGTTCGTGGTGGCTGCGGCGCTGGTGGCGGCGGCGGCGCTCTACGTGCACGTGGAGTCACGCTCACTGTACTCGCTCAAGCCGGGCTCGGCTGCGTTCGCCGCCGCCACCGAGCCGGCGGATGGGACGGCACCCGGCGGCGGCGGCGGCGGTGAGGGCGGCTGGGGCGGGCCCGGGGCCGGGGCCGGGGCTGGGGGCGCAGGCGGGGGCGGGGGCGGGCCTTCACGTCAAAGCGGAGCAGGGAGAAGAGTGAGACACCAGCGGACGGTATCTCTTGTGCTTGGGGACATCGGAGATCTGGGCGACTTCCGCGTGGGTGCGGGCGCTGCGGGCGGCGGCGGGGGCGCGGCGCACGTGCTGTCGTGGGAGAACGTGTGGGTGTACACCACGCTGGTTACCCCCACCCACCCCTCGGGGGTCATCAAGCGGATCCTGCGCGGCGTCTCGGGCACGGGCTTACACTCGTCCACCTTTCAGCTCCTCCTAAGCTCTTTTGGGCACACCTCCCCGTGTTCCCCTGTCTGATAGACTGGGGGAATATCATGCACACAGCGTATCCCACAAAATGTGCTTACGTTGAGCCGAAAAGTGGACGAGTGGAAGCAGCCCCTGGTCTCGGGCTTCGCGGGCCCCGCCGCCGCCGCCGTCACCACCGCCACCGCCACCTCCACGGCCGGCAGCTACGCGGTTGGGCCTGGCAGACACTGCTATCACTCGCCATGTCATAGGATGCTATTCAACTCAAGACACGAGGGTTCAAAATGCGTGTCGATGATGTCACGGGTAATGGGCCTGTCATACATTGCTCACCACGTTGCAGGATGCCATTTGACTCAAGAATCGAGGGTCCAGAGCGCATGTCGATTACGCGGCGGACAGAGTGTGCGCAGGCCCTGATACGCGTCAGCTTTGCGCAGCGGGGGCGCGGGCGCGGGTGCGGGCGGGGGCGGGGTCGGCGCAGGTGGCGGAGGCACGTCGGGTTTGTTTGCGATTCTGGGGCCGAGCGGCGCCGGTAAGACGACGCTGCTGGACGTGCTGGCCGGTCGCACACCCCGCGGGCAGGTGGCGCACGGGCAGGTGCGGCTGGACGGGCGGTCGGTCGGTCCCAACGAGATCCGGGACGTCAGCGGGTACGTGCAGCAGGACGACGTGCTGCCGGGCACCTCCACGGCGGGGCTAAACCCTAAACCCTAAATCGTAAAATCCTAATTCCTAAACCCTAAACCGAAACCTAAACCCTAGACCCCAGACCTGGCCCGCTCCTTCACTCCTCACCTTCACTCATTCAAATGGGAACGGTTTAAGCGCCAGCTGAAACACGCACGTGCGGCCTCGATCACACACCGCCACGCCGATTCAATCCCGTGCAGGGCTCGTCGTGCACAGAAATGAGCCGTGGCTCCGCTCACAGACTACTCGATTTGGACTGACTTTTGTGTTGGAAATCCATGTCGAGGAAGAAAAGAAAATATCGAACCCTGAACCCTGAACCCTTAACTCTAAACCCTAAACTCTAAACCCTAAACCCTCAACCCAGAACCCTAAAGGCCCTGCTGCGCGGTGTGGGAGCACCTGCTGTTCAACGCGATGCTGCGGCTGCCGGAGGACACCACGCGCGCCGCGGTGTACCGCTGTGTCATCGGCTGGATGAGGGAGCTCGGCAGGGGCCTACACTCGTTCACTTCTCAGCTCAACTTGAGCGCATTTTATGGGATAGGGAGTGCGGTGCGCGTAGGAGTTGTGTGGCCCATGTTGAGGGGGTGTTATGGGGTGTGCAGGGTGTGCAGGGTGTTTTTGTTTGTCAGACACTGCTCAAGTTGAGCTGAAAAGTGAACGAGTGTAAGCCCCTGGAGCTCGGCCTCATGAAAATCGCCGAGTCGTTCATCGGTGATCAGTTTGTGCGGGGCCTGAGCGGGGGCGAGAAGCGGCGGGTGAGCATCGCGACCGAGTTGCTGACCAGTCCGGTAGGGTGGTGCAGGTTGACCCTATCATACCCACGTTGAAAGCGCCAGGATCTGAGCGCTTGAAACTACAATGTGATGAACTGCTTTCAACTGCTGCTTTCAAATTCAACTTGCGGCGCTACAGTCCGGGGATCATGTTTCTGGACGAGCCCACGACGGGGCTGGACAGCACCAACGCCGCCAAGGTGGTTGACATCCTGTCCGGCCTCGGGAAAAACGGCGTGACGGTTTTGTTGAGCATCCACCAGCCGCGGCCGGACATCTTCCGGCTGCTGGACCGTGTGCTGGTGCTGTCGGGCTCCGGCAGCGTGGTCTACTCCGGGCCCTCGGCAGGGCGCGGCAGCCCTAAGCTCTAACCCCTAAACCCCAGATCCCAAACTCTAAACCTCAATCCTAAACCCTAAGCCCTCAACCCTAAAATCTGAGATGGTGTCCGCCACGTCATTCAACGCATTTGGACCCCCCCTTCTACCTTGAATTTTATGGCATCCTTTGACGTGGCAAGCAACATCTGCTCGACCATAGCCATCGGCGGCGGCGGAGGACCACTTCGCGTCAATGACATACGTGGGCGTGCCCGACCGCAGCCTGCACATCGCCGACTACATGCTGGACACCGTGCTGCGCTCCTCGGACGACGATGTGCGGCGCATGATCGAGGTGAGGCGGCGCAGGTTGACCCTATCAAACCCGGTGTTGAAAGCGCTTATGGCTTCAGCGCTTGAACCTATAATATTATGAACTGCTCTCGAATGTTGCTTTCAAATTCAACTTGCGCCGCTATATCGAGGACTTTAAGAGCTCGGACGTGGCGGCGCGCAACAACGCGTACCTGCACCAGCTGGTCCAGGGCGCCGAGGAGGAGGAGGAGGAGCACAGCGAGGAGCAGCGAGTGGCAGGGCCTGTCCCAGGTTCAGGGTTTAGCCTAAACCCAAAACCCAAAACCCAAAACCCAAAACCCAAAACCTGTCAATCGTTCCCTTTCCGTCGTTTCGAGCGGGAACGAGTGGCAAGGCCGGGAGGTAGGATGCGGCGAGTGTGTACCGGTACACTTGCACCTCCGTATACTACGAGCAAACCGTACACTTGTACCTCCGTATACTACGAGCAAACCGTGAGGGACAGAGTGTAAGCCCCTGTCCACAGGGCGTGGGCCGCGCCGCCGCCATGACGCGGAACGGCTCCGGCAAAAACGGCTCCGCGCGCTACCGCGCCAAGTTCGTTGCACCCTTCTCGAGGCAGATGCGGCTGCTGTGCGGGCGCCTGCTGCGCAACATGTACCGGCACCCGTTCCTCCTCAAGGTAGGGCGGTGCAGGTTGAAACCAGCTGAACCCCCCCGAGTTGAAACCGTGTTGGCTTCGTAAAGGGGGGAGGCCCCCTGTGGACCATTATTTCCTCACTCTCATATATGGGGGAGGCCCCCTGTGCACCATTCAGCGCTTGAAAGCAACATGTGATGAAGCGCTTTGAAACTTTGCTTTCAAATTCAACTTGCACCGCTATATCAAGGTGCACTACACGGCCTCCTTCTTCGTGGCGCTCGCTGTAGGGATGATCTTCTGGGACGTGGGCAGCAACCAGGGCGGCATCCAGAACCGCATGGTAGGGCGGTGCAGGTTGACCCTATGAAACCCAGGTTGAAAGCGCCTGGATCTAAGCGCTTGAAACTAAAGTGTGATATACTGCTTTCAACTTCCGCTTTCAAATTCAACTTGCGCCGCTACAGCATGGGGTCTCTGTTCTTCATGATGCTGTATCTGACGCTGATGAGTCTGAGCTCGCTGCCGGTGTGGCGCGAGGACCGCCTGCTGTTCCTGCGCGAGCGCGCCAACCGCGTCTACGGCAGGGAAACCCTAAATCCCAAACCCTAAACCCGAAATTTATAAAACATTTCAATCGTTCCTTCCTCCGTGTTTCAGCTGGCACTTGAGCCGCTGTGGCTGTGGCCCCATAGAGATGCTTAACTTCAGATGAGAATGGCACGATTGTAAGGCCAGGGAGGAAGGTGCGGCGAGAGTGCACTGGTACACCGGTACACCATGAGCAAACAGTGACGGTGAAGTGGGCCGGGGCTCAGAGTGGTGGGCCCTGGCGGGCGACACTATCCCTATCCTAAGCCCTATAGCCCTAATCCCTAAACCCTAACCCCTAAACCCTAAGCACTAAACGGTAATCTCTAAACCCTAAACCCTCGGAGTGGTGGACCCTGGCCGGGGGCACGGACGCGTACTTCACGTCCATGATGCTGTTCGACCTGCTGCCCATGCGGGTCTTGCCCCCCTTCTTCTTCGGCCTCATGACCTACTCCATGATCGGTCTTAACGAGGTTGGGCGCTGCAGGTTGACCCTATCAAACCCACGTTGAAACCGTCTGGATTTAAGCCCTTGAAACTGGAATGTGATGGACTGCTTTCTACTGACAGCGAGTGCCCGTCTCATAGTGATTTCGACATTCTCAGATCATCGATTTATTGTATGGGCAAAATGGGGGGGGGGTCGATAATCGACCCCCCCGGACCGACCACTTCCGTTCCGGCCGGACATTCGGACGAGTTACAACTCCCGGATCAGATCCCCTTTTGAC
>Ga0307489_10000346_pt1 | contig 27013 bp, 40 predicted proteins | sample SB12metaG_FD_202247 | JGI IMG/M metagenome (GOLD analysis project Ga0307489, IMG submission 202247) | Sea-ice brine microbial communities from Beaufort Sea near Barrow, Alaska, United States - SB 1.2 | ecosystem: Environmental > Aquatic > Marine > Coastal | place: USA: Alaska | collected... | reverse complement strand
AGCACACTGAGTACAAATAAAAAAAAAAAAAAAAAAAAAAATCCAACGTCGGTCGAGACGATGTCGACAATAACCCCCCTGCCTCGGCAGCGGTCCAGCTCCTGCTCCGCGTCCGCCGCGCGGCTGCGGAGCACCTCGCGCTCGTGTTGCACCTCGAGCAGAGCCTCCGCCAGGCCCTCGTACGTCATCACTGCCCGCAACGCCTGCACCCGCCCGCCGTTGTCGTCGCCGCCGCCGCCCGCGCGCGCGGCGGTGCCACCCCTGCGCGGGGATTGGTGCATGGACGTGCCAGGCGCGCTGTCTTCCGACTCTGGCGTAGACGGTCCTACGATGTTCTCCTCCTCCTCCTCCTCCGCCTCATGCATCTCCGCATCTGCCTCCTTGCCCCCCTCCTGCGCTGCCGAAGTCCCGGCGTACTCCTCCTCCAGCTGCTGCAGCCCGTCCTCCTCCAGCGCGTGCTCCTTCACTTGCTCTGTCGGGAGCACAAGTGCCACAACTGCGGCAGCGGCGGCGGCGGCGGCAGCGGCGGCGGCGGGGTCAGGGGCGGGGGCGGATGCCGCTGCGAGCCCCGCGGTGATCTTGCGGATGCAAGGCGCCCGCCCTTCGGCTTCGGTGACGATGATGTTGCCGTCATGATCAATCGCTATCCCACGTGGGAAGTTGAAGGCCGCCGCGGCGCCAGTCCCGTCTGTCGTTGTGTGTGCCCCGCTACCCGCCACTGTCGTCACGGCGCCCGTCGGGGTCACCTGCCTGATCCGCTGGTTGCCCCAGTCAGCCACAAACACGTTGCCGTCTCCATTCACCGCGATGCCTCCGGGATAGTTGAACCGCGCGTTAGCGCCCGATCCGTCTCGGAAGCCGCGGCCGCCGCCGCCGCCGCCGCCGCCCGCCAACGTGGTCACAGATCCTCCAGGTGTAACTTTGCAGATGCCGTTGGCTGCAAGATCGGAGAAGAAGACGTTCCCCTCGCCGTCGACCGCTATCCCATAAGGAAGCTGGCCGTCCGAGACGGCATCGATGGTGGTCACTACGCCCTGAGGCGTGATCTTGCGGATGCGGTGGTTCCCCTTGTCTGCGACGAAGATAACGCCCTGGCTGTCCACCGCGATGTCCACGGGATAGTTGAAGCGCGCATCAGTTCCCTGCCCGTCGCCGAAGCCGGCTAGGCCGCTGCCGGCGAGCGTGAAGACAACACCATCCGGCGCGATCATGCGCACGCTGTGGTTGTCACAGTCGCACACGAACACATTGCCGCTGGCGCCGACTTGGACGCTGGTTGGATGGTGGAAGCGAGCAGCAGCGCCCGGCCCGTCCCGGTACCCGGCAGTTCCGTCACCCGCCAAGGTGCTCACAACGCCGTCGACTGTGACCGTGTAATAGGGTCTGGCGAAGATTGCTCGCCACGTCATCCGATTTACATTGGACCCTCGTGTCTGGAGTTACATGGCACCCTATGACATGGCGAGCAATATCCGCCAGCCAGGCCCCACCTGGCGAATGCAATGGTTCATCATGTCGGCGATGTACACGTTGCCATCCGCGTCGCAAGCGCAGCCAGCAGGATACGAGAACATCGCTTGGTCAAGTCGCCCGTCTCGGTAACCCTGTGCCTAGGGCCCGGTGGATATTGCTCGCCACGTCAGAGAGCACCTGTAGTTTCAAGAGACGAGGGTTCAAAGTGCGTTGGACGACGTGTCGAGCAATACCCGCCAGGCCCTACCCGTGCCGTGCCGCTGAGCGTGGTCACCTCCATCGTCAGCGGTTTCGAGCCCTCGGGGATGTAACGCTTGGATGAGGTCGCCGGGCTGTGTCACCTGCCCGTCAACCACGACAGGCACGCCTCCTGTCGGTGTAACAAGCAAGAGGAGGCGGTGAGGGACGAGAGAGAAATAGAGGTTCTTCCGCGTGTATGAGGAGGAGGCACCAGCCTATCGCCCTGCCCCCCGCCTGAGAGACAGAGTGAGAGGCGCTTCCGTGTGTGTCTTCGTCAGGAGGCACAAGCGTATGCCTTTGCCCCGTCAGCCCGTGTGAGATGGTGAGCCACGTCTTTTGTGTATCCTAGACTGCTCGGGCACGCTGAAAAAAACGAACGTACCAGCTAGCGGGGGCGAAGTATCGAAGTCGGATAACGTGGCGGGAGACGCGGCGCGGCGAAGGAGGACGACGACAACACTGGGGGAGCCCGGCACCGTGTCGGACGAAACGATGAGCGTCGGAGTCACTCCCGCGGGGAGACATAGAACAGGTGCGACCTGAACAACAACCCCGCCCCCGAGGGGAAAAAGAAAACACACACGCTCGCAAACACGCCGTTGTTTCGGCGCCGCGCGAGCGAGGCACCGAGGTAGTGTTGTTGTGAGTCGCGACGATCAGCTGGGCGGGCGCGGGCGCGGCGGTGCGAGTGAGACTGCAGCCGTGGTCACAGGCTGGCAAGCGGGGGAGGTTGCCGAGCCAGGTGCAAAGCTATTCATCGGGCCGTCCGAAAAACAAAACCATGCCAAACGCAACCTCTGGTTGTTTAGGCGTCGCGTGAGCGAGGGGCCGGCGCACCGAGTTGGAAGTGGTGCTGTGTGCTGTCGCGGCGAGCAGTCGGACGGGCGCGGCGCGGCGGAGCAAGCGGGACTGCAACCGGTGCCAGGGGGTCTTCAACTGATCGTTGTCACAACCGCTGCAGTGCGCCGCCCGACCACGTGTTGACCGACCCATATCAGCTCCTGACTCCCTAAGCTCGTCACGTCCGAGAAAACGAAAGCTGTGGGAAGCTGAAGCAACGACTCTGATGCGGGCGTGTGTTTGGGTTGCCCACGACCGACCCGCAGCCACTTGTGCGCGCACACACCTGCGACGCCACCGTCGGACCGTGTGCGCGTATCGCGTGGCGACTCGCGCTGCAGTTAATTGTCATCTGCCCCCGCGAGCAGCGGACGTGCACACTCGATATACCGTTGAGCGGGATGGGGGGGAGGCAGAGCTCCAAGCGGGAGGAGGGGGCGGAGCACGGCGGGGTTGGAGGAGGAGGAGCAGGAGCAGGAGGCGGTGCCGCTCTGGCTTCAGTGGACTTCTCCCCCTTCCTCGCGGACGTTGGCTGTGTGGTGGGCGACCCCCCGACCCCCGCACAGCTCGCGTGCGCCGCGCAGATCGACGCCACGTGCCGCGACCACGGCTTCATGGTAAGCCCGCTTGCTCATAGGTGAATGCACTGCTTGTTACTTTCTTCCACGCGCTCAACTTGAGCTGTTTTGTCGCTGAGACCACTCAAGTTACCCCACTTGTTTCAGCTTAACTTGAGCCATTTTATCCCTCAGAACACTCAAGTTACCGCACTTGTCAGATACCTGGAAGATGCTCAAGATGTACCAACACGCCGCAGACAGAAAACATGTAAGTACAGTAATCGCCTTTGGGCTCGATGAACGTTATTTTATAACAAATGCACCCTGCTCACGGTACCTCGACAACTTCGGCGTGAGTGCCGCCGACGTAACCGACGCGTTCATGCGTTCCAAGCAACTCTTCGCGCTGAGTGACGAGGAGAAGGCGGCCCTGGCGCCGTACACCGTCACTAACACGGGCTTCAGCCAATTGGCCACGCAGCGCCTCAACACGCGGCGCCCGCCGGACCTGAAGGAGGCGGAGGGGGAATGTCAGTGCTCGCCACATCTTCTACCACATAGTGTACAGTGTACCGGTGCATACCACGTCATTCGCCGATATCGTCACGTCGTCACCCCATGTCTTACCCCAGTCTCTTGAGTAAAGGACATAACTTAACTGTCAACTCAAAGCATTAGAAATGTGGCTGTGGCGTCCGAGTGCATGGGACCTGAACTTGGGCCTGAGATACAATCGTTCCCTTTTCTGCTCAACTTCTCACCTTCAAGGGATGCGTTAAATGGTTCAGGGACAAAACGGGTCAAGTTGAGCTGAACGCCTTTCATGGTAACCACACATTTCGCCTGCGCCGTCCGGGGCCGACTAACTTTGCTTGTATTTGTTTTGCCATCCTATACGTTGGCGTGGAGTAAGCGCACCAGCATGCACTTTGAGAACGACTACAGCGGGATGCCGCCGGGTTTCCAGCAGATGGCGGACAGCTTCTGGGTCAAACTCAATGAGGCGTCCAGGCAGGAACGAGCTCTGGTCAGTCCGCCTAACACGACACCACTCCATATGGGCTCTCGCCAGATGATTGCTCGGTTTGATGTACCGGGCTCTGGTCACTTCGCCGAACACGACACCACTCAATATGTTCATCTCACCAAATAGTGCTCGCCACGGACATTATCGGATGACATTAGACTCAATAAAAGCAACTCTGAGGATGACATTTGACTCACGATACGAGAGTCTGAAGTGTGGTGGATGACGCGGCTCAGCTGTAGTCACGTGTCCCTGCGACGCGGCGGATGTTCCTGGCTTACGCGTTAGCGCTCAAGCTTCCGGCCGAGGACATCCGATTCTTCGAGAAGTCATTTTCCACATGGGACCAGTGCATGCTTTGGTTTCAGCACTTCCCGCCCTGCGACTTCACCCCCGACGCTCAGGCAGGTCCTAAAGCCCCTTTTCAGCTGGCACTTTGAGGCGTTTGTTCCTGAAACCACTTGAGTGATCCGACTCAACACCTTAAGGGTACTTGAGAACCACTTGTTTCATCCCACTTAAAACTTCAATTATGCTCAATTTGAGCGGACACAAATTTGTTTTTAAGGCCGGACTCTCAGGATGACACGGATGGGAAACAGATTCGCATCGGTGAACACACAGGCACGGCCCGGTTTCAAACGAGGCCTTTGGTGGTAAGTTGACCGCATCGAGTGGTGTCATGTTTACATTCTGGAACGATACAGATTGAAACGTGTCGAAAGCGCCTGGTTTCAGCGCTTGAATCTATATATTAACCGCTTTCAAACTATGCTTTCAATTTCAACTTGCACCAACCCAACATGTTACCAATATAAGCGCTTGGTATCAGCAACGCGGGTGATACCGGGGGCTTACCTTCCGGACTTTGGAATGTTGACGCTGCTCTTCCACGACCATATTGATAGGTGTCGTGTTAGGGGGGCGGTTTCAAACGAGGACTTCGGTGGTACGAATACCATATTGATACCAGGGCCGTACCTATGGACTTTGGGATGCTGACGCTGCTGTTTCACGACAGCGCGGCGAGCGGGGTAGGTCCTGGCAGATCTTGCTCGCCATGTCATATAGGATGCCATGTAACTCAAGAAACCAGGGTTCAAAATGCGTTGGATGACGTGGCGGGCAATACATGGCAGGCCCTGGAGGGGGGAGGGGCTGCAGGTGAAGAGCGTGGCGGGCGGCGCGGTGGGGGGCGCCGCGGGCAGGCCTCCACGCGTAAAGTGCCGGCCACGTCATTCACTGCGTTTTCGATCCGTGTTCAGACCACCCTTGAATCATATATACGAGGTGACGAGAATTGTTTATTTGGCCCTAGAATGATAACGCCTGCCACGAGCCACGTCACTCCCACCACGATTTAGACTCTCGTTTAGAGCCTAGACCCGTAAGTTAAATTACGTCATATGAGGTGTCGAGCCATCCTGCTACGACGCGTAAAGGTTTATCTCTATCTATGAAGCCTTAGAATTGAGACATGATGAGGTGTGGAGCCCTCAGCGGCGGGGGCGAGGCGGGGGGTTGGCTGGACGCGCGCGGCCGGGGGGGCTCCTCCGCCATCGTCAACACGGGGTACGGACCACCAAATATTGCCCGCCACGTCATCGACGCGCATTTTGAACCATCTGCGCTTGAGTTAAATGACATCCTATGACGTGGCGAGCAATATCTGGCAGGCACTAATACGGGGGCTCTGCTGGCGCGCTGGACTAACGACGAGTGGAAGGTACGGCCCGCCAGAAATCGCTCAAAACATCACAGGGTGGCATGTATCTCAAGAAACGATTGTTTAAACGGTGATCAAGTACACTGCAGTTTCTGCCAGGACCCTCTTCGTCCATGCGCACTAGGGACCGCAGGTAAGTTACTGCAGCCAGGATCGCCTGTTACATTTTGAGCAGTTTCTCCCGGGCCCTTGTGAGTTTAGAAAACCCAAAACACTAGACCGTAACCCTACACCCTTTTGCCGGCGGGCCCTCGTGGAAGGCGACGGCGCACCGCGTGGTGACCCAGAGCGCGGAGGCGGCGGCCCGCCACCGCTACTCCATCGCGTTCTTCGTGAACCCCGATCGCGAGGTGGTCATCGCCGCGCACCCGCGCACGGTGGGCGGGGCGGCGGCGGGCGGGGCGGCGCCCAAGTACCCCCCCATCTCCTCCAAGCAGTTCGTGGAGATGAAACTCCGGGAGATGAGCTACCAGTGAGTGAAGACTCACGAGGAGGTGAGAGATAAGACGCAAAGCGCAAGCACGCGCTCTCGAGGCGCCACACATCGCGCGCGCGCATTCGCAACGGCGTTGGCGAAGGCGCGGGTGTGTGAGCGTGGCGTTCAGCTGGCACCGGCGCTCCGTCGGACTTAGACGAAGACCCACACATCGTGTCGGTGTGGGCGCGTTCATTTGAGAAGTAACAAAGACGAGGGAATACGATGCCCTGGGCAGGTTGCCGGCCGGAGAGTCGAAGTTGGAGACCCCAGGCTCGCCACGAGTAGCAAAGCGCGTCGACCCGGGCACTGTCGATCAGCTAGCTCGTCCGTAGTGGTACATTCGCAAGCTATGCCTATTAGACAGCTGTACCTTTCAGACAACGTGTGGGGCATTCGCAGCGCCAAAACTAGCACAACAGTGTTGTGTAAACATGATGTCTACCGCCATCTGGCACGGGGGCCAGGGCGAAAGCCTGGTGCCTCCTCATACACGCTGACGCGTCTCTCTCTCTTTCTACCGGCACTTGGCGCGCGCCTCTCCCTCTGCGGCGCACATGGCGAGCACGTCCACCAGGCTGAGGAATTCCGTGGGACCCAGCGCCCGGGCCACTATGGGGGCCACGGTGTCGACCTGCACCCCGTCCACCACCACATCCGTGGGGTAGGGGCTTACACTCGTCACTATACAGCTCAATGTAAGCACTTTTCGTGTACTACACGCGTCCGCTTCTCGGATTGACGTGAGCGCTTTTCATGGGCTAGGGGAGTTTGATCGACCAAAAACTCTCAGGTTTAGCTCAGAAGTGGAAGTTGCTGTAGCATCAGTGACCAAAAACGGGTCAGGTTGAGCTGGAAAGTGGACGAGTGTAAGTCCATGCCGTGGGGTCGCCGGGGCGCCATTTGCATGCCGCCGCCACGGCGTGCACGCACCGACAACCAGGGACTTACACTCGTTCACGTTTTGGCTGAACGCACGCGATTTTTGTGGGATAGGGGTCATTTAGGTGTATTTTTGGGGGTCCAGGGAGCGTTTACGGCGTGTTATGGGCATCTTTGGGGGAGGTGAAGGGTCGTCTAAGATGTGTTTAAGGGGTGTTTAGGGTTTATTTGCATGACAGAACGGCTCAGGTTGAGCTGAGTAGTGGACGAGGTTAAGCTCCTGCCGCCAACACACCCACCGCCGCCACACCCCGCGCACCGGCGCCAGCAACGCGGATGACCCGCTTGCCGCGACGCGTTCGCGTGCGTCTCGATGGTAGGCGCAAAACGCCGGGATGTCGACCAGCACGTCACCGCCCTCTGCGTCGGCCTCTGGGCGACCCGCCCCCGCCCCCGTGAACCCAACCCCTGTGAACCCTGCCGCCGCCGCTGCCAGCAGAGGACGCAGCGTGCGCGAGGACATGACGGACAGTCCCGCGCGAAACGCGACGTCCTCTTCATTTCCGCCGCCGCCGCCCAGGGGCTTACACTCGTCCACTTTTCAGCTCACAACTTGAGCCGTTTCTGATCCAAACACACCACGGACACCCCCTAATAACCCATAAACACCCCCAAGACGACCCCTTCATGCACTCCCTATCCCACAGAAAGCGCTCACGTTGAGCCGAAATGTGGACGAGTGTAAGCCCCTGCCGCTGGCGCCGCCCTTCTCCGTGTCAGGGTCGAGCCAGTGCCTTGTCTTCTCGCCCGCGGGGCGGTGGCACCCGAGGCATAACGTCGGGGCCTTCAACATCACCTCCGTTGCAGCCGGCGACAGATCATCCTCGCTGAAGATGTCATCCGCGAGTGAGGTGACGTCCCGGTCCCCCGGCGCCGCCGTTTCGTCTGCCCCGCCCCCGCCCCCCCCGCGGCCGCCGCCACCGCCGCTGCCTCGCAGCGTCACCCGCGCCGGGCGCAGCACCGACATGGCCCCGGGCCCTCCCTGCGTCCACGAGGCGCCGCCGCTACTTCTCCAGTTGCGCTTCCCTTGTCCAACGTGCAGCATCGCCAGCCCCGGGTACACGATGAGCCGCGTCATGGCCCGCGTCGCCGCCACATACACCAGGTGATAGCGGCGCAAGTTTAAATTGAAAGCAAAGTTTGAAGGCGATTAATCGTATCGTAGCTTCAAGCGCTGCAACCATAGGCGCGATCAACACGGATTTTGAAACTGTCAACCTGCACCGCCCTACCAGGTTGATCTCATCCGCCCCGACCACGTTCTCATACTCCTCGCCACCAAAGTCCCCGCCGCCGCCACCGCTGATGGAGAACGCGCTGCCGTCACCGCTGACGTCCTTTGCTTTGCTCACGTCGGCGAAGTCTTCCCACAACAGCACGGTATAGCGGCGCAAGTTGAGTTTGAAAGCAAAAGTTGCGAGCAGTTTATCATAATGTAGTTTCAAGCGCATAGTTCCAGGCGCTTTCAACACGAATGTCATCGGTTCAACCTGCACTGCCCTACCACGGTGGGGAACTCCAGGCCCTTCGCCTTGTTGTAGCGGCGCAAGTTAAATTTGAACGCAAAGTTTGAAAGCGGTTCATCATATTGTAGTGTCAAGGACTGACACCAAGCGCGGTCAACTCGGGGTCATCATGGGGTCAACATGCACCGCCTTACCTTGTGCGCCGTGGACAGCAGGTAGTGCGCGCTGCCCAGCTTGGTCCCCACGTCAACTTGTCGCAGGCGCGCTAGAAGCTGGGGGAGGCTGTTGCGCAGCCGGCTCACAATCGCGATCTTGGTTTGCATCTCCTTGTTGTGGCGGCGCAAGTTGGAATTGAAAGCAACGTTTGAAAACGGTTCACCAAAATTCAGTTTAAAGCGCTTAGACCACGAGCGTTCAACGCAGGGCTCAACTGGTTTCAACTTGCACCGCCTTGCCTTGTCGTCGGACACCTTGCATACGTGCTTCAACCCCGCCAGGGCGTAGGGGCTTACACTCGACCACTTCTCGGCTCAGAGAGAGATACGTGTCAGCATGTATGAGGAGGCACCAGGCTTCCGCCTTGGCCCCCGCGCCACTTCTCGGCTCAACGTCAGCTCTTTGTGTGGGATAGGGGTTGTATTCAAAGGTTGTTTAGAGGGTGTTCAGGAGGTGCTGGGGGGTGTTAGTGGATGTGTGGGGTGTATTTTGTGTCAGAAACGGCTCAGGTTGAGCTAAAACGCGGACGGGTGTAAGCCCCCGCCAGGTGGTCGACGCGCTCGCCCGGATCCACCATCCCCTCGTGGATCTTATTCAGCACGCTCTTCGCAAAGCCCTTGATGTACTTGTCGGTGATGGCGTCCAGCTCCTCCTCGATACCAGTGGCCAGCCGCCAGATGTCCTCAAGCTGCCCCAGTTTCAGCGCCTCCAAGCCGCCCACCACGCCCACCTTGCAGGAGGGTCAATGAGAACAAGCACTCGAACCGATATCGGACGTGCCCACGTGACTTACCTTCAGGGTGAATGTTCATACTGACCATGCCCGCACGGAGAAGGCGGAGGAGATTCAACGTCGGTTGAGTGCGTGTTTGCAATGGCCCCCGTGCCTTGACGCGCGGTAGGTCCACCACGCGCGCGGCGACGTCGAAGAGCGCCGCGTTGCCGCGGGTCAGCACCACCAGCTGCCAGGGGCTTACACTCTCCCACTTCTCAGCTCAACGTAAGCACTTTCTGCAGGATATGGTGGGTACGTTCAGTAGATATGTGGGTCACAACTCGTCACTTACTGGTCATAAGACGGCTCACTGACCAAAACGGCTTAGGTTGAGCTGAGAAGTGGACGAGTGTAAGCCCCGACCAGCTGTCCGCGCGCGCCGCCGCAGCTCCCACCGCCGCCGCCGCCGCCGCCGCCGCCGCCGCCGCCGCCGCAGCTCCTGCCGTCCTTGGTCACCATGGGCGGCGGCGGCGGGGAGTAGCTCTGCAGCACCGACGCCAGGTTGTACGCCACGTGAACCGTCGCCGCAGCCTCGGCGGCTTCAAGCGCTGGCGCAATCGAAGACGACGACGGACCGGCACCTCCTTCGCGCACCTGCGGCACTCGGCGCCGCGCCCCCAGCTGTAGCGGCGCATGTTGAATTTGAAAGTAAGAGTTGAAAGCAGTGTATCACACTTTAGTTTCAAGCGTTCAGCTTCAAGGCGGTTTCAACTTGAGGGTTTCATAGGGTCAACCTGCACTGCCCTACCCAGCACGCACGTGGCCTCCCCCTCGAGCAGGGGCTTACACTCGTTCCAACTTCAGCTCAACTTCAGCTCTGCCGTCAACCGTGTAACCCAACTTAAGTCATGAGTGTGTCCTGGAGTTGCTCAGGTTGAGTTGTAACGTGAAGGAGTGTGCGCCCCTGCCCTTGAGCCGCAGCAGCGAGTTGGCCACCGCCGCGATCCCGGGCCCAAAGCGGAACGACCGCGCCAGCCGCCGCTCCAGGATGTAGCGGCGCAAGTTGTCTCTGAAAGCAAACGTTAAAAGTATTTAATGATGCTCCAGTTTCAAGCGCTGAAAGCGTAGGCGGTTTCAACACGGTTTCAAAACGGGGTTGATACTGCCAACCAGCACCGCCATACCAGGATGAGCCGCCGCGGCAGCTTCGCCGCCACCGCCGACATGGCGTTCCTGGCGCCCATGAATGTGTAGATCTCTTGGTGCGGGTCGCCCACCAGAATCTTGGCGCACTTGTCCTGCTGCAGCACGATGTCCGCCATCACCGGCGCCGCGTCCTGCACCTCGGGGCCTACACTCGTCCACTTCTCAGCTCAACGTAAGCACTTTTTGTGGGATACGTTGGGTTGCTGGGTACCTTCAGTAAATAGATGGTTCATAAGTCGTCACAAACTGTGCAAGACACGATTCACTGACCAAAACGGCTTAGTTTGAGCTGAGAAGTGGACGAGTGTAAGCCCCGGCCTGCGCCTCGTCCAACAACAGGATGTCGAACTTGAGGTCCAGGCGATTCCGCCCCAACTGGTACATCTTGAGGTACCCACTATCAGTCATGGGCATCTTGGTGTTGGTTTTGTCCTTCATGGCTCCCCGCAGCAGGGGCTTACATTCGTCCACTTTTCGGATCAAAGTAAGCGCCTCTTGAGGGACATCCTGGGTGATGTCAGCGGTTCACTGACCCAAAACGGCTCGTGATGAGCTGAGAAGTGAGCCAGTGTAAGCCCCTGCCCCACAGCCACTGGGTGAGGTGTACCAGGTCAGCGGCCGGCGACTCCCCTTGAGCGCGCTTGCGGTAGACCTTCTCAGCGTCTCGCATCGGCACGTGTGCGACCGCCGGCTCGCGGTCCGCCGACGTCATGAACGCGGTGAGCGTGCGAAGCGCCAGGGTGTAACGTCGCAATACAAATTTGAAAGCAATGATTGGAAGCAATTCATCATATTGAGATGGGCAAGCGCTGAAACCATAGGCGCTTTCAACACGGGTTCGAAACGGTCAACCTGCACCGCCCTGCCAGGGCGGCGCGCTCGTCGTTCCGAGCCAGGCCCAGGGCCTCTGCCGCGTGCGACGCCCGCAGCGTGCCGCGCAGGAAATTGTCCGTGTAAATAAAACCGTACTTGGCGTAGGCCAGCTTGTGAAAGTTGAGACACTTGGTGTTCCTCGGGAACTTGGTCTCAGCCTCCAGCATGACCTGGCGGTTGAAGGTGAGGTAGGCGAAGGTCAGGCCGGGGCGGCGCCTCACGGCAGGGGCTTACACTCGTCCACTTTTCGGCTCAATGTAAGCCCTTTTCATGGGATTGGGTGTGCATTGAGGGGGTGTTTACAAGGGTATACACGAGGTGTCACGGGGGGTCAGGGGGTGTTTAAGGCGTGTGTTTGTATCAGAAACGGCTCAGGTCGATCTGAGAAGTGAACAGTGTGTAAGCCCCTGCCTGACGTACTCCAACAGGGTCGTGGTCTTGCCTGTACCGGCGAAGGCCCGCACCAGCATCACCTGGTCTCAGGGGCTTACACTCGTCCACTTTTCGGCTGGACGTGGGCACTCTTTGCGGATACATTATGTGGTGCATACACCTTCAGTGACGCAAACGGCTCAGGTCGAGTTGAGAGGAGTACGCCCCTGCCTGGTCTTTGCGCAGGTCGGTGGACACGATGGCGTGCTGCTCGTGGGTCAGCCGCGACGCCAGCGAGTACGCAGAGTTGGACAAACCAGTCGGCGCTCCCCGCTGACTGTGTTGCTGCCCCCCGGCCGCCATCTCCAGATACCCCGCGGCGGCTTCCAGGTGCGCCAGCCAGGCGTTAGGGCCTGACAGGTATTGCTCGCAACGTCAAACAGCTCCATTCAGCTCAAGAAACGAAGGTTTAGAATATGCTGAAGGAATTTTTGAGCAATCTTTGCATCAGGTTCAGAGGGGTCTCTTCATGGACGCTTCAAGTGGCCGTCCTCTGGGGTGCTGAACGAGGGGTTACCTGTTGGTTTTATGTCGTTAGACTTGAAACATGAGATGGACACATAAATCTTTGCCGGACTGTACCTGGTGCTGGCGGGCTCGGCGACCTTATTGGTGCTGGGCGAGTCAACTCGGGGGGGAGCGCCGGGGAGCAGGGGCTTACAATGGTCCACTTGTCCGGCTCACCTCAAGCACTTTCTGGGCGATACGCTGGGTGTTCCACGATTTCAGTGACGAAAACGGCTCAGGTTGAGCTGATAAGTGGACGAGTGTAAGCCCCTGCCGGGGAGGAGCCCCCAGCTCAGCGTCGACGACATCGCCGCGGTCAGCAGGTAAATGAACTCGGTCAGGTCCTCGTGCGCGCAGGTGTCTCCGACGACGACGGTTTGATCAGAGCGTTCCTCCGCCGCCGCCGCTGCCCAGGGGCTTACACTAGTTCACTATTCAGCTCAACGTGAGCGCCTTTGAATGGGATAGGGGTTGCGTCTGGGGGATGTTTAGGGGATGTTTACGAGGTGTCAGGGGGTGTAAGGGGTGTTTAGGGTGTGCTCTTGTGTCAGAAACGGCTCAGGTTGAGCTGATATGTGGACGAGTGTAAGCCCCTGCCGCCGCCGCGGCCTCCGTCGCCGCGGAGAGCAGCAAGGCAACGGCACCGGAGTCCTCCGCCGCGATGTAGCGGCGCAAGTTGAAATTGAAAGCAAATTTGAAAGCGCTTCATCACGTTAGAGCTTCAAGCGCCAGGCGCGGTCAAACCCCGGGTCAACCATGGGTCGACCTGCACCGCCCTACCGCGGTCAACACCGCCGCCGCCAGCACGGCCCACCCGTACCCCCCCGCCAGGCGCCACCCCGCCAGCTCCCGCACCGCCGCGCCCAGTCCGGCGCCGGGAACGTAACCGTCAACCACCACGGTGTAGCGGCGCAAGTTGAAATTGAAATCGAAATTGAAGCGAATTGAAGCATTTGTGAGCAAATCATCCGTATTGTACTTTCAAAGCGCTTCAATCCAGGGCTCCAGGCGCTTCCAACGTGGGCTTGATAGGGTCAACCTGCACCACCCTACCACGGAGGTACTAACGCCGCCGCCGCTGCTGAAGGTGTGCCCTCCCTCCGCCGCCGCCGCCGCCGCCTCCGCCGCCTCCACCGCCGCCGCCAAGTGCAGCGGCGGTAGCAGCGTGCCCAGCGGCTTCTCATCCGCCAGGAACCGCACCAGCCCGGCGCAGTCCGTCACCCCCCGCTCCACCATCCACGCCGCCACCTCCCCCCTGCTCAGGGGCTTACACTTGCCCGCTTTTCAGCTCAACGTAAGCACTTTTCGTGTACTACACGCGTCCACTTTTCGGCTTGACGTGAGCACTTTTCGTGGGCTTCATGCGAAGTTTCATCGACAACAACGTATCAGGTTGAGCTGAGAAGTGGACGGTAGCTGTGGCACCAGTGACCAAAAGCGGCTCAGGTTGAGCTGAGAAGCGGATGAGTTCTAGCCCCTGCCCCGGCTGCCAAACGAGGCGAACTTCCCCCCGCGCCTGGCTGCCGCTGCCAAAGGAGGCGAGATGTCGCCCTCGTCGTCATCGACACCCGACAGACCCCCCGTAACCCCCGCCGCCGCCGCCAGCTGCCGCGCCAGCTTGGTGAACGGCGCAAGTTGAATTTGACAGCAAATTTTGAAAGAGGTTTATCTTATTATAGTTTCAAGCGCTTCGCTCCAGGCGCTTTCAACGTGGGTTTCATGGGGTCAACCTGCAACTCCCTACCTTGGTGAATGGCAGGAACACCGGGTCATCCACCGCTTGCTGCCACGACTTGCTCACCAGGCGCCATGGCCTCACTTAAGTAGTTTATATTGAGCTCTACATAAGCGTCTTTGAGGTATAACGTGGGGTATTTGAGCTCAAGTGACGTACGCGTAAGCAGCCGGCCGAAAAGAATGCTTAGGGAATGGGAAGTCCCTGCCAGGCGCATGTCGGGCAGCAGCGAGGGCGGCAGGTAGGCCAGGATGTAGCGGCGCTAATTGAATCTGAAAGCAAATTTTGAAAGCGATTCATCTCATCTTAGTTTCAAGCGCTTAGTTCCAGGCAGTTTCAACATGGGTGTGATAGGGTCAACCTGCACCGCCCTGCAAGGATGCGCTGCATGACCTGCGCGGGGAGCACCTCGGTGTAGCGGCGCATGTTGAATTTAAAAGCAAAAGTTGAAAGCACTATATCCCATTTCAGTTTCAAGCACGTAGTTTCAGGCGGTTTTAACTTGGGTTTCATAGAGTGAACCTGCACCGCTCTACCTCGGCGGACAGCGGCGGCGGCGCGTTGGCGGGCGACATCCAGCGCCGGTTGGCCTCCGCGGCTTGCGCCGTAGTGTAGGGGCGCAGGTGAAAACTGAAAGCAAAATATGAAAGCTTTGTACCTGTATCTGAGTTCAGTTTCAAGCGCTGCGAACAGGCGCGTCGAAGACGGGCGTCAAGATTCGAACTCGCACCTCCCCACCATGGAGGAGACGATGGAGGTCTGGCGGCTGGCCAGGCGCTCGGCTTTCTTGCGCTCATTCACCTCCAGCCAGGGGCTTACACTCGTTCACATTTCGGCTCAACTTGACCTGTCTTTGTGCCCCTCGTAACCCAACTTGACCCATGAATGTGACCCGAGTGTGCTCAAGTTGAGCTCTAACGTGAACGAATGTAAGCCCCTGCCTCGAGCTGCTTCCGCTTCTTCTCCATCCACTCCTCAGGGGCTTACACTCGTCCACTTCTCAGCTCAACCTGAGCCGTTCCTGACACAAAACACCCTACAGATCCCATAATATCCTTAAACATTTCCTCAACAACCCTCTGAATTACCCCTGAATGCACCCCCTATCCCGCAGAAAGCGCTTACGTTGAGCCGAAAAGTGGACGAGTGTAAGCCCCTGCCACTCCTCCTTCACGGCTCCTTCGAAACCGGCGGAGTGGTGGGAGTACGTGCGTTGTTGCGACCCGACGCCGCTGCCGCCGCCGCCGCTGCCGCCACTCTCGATGCCGACGTTGTCGTCACGGTCGCCACCGCTTGCCGCGGTCTGGAGCATCACCTGCTTGGCGGAGGCGAAACCCCCGCCCCCCGCGCCGTGACCGGTGGGCATGGCAGCCTTGGCCGTCATGAATCCGCCACCGCCCGCGCCTGCGCCCCCACCCCCGCCGCTCCCGCCGCCCCCGCTCCCGCCGCCCCCGCTCCCGCCGCTCCCGCCGCTCCCGCCGCTCCCGCCGCTGCCGCTCCCGCCATACGCCGAGGCGGCGAACGCAAACCCATTGGCCGTCGGCGCGGCGGCAGGCGCGGCGGGCGCCTTGGCATTGGGGGGGGCGCAGCCGAAGAAACCGCTGAGATTGCCCTGGCCCTTCTTCGCCGCCTCGCCTTTTAACGAGGGCTTGGCCCCCATACCGCTTGTCGACACTGCGGCGACCCGCTACCCGTATGCCTGACGAAACCGCCTCGACGTTCACGCCGAGCTACTGTGCAGAGCGCGCCTTGGGTGCGAGCTTTTCGGACGACTTCCTCACTCCTCAGGAGCTTGGCATTTGAAATCGGACGGGTTTCACCCACCCACGCTGAGCGTCAAGTACACAGGCGACGTGCGTTCCGACACGCAGCGGGCTACGCTCACGTCGGGGATTCCGTCGAGGAGGGGGCACCAGACTTCGGTGCCGTCAGGGCTGGTGGCGAATACTGCCTGGCCGCCGTCCGCGTGGCGCACTCACTGGTAAAACATGCTGACGTGCAAAACATCGGCACCCCGAAATCTTGGAAGATTCGAAATCTGAGCTCAACGCAAATACTAACTTGCGTTCGCGGCATCCCCGCGTCCCACCACTGGTCCGCGCACTCAGCACGTCAGACGCCTGTGTTAACAGCGCGTGTTGCACCACGTATCGGCGGCGTGTGGGGCGGGGCGCGCTGCACTCGTGTCCCGCGGCCCGCGTCGTCGCCTCCGAGGTCGGCGCCGTGTTGCCCGTGCGAAGGGTACGAGTATCTTTTGGACTGTTTCCTTCACCCACCGAAAGTCGCGCTGGCTAGGGCCAGCCTCCAGCCCGCCCCCCTGGGCCTCTGGCAGCGACGCCAGCTCCAGTGCTTCCCCCGACGGCCACGGCGGATACGGCGGCGGCGACGGCGGTGCTGTTGTCTCCCTGAATGGGCAAAAAATGGATACCTGAAATGGCTGATTATGGGCAGAGAGACAACCCCGGCAGGGAGTCGACCGCGGCGGCGACGGAGGCCGCGCCGCGCTCGTTCGCGGCGTTCGACGCGCGTTACGCCGCCGACTCGCCGCCGCCCGGCTCAGAGGAGGGCGGCGGGGGAACCAACGGCGGCGGGGGGCGGGTGAGCATGGAAGAAGAAACCGTAATGGTACAGCGCCGGATGGCTCAGCTAGGAGTTGGCGCTCCTCTGCGATGGCGCGGAGGAGGAGGCCACGGCGACGACGGGGACCGCGGCGGAGGAGCCGGTGGCAGCGGCGGCGGCGGCGGCGGAGGAGGCCGGTCGGTTTCAGGAGAGCGCCCAAGGGAAGCCCAGGAGGGAGAATTGTCGCAGAGGGCAAGTGCGAGCGGCGGCGGTAGCAGCAGCCCCGGCCTCGGGGGAGCCCCCTCGTTTGGCTCGCCCCGTGCCCAGAGCTCGGCAGAGGGCGCTGCAACTAGAGGTGGTAGGGTCTGGGGCAGAAATTGCTCGCCATGTCATCCAACGCACTCTCATCCTCGTTTCTTGATTCAAATGGCATCTTATGACGTGGCGAGAAATATCTGCCAGGCCCTGGGCGGCGGCGGGGTCTTCGGAGGAGGCCAGTCGGTTTTCGCGGAGATCATGAGGGAAGCCCAGGAGGGAGGAGGGTCGGAGAGGTCGGGTGTGCGCGGCGGCGGCGACAGGGGCGGCGGCGAGGGCGGCGGGGGCACCAACGGTGGCGGTGGGCGGATGAGCATGGAAGACATCACAGAGTTAGAGAGCACGATTGCGAATCTAGGAGTCTTCGGGGGAGGAGGAGGCCACGGCGACCACGACGGAGGAGGCCCGTCGGTTTCGGGGCAGCACCCATGGGAAGCCCGGGAGGCAGCAGAGTTCGAGGGGACGTGTGCGCGCGGCGGCGGCGACGGCGGCGGCGAGGGCGGCAGCACCGGGGCTTCGCCCGGGCGCCGTGCGCCGTTCAAGGCGCGCCGGCCGCCATCGAGAGAGACGTCGTCGCAGAACGAGGCCACCACTTATCCACCCTCACAGCATGTGCCGACGCCGCCGCCGCCGCCCTCGGCCTCTGGCGACGGCGCCATCCCCAGCGCGCCCCCCGGGAACCACAGCGCCGGTGCCAGCTCCAGCGCCACCTCCGGCGACCAGGGTAGGGAGGTGCAGGTTGTCCCTATGAAACCCACGTTGAATGCGCCTGGAGCAAAGCGCTTGGAACTGAAATAAGATGAAGTGCTTACAAACTTTGCTTTCAATTTCAGCTTACGCCGCTACACCACGGCGGAGGCCAGCCTGTTCCGGCAGCGCACACCTCACCCGCCACCGCCGCCACACCCGCCACACCCGCCACACCCGCCACACCCGCCACACCCGCCACACCCGCCACACCCGCCACACCCGCCACACCCGCCACACCCGCCACACCCGCCACACCCGCCACACCCGCCACACCTGCCGCACCCGCCACGGGCCTGCAAGGCATCTATTCCGAGTCCAGAACCTGCCTCAGGTGCGGGGAGCTGCCCGGCGTCGGAGAAGACAAGCTGGTGCATTTCTGCGCAAAGTGTGAGGCAGGGCCTTCCCTGATTCCGGTGGTCCCCACTTTCATTTCAGCTCCATTTGAGCCGATTTGTCCACGCACTTCGTGCTGCGCTGCCTGCTGAACATCGGATACGGAGTGTGAGTGTGTGTGTGGTTTTCAAATGATCAGCTAGCATACCATAGCCTCACCCAGAATAACAGTGAGTGCCCGGTGAACCGAGCAGCCTCAGCTGCTGCGTGCTAGCTCCGCACTCATTCAGTCACTCAAGCAATCGCTATCTGCCAGACCCTCACTCATTCGTTCACTCGCCAGGATGGTGTTGAAGTTGAGCAAGAATAGGACTGATTGGAAGGCCCTGGTGTGAGGCCCAAACATCCCAAGTATGCATGAAGTGCACAAAGCCTCCGGCGGAAGGAGCAAAGCTGCGGTCATGCACCAGTTGCGTATGCACGAAGTACTGCAGCGGCGACTGCCAGCGGTCGGTAGGACCTGGCAGATATTGCCCGCGGGGCCAGGGCGAAAGCCTGGTGCCTCCGTATACACGCGGAAACGTCTCTCCTTGGCAGATATCGACCGCCACGTCATTCATCGCAATTTGAACCCTCGTTTCAGTCTTATGTAACGTGGCACGTTTTGACGCGGCGAGCAATTTCTGCCAGGCCCTAGAGCGTGGACTGGGCCTCACACAAGCTCGAGTGCAAGGTAGGGCGGTGCATGTTGACCCTATGAAACCCACGTTGAAAGCGCCTGGAGCAAAGCGCTTGAAACTTAAAATATGATGAAGTGCTTTCAAACTTTGCTTTCAATTTCGATTTGCGCCGCTACAGCAAGGTGCTTGGCGTAATGTGGTCGAAGAAAAGTAATGAACGGGAGCTAATGAAGGCTGATGGGAAAAACCCAAAGCATGAACAGTGTCTCTGGAGGTGGCTCAAGTCGGTCCCTGGCAAGGGGGGTAATGAGAGCAAGCACTCGACCGACGTTGAATCTCCTCCTCCTCCTCTTCCGTGCACTCCTCCTTCTCCGCCGCCGCCTCCTTCTCCTCCTCCTCCTCCTCCTCCTCCTCCTCCTCCTCCTCCTCCTCCTCCTCCTTCTCCTCCTCCTGCTCATCATCATCCTCCTGATCCACTTCCTCCTCCTCCTCCTACCTCTCCTCCTCCGCGCGTCTGCATGCGCAATCACCCCGAAGGCAAGTCGTGCTCAGATCTCGGTTCCAGTGCTTGCTCTCAACGACCCTGCCGCCTGGTCTGGCAGACATGATCGGGTGCCAGGCCTGGAAGCTCCGTGGCCAGAGCCCGTTGCTTCTGGTCAGAACTTCCCCTGACGGTAGGGCCTGGCAGACGAGGCGCCTTCTCATTGGCCTGTTCCTGCTTTGCTGCCTTCATATTTGCCCGCGTTATCCATCATCTGCCAAGCCCCACGGGGGGCAGGGCGAAAGCCTGGTGCCTCCCCATACATGCCGAAGCGTGTCGGTCGCAAGGGGGGCAAGGCGAAAGCCTGGTGCCTGCTTAAACACGCGGAAGCGTCTCTCTCTCTCCTGCTTTGCGACCTTCATATTGGCCCGCATTCTCTGCCAGGCTCTACCTGGCGGCAGCGACGTGCACAACCCGACTGTGTTGACTATGCTGCCAAGCGAGTGGTAGGGCGGTGCAGGTTGAATCGATGAAACCCAAGTTGACACCGCGTGGATCTAAGCGCTTGAAACTAAAATGCGAGAAATTGCTTTCAAGTATTTCATTCGAATTTAACTTGCGCCGCTACAGAATGGGAGTCAATGCTCCCGCCCAATGTCCGCGATATGGTGCGCTCAATATTCGGCCAAGCTCGATTCGACGCTACGAGACATGTAGTAAACTTTGAGCTGGATCACCCGGGGTAGGGCCTGGCAGTATTGGGCAGGTGACCATATCGCTATACCTCTGTTTGGACCGGCGACCATATGGCGGTGCAAGTCTGTCCCGGTCCCGGCCCCGGCTCGGTTTGACTCCGGTTTGACCGCGCTTGATTTCAGCGCTTGAAGCTGCTACAATATGATGGACCGACTTCAAACCTTGTTTACAATTCCACCTTGCGCCCCTTCGCTGGGGACAGAAACGTGGCCGATTAAGATGCGGGAACTGTATTTCTCATCGGCTGACGCGGCAACGATGGACTTTCGGGTATCTCAGCAACCTCGAATATTTACGGCGCCCGCTGTTGCGCCGGTTAGTGCTCAGCCTGCTATGGTGAGGCGGTGCAGGTTGACCCCAGATTGACCCCAGGTTGACCCCAGGTCGACCCCTGGTGGACCCCACGTTGACTCCAGCTCGACCCCATGTTCACCCTGGGTCGGCTGTGCTTGCTGTCAGCACTTTGAAACTTACATTCGATCAACTACTGTGAAACTTTGCTTTCAATTTAAAATTGTGCCGTTACAGTATGGCCGGTGATTTTTCATTTCGGACGGTTCGTTGCGCTGATGCTGGCGCTCGGGTCCGCCTGGTTGGTAGGTCCTGGCAGACATTGCTCGGCACGTCACAGGACTCTATGCAACTCATGAAACGAGTGCTCCAAATGCGTGACGATGACGTGCGGGCAATGGGCCTCAAAATATTGCTCGCCACATCACAGGCCGCCATGTAATTCAAGAAACAAGGGTTCAAAACGCATGTCGATGACGTAGCGAGCTATGTGTATTGCTCGCGGACATTGCTCGCCCCATCACAGGATAACCTTGACCCTAGAAACGAGGATTCGCAATGCGTATCGATGACGCGGCGAGCAATGTCTGCCGGGCCCTGTTCGTGGGGCTCCGCGGCGCGGCGCATCTCAACGGCAAGGAGGGTGTGCTCCTCGGCAAGAACCCGGCAGGGGGGTTGATGATAACACGCACACTCGACCGACGTTGAATTACAAGCACGCTATGAGCAAACAGCCAGGTGGTTCCGGGCCTGAGGGCTCTCCTGGGTGTATCTCGCCACCAGTCACCCGCCTTCCACAACCAGACCGAGGGGGTATTGAGAACAAGCACTCGGCCGACCTTGAATATCCTGGACCTCCTCCGCGCGTCGTTTGTAAATATGAACCACCCTGAAGGTAAGTCATACATGATCTCGTTCCGAGTGCTTGTTTCCGACTTAGGGTCTGTCCGCCTGAAACGGCGGAGGGGGCTGCTTAATGCTGACCATGGTAGTGCCTTGGGCTCGATGAACGTTGTTTAAAGAAAATGCTAGTTCTCAATGACCCTGCTGCCCGAGCAACTCTGCGCGGTTCGTCGTCGGTCTGGGGCACGGCGGCGATAGTGTGCACGACGGCGAGGTCGTCAGCGTGAAGCGAGAGAACTATCTGATTCTCTGAACTGAACATTGTATATCCGATGAGAGAGAGAGAGCGACGCTCACAAGTGTATGAGGAGGCACCAGGCTCTCCCCCTAGCCCCCGTGAGTGAATATCTGATGTTGCCTTCCTTGTACTACAGTACCTACGGGATAGTCACATTGAAGGCTGTGTGGTCTGTGGTGCTCGAAGCATTCACTATAGCAGACATTGTGATACCATGAGTTGTTCAGTGAAGCAATGCTAGGATTCTGGCATATTCCGCCATGGATCAACGTATTGCCGAGTCTATACGTCTAAAACTCTCATTTACGTCTTCTTCTATCCCTCGCGCATCGGCGCATGACGCGTGCATGTGTTGAGGCGCGGAGCCATTCACCGCATGATCCGGTCTTTCTCGGCGGCGGACATGTTGCTCCACGCCTCGGCGTCGGGCCCGCCGTTCCTCTCGTTGGCCGCTGCCGCACCCCACCTCTCGGATAGCTTCGCTTCGAGCTCCCCCGAACCCATGCCGGGGGCCTCTGCGTTCAGCTCGGCAGCTGCCTTTTGACAGGGCCACACACAGCGTCACCTGTTCAGCTCAACGATACAAATAAGCCGGTTGCGCATAAATCCACTGCAGTCATCCCGCACTTTAGGAGTACCTCAAAGATGCTCCCAGCCAATTGAGCTGAAAATGCGGACAGTTGTAATCGTGGAAGGTCGTGGCGCGAGGCCTGGTAGGAGGATGCGGCGAGTGTGCAGCTGTGTACTGATACACCGGCGCACTATGAGCAAACAGTTTGGTGGAGTTGGAAACGGGGACAAGCGAAGGGCCCTGCTTTTCTCATGAACACGCCGCAAGCGGTGGCGGCGCGCGCCGCCTTCCACCGCTCATGGTCGGCGAGAGCGGCAATCCAGTCGGGATGATTATGGCCGCCTTCAACTACGAGTAGGGCCTGGGCCCCGAATAGTAGACTCCCCCACTTCACAGCCTAAACCACGCATAGTAGCAGCTAGGGCTGGACCGCACCCACTCCCCCCAACCCTCCCATCCCCCTCCCCCCCCGCTTGCCCCCCACGCGCTACCGCGGGGACGTTGCCATTGCCTTTCGCCGTACGAACGAAGACGGCATCTGGCTCCAGCCAGTGCGCAATAGCAACCTCGTGCCAGTTTGTGGCAGCCGAATATGATGAGTGTGATATGTGCGTCCCGGACGCGGGAGTTGGAACCTGTTCGCTCCCCACCAGAGAAGACCCACGACGGTTCTCCGAGCTGCACGACGCCTCCTGCCGCCTCGTATGCCACCACCTGCTCCGGGGTCGCGATCCCCTTGGACTTGAGCACACACGACATGCTCAGCTTCGGCCCGCCCTGGTGGCACCCGTTCGCCTTCGCCCAAGCCACCCGATCGGCGGACGTGCAGAACTCACTGAGCCGGAGCCGCACAGTCACTCCCTTCAGCAAGCGCGGAAGCCAGCATCGCCTCGAACCAAGGCTGCCAGCACTGCCGCCAGCCGCGGTCACCACTGCCGCCAGCCACGGCCGCCCCACCTGCGCGAGCATGGTGCGCGCCGTAGGGTCCAGCCGCTTGAGCACCTCCTGCTCGAAGAGGTCGGGCAGGGCCTGGAGCAGGTCGAGCAGCGGGCACGCGTTCCGCTGTGCCACGAACGCCCGCCACCGCGCGAAGACGCGCCGTGCGATGTCCATTTCCGCGGAGGATATCGCCGCGAGGAGGCCCGCCACCGCCGCCGTCGTGGCAGCTTCCTCCGCCTCGCCGCGTCCCCCCTCCTGGAGCAGTTTGCTGAGCTGCGACGCCTCCTCCAGGAGCGTGGGATTCAGCGCCGCATCAAGGTGGGCGTCGTCAGCCGCCCGCTCCATGTCGAAGGGGCGCGCGGGATCGATCGAGGCGGGGCGCGGTCGGATGTCAAGATTGGTAGCGGCACGCGGCGGTGCGCGGGGGGAGGCGCGCGTGTAGGGTTGTGGAGGGGTGCCTTGGCACGAAGGGTCGTCACATACTGCCAGATCATGCTTTGGTCATTTGGATGATTTGGGTAATTGGCGGCGTTTGAGCTTCAGATTGGCTGCTGATAGCCGGCAGCCCAGTTGCCCTACTCGTACTGTTTTATTTTCATTAGGTCAGACATCGCGCCGCCGAAGCTTGCCACTACAAACGCGCTGAGTCCGCGCTGCGCACGGACGCACCGTGCCGCCCACGCGTGCTGGGTCGGCGCACACCCGTGCGGCACCCTCATGCCGTCGTCGACGCCCGCGCCCGCCCCGCCCGGCGGCGGCGTCCCCAAACCCTCGCTTGCCGCGCTCTCCCTCAGTGGCGATTGCGGCGGCGGCGAAGCCACAGGAGCCTCGGAGCTGCCGGCGGTGGGCGCGCGCGTGCGGTGCGAGGGCCTCACGGGCGCGGCGGAGTTAAACGGCCGCCTGGGTCGCGTGGTGAGCCACGAGGGGGAACGGGCGAGGGTACGAATGGACGGGCGGGGCGGTCACCGTGGGCGCGCGGTGGGCGTGAAGCCGCAGAACCTGGTCGTTGTCGTTGGACTGCTCGACCTGCTCAAGGCCCAGCCCGAGCTGTTCCACAGAGAGGTGCTCGGGCGGCTGGACCCCAGCGACCGCACCTCGCTCACGCGGGCGGCGAGCGCGTTGCGGGACATGGTGTATCCCAGATCCATCTTCCCCTCCGGCCTCCCGCGCGCGGGAACGACGGCGACGGCGGGCGCAGCGCGGGTCTTCAAGCTCGCGGACTTTGTCGGGTCGGTCGAGCGGCTGGGTTGGGCGAAGGCGAACGGGTGTCCGTGGGAAGAGCGGACATGTGAACTCGCCGCTGGGGGCGGGCACCTGGTGGCGCTGCAGTGGGCGCGGGCGCAAGGCTGCCTTTGGGATGCGTGGACGAGTTATTCCACCGCGGAGTACGGTCACCTGGAGGTGTTGCAGTGGGCGCGGGAGCATGACTGCCCGTGGGATGAAGACACGTGTAACTTCGCCGCGGTGGGCGGGCGGCTGGCGCTGCTGCAGTGGGCGCGGCAGCACGGCTGCCCGTGGAGCAAGGAGGACTGTGCAGTGGCGGCCCGGAACCATCCCGAGACTCTAACATGGGTGCGGCAGCAGCCCGAATAGAGCTAGGACGAGTGAGGGACGTTCACTCATCCACTTTTCAGCTCAACCTGAGCCGTGTGTTGTCAAAATGAGGCATTAAGCACCGGAACGGGGAGACGTGTGCCGAACGCCGCTATGAATGGGCAACTGGAGACGCTAATTTGGTTGCGGGCGCACGGCTGCCCGTGGAACAAGGAGATGTGCATCGCAGAGGCTGGAAGCGAGGAGGTGGCTAGGTGGGCGGAGGAACATTAAGATTCGCATTGAGCAGCCCGTCGCGGCTTCGAACTCCGGCGCGCACCGCGCAGCGGTACATCCCGGAATCCACCCGCTTTGTGAGCCCCTCGCCATGTGAGTGCCTCGGGACTCGATGGAGATGGGCTAATGCTCGCCATTTGAGTGCCTCCAGAGGTCGGGGCTCGACGGAAATGGGGTCGGTGTAACGCTCATCATGTGGCATGTGAGTGCCTTGGGGCTCGAGGGGGAATACAAATGGTCTGATTGGTGACTCGGCTGACCGCCTCGGAGTAAGGCAGTTCTTGATGGTCAAGACATCAAGAAGGGGACCGCGACCCTGGACTTGAAATGAGATGCATGCTTTGATAGGCGGACGGTGTAACAAACGCGGTGCAACAGACACGGTGTGGAGGCGACCCTCATTTGCATAATCGATTTGCTACCTCGCTTTGCTAATTCCGATTTGCTAGTTCGACTCGCTATTTCGACCTGCTGCTATTTGCCTATCTTCGCACCATCCACCCGCACCAACCCGCAGCCTCCGCAGCCTCCAGCCTCCACCCGCAGCCTCCAACGCCGCCCGCACCTCAGGCCCCGGCTCCCAACCCAGTGTCGCGTACGCCCAGACGGTGTTCGAAAGCTCCTGCGGCTTCATGCCCGGAGCCACCCGCACCACCCCAGCCTCTAGCACTGCCCGCGCCTCCGTCCCCAGCTCCCGACCCAGCGTCGCGTACGACCAGATCCAATTTGAAATATGCTGCGGATTCATGTTCGGCGCCACTTGCACCGCACGCTTTTCCAGCGCCACCAACATGCCCTGGACATCCGCGTTGTCGGTGCCGAGCTTCGCTGCTGCGCTCATCTTCGCCGTCGCGTGCATAATGTTCGCTACGGCTTGCGCCAGGATGTAGCGGCGCAGATTGAATTTGAAACGAAAAGTTGGAAGCAGTACATCACACTTTAGTTTCAAGCGCTTATTGCCAGGCGGTTGTAACTTGGGTCTCGTAGGGTGAACCTGCACCGCCCAACCAGGAGCAGCCCGTTGCCGCACATTTCCCCCGCAAGCAGCATCAGCCGGCGAAACCTGTCGTCCGCCGCGATGTCCCGCGGGAACAACCAAAAGCCACAGATCTTACTCAGCTTGCTGAACGCGGTGGCCACGTTGACGTCGTTGAAGTTGGGCAGCTCGTCGGCAATCAGGCGAAGCAGGCGCTCAGGGCCGCCCTGCCGAGATATGAGACCGTTCAGCATGGCATTGGGGGAGGGCCTCTTACCACCCCCCGCGCCCCCGCCCCCGCGCCCGCCGCCGCCTCTGCCGCCACTACGCACGTCGGCACCGAGGCCGGTGCCGCCGTCGCCGCTGCCGCTGCGCAAGGGGACAGGGCCGTAGCCGGTACCATCGCCGCGATCAAACCCGCCGCCACCGCCGCCGCTGCCACCGCCGCCGCCAACTTTCCCTTGGCCGCCGCCGCGCGGGGACCCAGGGCCGGAGCCGGGACCGTCGCGGCGATCGAACCCGCCGCCGCCCCCACGGCTGCCGCCAGCGTTCCCTCCGCCGCCACCGCCACCGCCACCGGCGCCAGCGCCGCCGCCGCCGCCGCGCTGAGGCTCGAACCCTTGGGACCGGTTGAAGGTCGTGGGACCAGGAGGCCCGGCGTATCCACCGCGATCACATCCTCTGTCATCGAACGCAGCGCCGCGGCCACCCAAGTCGCCCTTATCGCCGCCGTACCCACCCACCATGTTGCGGTCCCTGACGCCGCCGCCGCCGCCGCCGCCATCGCCGCGGGTAGGCTCGAACCGCTGGGGGCGGTCGTAGAGCGTGGAACCTCCCCGCCCGATGGGGGCTCGGCCGCGGTCGGGCCCGTATCCACCGCGACCATAACCCCTGTCATCGAGAGCACCGCCGCGGCCACCCGAGTCGCCCTCGCCGCCTCCTCCCGCGCCGCCGCCCC
>Ga0307489_10000345_pt1 | contig 27017 bp, 37 predicted proteins | sample SB12metaG_FD_202247 | JGI IMG/M metagenome (GOLD analysis project Ga0307489, IMG submission 202247) | Sea-ice brine microbial communities from Beaufort Sea near Barrow, Alaska, United States - SB 1.2 | ecosystem: Environmental > Aquatic > Marine > Coastal | place: USA: Alaska | collected... | reverse complement strand
AGTAAGCATGGCCCCACGCCCGCCGACGCGCGACAAAGAGAACACCATAGGCGGCGGCGGCGGCGGCGGGTTTGTGAGTGCGCCGCGACCTCCAGGCGGCGCTGGCGGCGTCCGGCCCCACCGCTCCGGTTCCCGCGGCTCCCGGGCGCTCATGGCTTCTCAGGCGGGGTCTTCATAAACATTTTGTGTCCCTCACGAGTACCAGGTACGACGGGTGCCAACACACTCGTGACACCACGGCATTTAGGACGCCGTGTCCCGAGGCCAGGGAGGAGGATGCGGCGAGCGTGTACGTGTACGTGGTTACAATGTGGACAAACGGATGTGGAGCGAGTGGCCAGGCCAGGGAGAAGGATGCTGCGAGTGTGTGCGGTGCACGAGTGAGCAACCTACACTATACTACACGGGTGCCAACGCTCTCGTGACACCGCCACAATTCTTATATCGAACTAATCCTTCCAGCTGGGCGTCCCCCGCCCGCCTCCTCATGCCGGGGGCGTTGCCTTCGGCGCGCGCGCCTGTAACCTGCAGCGTGTCAGCTCCGTCTCGCGACGCGCTGCTCGCCTGCTTGTCGTCTCCCGACCGTGTTGGCTGGGTTGGTTTACTTGAGACGAGCGCAGCGGGGCTCGATGAACGATATGAGACGGTTTTTTCTTTTTTAACGTTCATCGAGCACCAAGGCGCTTCACATGGTGAGCTTTACCAACCCTCTCCGCAACGTTATGAGACTGTTTACTTAATAAAATGGTCGAGTACGAGGCGACGCTATCCGCTGGTGGACAACACCACCGGCCTGGTCCCGCGCCCGCCGCCTCCGTCGAAGGCGCCGATGACGGCCCGCGACGCGGCGGGAATGGACTGCGGCGGTGCCGGGGGCGGCGGCACCGGGGGCTGGATGACGGCAGGGGCTTACACTTGCTCACTTCAGAGCTCAACTTGAGGATCTTCGGGAACGCATCGCTCACATTAGAGCTCAACTTGAGTACCCTCGGGACACATCAACGAGTTAATTTGGATGATATGGGGGACAAGGTAAGCTTAAGTTGAGGGGAAAGGGGCGAAGTACGCTCAAGTTGAGCGGAAATGGGAACGAGTGTCAGCCCCTAGATGACGGACGTCGGTGTCAAAGAGAACGCCCCGCCATCGGCAGCCCATTCGTTCGGACCCATTCCTCCTCACGCCGCTGCCAAGCCCCGGCGCAAGACGCTGTCAGCTGGCGGCTCGAAGCGCAGTCACGGGCAGGGGCTCACACTCGCCCCCTTCTCAGCTCAACCTTAGCCGTTTTAGTCACACCTCCCCATGTCCCCCTGTCTAATAGACTGGGGGAAAATCATGCACCCAACGCATCCCACAAAATGTGCTTACGTTGAGCCGAAAAGTGGACGAGTGTAAGCCCCTGTTCACGGATTCCCCGTCGGTAAGTCACCGTCGCCCGAGCTTGGCATGTACGCGGGGTAGGGCTTGGCAGTACAGTGAGGTGTGAATGGTGTGCGGGGGGGGTTGAGCATCTATCACAGTGAGGCGTAAATGGTGCGTAAGGGGGGTTGAGCATTTATTAAATGAGGCGTAAACGGTGCGTTGGGGAATTTGAGCATATATCACATTGAGGCATAAACGATGCGTAGGGGGGGTTGAGCATGTATTACATATCGAAGAACACAGGTGCCGACCCTCGTTTCTTGAGTCAATGCCACTCCGTGATGTTTTCCAGCTGTGAAGTTTTGAGCATTTTGCCGGGCCCTACCTCGGGGCGCAACCACGCCTTCGGCAAGTCGCCGTCGCCGGAGCCGAAACTCGCGATGCACACGGTAGGGCGGTGCAGGTTGACCCTATCAAACCCCTGTTGAAACCGCCTGGAACTAAGCACTTGAAACTAAAATGTGACAGACTGCTTTCAACTTTTGCTTTCAAATTCAGCTTGCGCCACTACGACACGGACGCGCCCGGCAGCAGCGGCAAGGAGGGTGCGTCGCCGCCGCCGCGGAAGACATCCCCGCCGGGGAAGGGCGGCTCGCGGCGCTGGAGCGCGTCGCCTTACGCGGCAGGGGCTTACACTCGTTCACTTCAAAGCTCAACTTGAGGACCTTCGGGACACGTCGCTCACGTTGGAGCTCAACTTGAGCACCTTCACGACACATCCACAGGTTAATTTGGGTTATTTGGGGGACAAAGTTAAGCAGAAAGGGGCAAAGTCAGCTCAAGTTGAGCGAAAATGGGAACGAGTGTAAGCCCCTGCTACGCGGCGGCGGGCGGCGGGGCCAAGGAGACATTATCTTCCGGCTCTCACAGCACCTTCTCTGGCACCGCCTCTAGAAGCCTGCGCGCGTACAAGGAGAAAGTGAGCGTGTACGAGGCAGGGGCTTACACTCGTCCACTTTTCAGCTCAACCTGAGCCGTTTCTGACACAAAATACAATCTGAAAACCCCCTAATACCCCCTAACATCTCGTAAACACCCCCTGAACAACTTCTAGATGCACCCCCTATCCCATAGAGAGCGCTTACGTTGAGCTGTAAAATAGAGCCAGTGTAAGCCCCTGGTACGAGGAGAAGGTGAACGTGTACGAGGAGAAAGTGACGGTGCTGACTCAGGAGCAGGAGGTGCTCAAAGAGGAAAACCTGGCGAAGGACGGGTGAGGACTCGACGTTTGTGCTCAACGCCATGTCATGTCATCCCCCATTTTATGAACCCAACCCTTGTTTCTTGATAAAAACAGAATCCTGTGACACGGCGAGCGATATTTATGACAAAGTGCGTGAAAGCGCTTACACACTTAGAGAGACTTGGTGCTAAGTTGTCCCGCCCGACCAATCATAACGCTTCATTTGGACGACTTAGCACTCAAAGTCGTTAAGTTGCTAAGTGGTTTGAAGCACTTTGTCATACTTGACCCTGAGGACGGGGAGCTGATGCTGCTCCGCGCGCGAGTGCAGTCACTGGAGGCGGTGCTCATAGACGATCTGGGTAAGGCGGTGCAGGTTGACCCTGTGAAACTCAAGTTGAAAGCACCTGGATCCTGGAACAAAGCGCTTGAAACTAGATTATGATGCACCGCTTTCAAGTGTTGCTTTCAATTTCAACATGCGCCGCTACATCTGGGGGACCGGCTGCGCGACGTGATCAAAGAGACGGATGACAGCGCGAGAAGCCCGCTCGGGTCGCCGAGTTCGCCGCCCTCGAGCCACCCCGACGTAGGCCGGTGCAGGTTAACCCAATCAAACCCAAGCTGAAACCGCCTGGAACTCAGCGCTTGAAACTAAACTGTGATGCACCGCTTTCAAACTTTGCTTTCAATTTCAACTTGCGCCGCTACATCGAGGCGTACGACGCGCTGTTCTCGTCGGATTGGTCGCCGCCGGTCAACGCGTTCACGCCAATGTCGGTGGATACGGGCAGCCCGCCGGTGCCGCGGTAGGGCGGTGCAGGTTGACCCCTATGAAACCCACGTTGAAAGCGCCTGGAACTAAGCGCTTGAAACTAAGATATGATGATCCGCTTTCAAACCTTGCTTTCAAATTCAACATTCGCCGCTACATCGCGGTGGGGCGTGAGCGGCGGCAGCGGCAGTCCCGGCATCAGTCCGAGTCCAGCGGCGGCGGCGGGAGTTGGCGGCGGCAGCGCGAGTAAGGGGGAGGCGACAGGGGCGACGGCGGCGGTTGCGATGGATGCTGCGGCAGAGGTGGCGGAGGAGGTGGAAGTGGAGATGGCGGCGGAGGTAGCGGAGGAGGTGGAATTGGAGATGGCGGTGACGGCGGCGGAGGTTGCGGCGGCGGCGGCGGAGGATGCGGCGGCAGAGGCTGCGGCGGGGAAGGCGGCGGATGTTGCGACGGGGGAAACGGCGGAGGTGGCAGCGGGGGCAACGGCAGATGTGGCGGCGGCGTTTGGGACGGTGGCGGTGGCAGCGTTGGCGGCGACGGGGGAGGCGGAGGTGGCGGCGGGGTTGGCGGCTGGCTCGGCGGCGGGGTCTCTGGCGTTGCCTCCCTGTGCGAGCCAACCCTGGGGGACAGCGGCGGCGACTGCGCGGTACGGCGACGGCGCGGGCGGCGCCCTCCAGGTAGGGCGGTGCAGGTCGACCCTGTCAAACCCACGTTGAAAGCGCCAGGAACTAAGGGCTTAAAACTGAAATATGGCAAACCGCTTACAAATTTTGGTTTCAAATTCAACTTGCGCCGCCACATCCAGGAGGATGCAGATGCTGCCTCGTACGACGGAGGCTTCGACGAGCTGGAGGTGGAAGATGGTCTGCCAGTCTCAAACGAGGCGGCGTCACCGCGGTCGGCGGTGAGCGCGGAATGGTCCGCGGGGCTAGCTGATCTGTCCGATGAGGAGGACGACGCAGACGCCGGACCCGGGCAGGGGCTTACACTCGTCCACTTTTCAGCTCAACCCGAGCCGTCCCTCACACAAAATACACCCTGCACACCCCGTAATACCCTCTAATACCCCATAAACGACCCATAAATGCACCCCCTATCCCTCAGAAAGCGCTTACGTTGAGCTGAATGGTGGGCGAGTGTAAGCCCCTGGACCCGGGCCTGGTCACGGCGAATTGGTCATCGGACGGAATACAGCGAACATGGTAGGGTGGTGCAAGTTGACCCTGTCAACCCCAAGTTGAAAGCGCCTGGAACTAAGCGTGTTGAAACTGAAATGTGATGGACTGCTTTCAAAAATTGCTTTCAAATTCAACTTGCGCCGCTACAACATGGTGGACACTGAGGCGTTGGTCGCTCGGACTCTGACCATGGCAGATATGATGGACACCGAGGCTATGGTCGGTCGGATCATTACGGACATGGTGGACACGGCGGCGGCGCTGGCGGCGCAGAGAGAATGTGCGGTGGCGAGGTAGGGCGGTGCAGGTTGACCCGATGAAACCCAAGTTGAAACCGCCTGGAACTAAGCGCTTGAAACCAAGGTCTGATGCACTGCTTTTAAACTCTGCTTTCAAGTTCAACTTGCGCCGCTGCAGAGAGGGAATGTGAGGCGGAGAGGGACTGTGCGGCGGAGAGAGAATGTGCGGCGGAAAGGGAATGTGCGGCTGCGGAATCTGAGGCGGCAGCGGCCCAAGCGGCGGCGGCGCAAGCGGCGGCGGTGCAGGGCAAGGCCCAATCAGGAGCCGCCGCAACTGAAGGCGGCCAACCACAGCCCGCCACGACAGCCCAAGCCGGCCAATCACAAGTCCAGAAACCCCCCCCCTCGCAGCTGAAGCAGAAGCTGGAGGGGCTTCACGAGCGCTTGGAGAATGTGGGGGCCGCGGGGGGTACCGGTAGTGCACCGGTGCAACAGCAGCAGCAGGAACTGGAGCAGGAACATAGTGTACCGGTACAACAGGAGGAGCAACAGGAGGAGGAGGAGGAGCAGCAGCAGCAACATGGTGCACCTCTACCACCGCCCCCCCCTCCCACCCCCACTCCCGCCACCACTCCCACCCCCCCTCCCACCCCCACTCCCGCCCCCCCTCCAACCCCCACTCCCGCCACCACTCCCACCCCCCCTCCCACCCCCCCTCCCGCCCCCCCTGCCACCCCCACACCCACCCCCACCCCCGCCCTCCCCACGGCGCCACCACCCCCGCGCCCCGCCTACTGCAGCGGGTGCCGCGACGTCTCCCGCCTCACCGAGGTGGGGCGGTGCAGATTCACCCGATGAAACCCGAGTCGAAAGCGCCTGGAACTAAGCGTTTGACACTATAATATGATGAGACGCCTTCAAACTTTGCTTTCAAAAACGATTTGCGCCGCTACACCGAGGAGAACGACCAGCTCCGCACTGAGTACAAGGCCCTGGAGGAGGCCATGGTAGGGCGGTGCAGGTTGACCCTATCAAACCTACGTTGAAAGCGTCGGAACTAATCTCTTGACGCTAGAATGTGATGGATCGCTTTCAAAATTTGCTTTCAAAATCAGCTTGCGCCGCTACACCATGGTGGACTGCCAGAAGGGCGCTGCGCAGTACGCCGCGCGCTATGCGTTCATGGTGAGTCTTTGCTCAGTTTCTCAGCCACAACACCACCACTCTTTTCACCACTGCTCTCGACTCTGTTCTCACCTTACCTCACCTGTGCTCTCACCTCTGACCTCACCTCATCTCTCGTCTCCCTAAACCCTAAACCCTAAACCCTAAACCCTAAACCCTAAACCCCACATCTCCTCTCCCAGGTGCTGGACGCGGACCGCGACGGGCTGATCGGAGTGGACGAGCTGCTCCGCTTCGAGCTCTTCGCCTCGTATGGGCAAACAGTCGTGGAGCGCATCCACGCGCACTTCGACTACTCCAGCGGATGCCACGGCCACCTCAATGTGGAGGCAGGGGCTTACACTCGTCCACCAGCTCAACCTGAGCCGTTTACGACACAAAGTACACCGTAAACACCGCCTACCACCCCTAAAAACCTCCTAAACACCCCCTAAACACCCCCTGAACAACCCCCAAATGTACCCCATACGCCGCAGAAAGAGCTTACATTGAGCTGAAAAGTGAACGAGTGTAAGCCCCTGCGTGGAGGACTTTCTGCGCCTGCTCGCCATGGCGGAGGATAAAGATAGCAAGGCGTCGCAGGCGGAGGCTTACACTCGTCCACTTCTCAGCTCAACCTGAGACGTTTCTGACACAAAATGCACCCAGAACACCCCCTAATATCCCCTAACACCTCTCAAACACCCCTAAGCAATTCCTAAATGCACCCCCTATCCCACTGAAAGCGCTTACGTTGAGCCGAAAAGTGGACGAGTATAAGCCCCTGGTCGCAGGCGTTTTGGTTTCGGATAGTGGACGTGGACGGCAGGGGCTTACACTCGTCCACATCTTTGCTCAACCTGAGCCGTGTTTGTCACTGAAACCAGCAAAGCATACCACCACATTGGACCAAAAGTGCTCACGTTGAGCTGAAAAGTGGACGAGTGTAAGCCCCTGCTGGACGGCGACGGCGTGTTGGGATTCCACGACATGAAGTGGATGTATGATCAGATCTGGAAGGATGAGTCCACTTGCATCAGCTTCGAGGCAGGGGCTTACACTCGTCCAATTCGCAGCTCAACCTGAGCCGAGTTGTGACACGAAATGCACCCTAGACACCCCCTAATACCCCCTAACACCCCCCTAAACACGCCTTAAACAACCCATACATGCACCCCATATCCCACACAAAGCGCTTACGTTGAGCTGATAAGTAGACGAGTGCAAGCCCCTGCTTGGAGGACCTGGCGTGTCAGATCTATGACATGGCCATGAAGGCTCCTCTATCGTGGTCGGGCGGCGGCCCGCTGGGCGGCCTCAGCTTCGGCGGTCGGAGCGTCGGGGCCGGGGGTGCGGGCGGTGGCAGGGGCTTACACTCGTTCCCATTTCCGCTGAACTTGAGCTTACTTTGCTCCTTTCCGCTCAACTTAAGCTTACTGTGGCCCCCACATAACCCGTGAATGTGTCCCGATGGTGCTCAAGTTGAGCTCTGACGTGAGCGATGTGTCCCGAAGGTGCTCAAGTTGAGCTCTGAAGTGAGCGAGTGCAAGCCCCTGGTTGGCGGTGGTGGATTGCATAGGTCGGTCGGACGCGGCGGGTCGGAGGAGGGCATCCGGCTCGCGGACATCAAGCGGAGCCGCCTGGCGCCCGGTAGGGCCTCACATCACTTGTTTCGCCCCCTTCGAACTCCAAGGCTAGGTCCGAGCAACGGCCGGTAAAGTGACCCAAGAATTTACCAGTAAACAGACTGTAAAAGTACTTTAGGGCATAGGGTTAGGGTGTTAGGGTTTCATTTTCTCTCAACCCCCAAAATCGAAATATACCCCTCTTAACTGATAAATTCTGCTGTCACTCTACCGGCCCTTGCTCGGACCTAAAGGCCAGATGCAGGTGAACGTCTGTGCGTTTCAGTAGGTTCTAACTTTACATGAGTACCAAGTGACGGCCCTGCCCCCCGGGATCTTTGGCGTTCTGCTGAACCACAACGACATGCTGCTCCGCCGCAGCACGGCAGGAGTTCACACTCGTCCACCTCTCACCTCAACCTGAGCCGTTTCTGACACAAAATACACCCTAAACACCCCTTATCACCCCCTTAACACCTGCTGAACATCACTTAAACAACCCCTACATGTGCCCCCTGTGACACAGAAGGCGCTTACGTTGAGCTGAAAAGTGGACGAGTGTAAGCCCCTGCAGCACGGCGGAGTTTGCTAAGTCCGACGTGCCCATGTGAGTCAGTCAGTGAGTCAGTCAGTGAGTGTGTGAGTCACTGAGTCAGTCAGTGAGTGAGTGTCCGACATGCCTGTGTGACTGAGTGTCGGTAGCTCTGAGTGTCGGGAGCTCTTAGATTTGCCCGATGAGTCTTTTGAGGGCTGTCTACGACTATGTTGCTATTTGACACTGTGCCTAGTCTTCTAGCAAATTGTATGGTTGAAACCAACTACTCCTATAATAAACCCACCTAAATAACCCAACTCATAACAAGAGAAGCGGAGTGTGGGTATGGGCAAATGGGATGAACGGCCCTGAATATAGAGGGCCGAACCCATGACAATAAAGGCCCCAACTCATAACAAGAGAAGATGACCATCCGTTAAATCGACCGCTCGCCCTCATCAGGAACCGGAACCGTGAGCCCCCAGGCCGAGCCTCTTGGGTCGCTCTTTGGCCGCCACAGGGTCCGTCCGACCGGTGCCGGACGGACCCAAGCCGGCGCCGGGCACAAACCCCATGCTGGCCATCAGCTTGGACCCGAACCCCGTCGTGTGTGCCTCTAAGCAGGGGCTTCACTTCGTCGACTTTTTGGCTCTACTTGAGCGCTTTCTGAGCGATAGGGGGTGCATTTAGGGATTGCTCAGGAGGTGTATTATGGGGAAGTAGGGGGCGTTCAGGGTGTATTTTGTGTCAGAAACGGCTCAGATTGAGCTGAGAAGTGGACGAGTGTAAGCCCCTGCCTCGAAGCCAGCGAACTCCCCAGTGGGAGGCACGTCTGTCTGTTTGCCCGCAGTGTGCTCCGAACGTACTCTATCCGCGTCCATGATTTCACCCGCGCTGATGAAATCAACAGGGTTGCCAGCCGCCGCCGGGCCGCTGCCCCCGCCGCCGCCGCCGGGCCGCAGGGGCTTACACTCGTTCCGATTTCAGCTCAACTTGAGCTCATCTGTCCACCGTGTGACCCAATTTAACTCATGTATGTGTCCTGGAGTTGCTCAAGTTGAGCTCTAACGTGAACGAGTGTAAGCCCCTGCCGCGCCGGCCGCGCTCGGAGGCAGGGGCGTTGTACGTACCCTTGCCGCGCCGTCCGGCAGGCGCGGCCGGCGGGTGCCTCGGCCGGTTATCTCCGCCGCCTCTTCCTCGGCCCAACACTTTGGCCACGCGCGCCAGTCTCCCGGGGGCGGTCAGGAACTCCTCGCTGTGGCGGCGCAAGTTGAATTTGAAAGCAAAACTTGAAAGCAGTTAATCACATTTAAGTTTCAAGTGCTTAGTCTTAGACGGTTTCAACGTGGGTTTGATAGGGTCAGCCTGCACCGCCCTACCTCGCGCGTCAGCGGCGGTGCGGCGATCGCGGCGGCGCGCTTCACGCCGTCCGGGGGCAGCAGTGCCGGCCCTGGCCCTGGCCCCGGCGCCGGGGTTGGGGCCGATGCCAGTGTCGGACCGGGCTCCGCCCCTGCCATGGTCAAGACTGCCGCCGCTGCCGCTGCCGCCGCCGCCGCTACCGCTGCCGCCGCCGCCGCTGCCGCCGCCGCTGCCTCCTCGTCCTCCGCCTCGGAGCCCGCCTCCGTCCCCGTCACCACGCCCAACCCGACCCCGTCCCCGCCGTCGCTGCACCTGCCTCCGCTCCTGCCCTTACCCCAGCGCCTGCCTCGCCCCCGGCCGCCCCCACCCCCGCCCCCGCCTGCCTCACCCCCTCCCCCGCCGCCCCCCCCGTCGCCTCCCGAGTTGTCGACGGCAGCAGCGGCGTTTTGCCAGTTGGCATTCCGCACCACCACCGTGGCCTTACGACTCTTCCCGCTCGCCGCCGACAGATGCACCTCGCACCAGGGGCTTACACTCGCTCACTTCAGAGCTCAACTTCAGGACCTTCGGACAAAATCGTCCACGTTAGAGCTCAACTTGAATACCTTCGGGACACATCCACGGGTGAATTTGACTCGTATGGCGGCCAAAGTAAGGTGAAGTTGAGCGGAAAGGGACAAAGTGAGCTCAAGTTGAGCGGATATGGGAACACGTGTGAGCCCCTGCCTCGCACTGCAGCCCCGGGTAGCACTTCGCCAACGCGGCGATTGTTTTCGCTTCTTTCGCGCCGCACGTGGAAGGCGCCTCCCACTCAGCAGGGTCTGGCAGATATTGCCTTGCCGCGTCGCGACATCCAACGCATTTTGAACCCTCGTCTCTTGGGTTAAATGGCATCCTATGCCGTGGTCGCACTGCATCGCCCTTGAATCGTCCGGTGGCTGACAGACGCTTTCGTGGAATTCCCCTTTCTTCACAATCTTCACGCAACTCGCGCGGCGCACGCGCCGCCCACGACGGCAATTTGACATCCGTGACCATCTGGATATCTGGCAGGCCTACCACTCCGAGGCGCCGCGCAGCACCATGCGCTCCAGCGCGCCCCGCACGTCCGCGGGTGTGAACCCAGTGCCAGGGGCTTACACTCGTCCACTTCTCAGCTCAACTTGAGCCGTGCCTGACACAAGAAGACACCCTACACACCGTAAACCACCCTAATTGCCCCTTAACACGGGCTACACAACCCCTACGCGCACCCCCTATCCCATACAAAGCGCTCAAGTTGAGATGAAAAGTGGACGAGTGTAAGCCCCTGCCCGACCCGCCCCGCCGACCGACCCGCGCGCACCTCCGCCATGTGCCGCTGCTTCAACGCCTTCTTCTCCCCGGGGAGCAGGGGCTTACACTCGTCCACTTTTCAGCTCAACCTAAGCCGTTTTGGTCACACCTCCCCGTGTCCCATCGTCTAACAGACTGGGGAAAAATCATGCACCCAACGTATCCAACAAAGTACGCTTACGTCGAGCCGAAATGTGGACGAGTGTAAGCCCCTGCCGGGGAGCAGGATGGTTTTTTTCTTCTTGGCTTGGAAGGCGGAGTGTAGGATGCCGGGGCCGCCGCCCCCCGTCCAGGGGCTTACACTCGTCCACCCTTCGGCTCAACGGAAGCACATTTTGTGGGATATGCATGGTTTTCCCCCAGTCTATTAGACAGGGGGACAAGCAGAGGCGTGACCAACACGGCTGAGGTTGAGCTGAGACGTGGATGAGTGTAAGCCCCTGCCCCCGTCCCCCACGTCCAGCCGTTCTCCGCGGCGTCATCTTCCCTCCACTCCTCCTCATCGTCAGTATCTTCTGCATCCTCCTCCTCCGCATCCTCGTCGTCCTCAACGGCAGTGTTAGCGGCGGCGGCGGTTAGGGGGGAGAAGGAAGCGGGGGTGCGCAGCAGTGACAACGACTGGACCATCGCCCGCTGCAACTGCTGCTCCTCGGTCTCAACATCACTATCATCGCTGTGGCTGTCGCTGCTGCCGCCGCCCAGGGGCTTACACTCGTCCACTTCTCAGCTCAACTTTAGCCGTGTCTGACACAAGAAAACACCCTACACACCCTCAAGACCCCCTCACACTCCCTTAACACGGGCTACACAACTCCTACGCGCACCCCCTATCTCATGAAAAGCGCTCAAGTTGAGCTGAAAAGTGGACGAGTATAAAGAGCCCCTGCCGCCGCCGTGCATGGCTGCGTTCAGGTAGTCGTCCACCTCATCCGACATGCCCATGCCCCCCCCCCGCGCCGCAGCCGCCGCCCGGTCCAGATAAATGGTGGCTGGGTCCTAGACACACGGCGCTTCAGACCTTCAGTGAATGAAGGTCGAGCGGCGCCGCAGGCGTGCACGCGTGATTCGTGGCGTGATGAGGCTATGACAGGCGAGTCACGCAGGGAGCCAGTGCAGATCCGGCAGGCGTGGAATATTTGAACCCCCGCCGGATCTGCGCAGCGTCAGCAATTTGCCCCGTGCTGCCTGGTTTTCCTCCCCTTTGAGTGTGGACCAACGCGTAGGTACACAGATATTTACCTCCATCGAGCCGTCTTCTGCCTACGCAATTCTGGTGGGGGGGGCAATTGGAGATGGCGCGTGGCGCGGTCTGGTCACGATCGTTGAGTTAATAGACCCTCGCCCATACATTTTTCAGCCTGCCGTACTACACTGTAATGTGTGTGAGCGACCGTCTATTAACTCAAGCAAATTCAGACCTCCATTTGCCCCCCCCACCAGAAGTGCGTAGGCGAGTATGGTACGCGGTACGATCCCCTTTGAGAAACTGGGTGGTAAATAACGCCGACTTACCAGTTGGGGGTTCAATGACTCCAGAGTTCACTGAAACCGGTCGGCCGGGTGTCAGCCGGATGTCCCAGAATCAGGTATAACTAACCAGACACACCGGCGGCCGCGTCGCGATGGGTGCGCCGTACGGTCGCATCGGAGAGTTTCCGCGAGTCAACATTATGTATGGAGGGACTGCGCGAAAATAAAACAAAACTGCATTGAAATAAATAAAGAGAAAATAGTGCCGTCTATCAATGCTCACACGCACCACCAACACGGACAATGAAAGCGTCGTGCAAGCCATGAGATCACGGCCGATGCATCGAGCTCTGAATCGATCTGGATTTTCTTGTAAAAGGAATTCGTATATGCGTAGACGCCGAAGACTGAACGAGGTAGGAGCAGGGTGCGTTGCGTCGTCGCGGTGGCGCTGCAGCGGCGCACACTTCGAACACCGCCAACGCCACCCGCACTCCGCCCTGGCTCATCACTGCCGCCGGCTCAACTGTCTGCAGCTGGAAACTCATCTGCCATCGGAAGCTGCATGAGGAGGCTGCATCATCGCATGGGCAGTGGTGCTGTTGCTCCCACTTCGCCGAGTAGATTAAACCACCAGCCAGGGGCTTACACTCGTTCACTTCTCAGCTCAACTTGAGCGCTATTCATGGGATAGGGGGCGCGCATAGGGGCTGTGTAGCCCGTGTCAAGGGGGTGTTTGGGGGTGTGTAGGGTGTGTTCTTGTGTCAGACAAGGCTCAAAATCAGCTGAGAAGTGGACGAGTGTAAGCCCCTGCCACCAGCCAACCTGACCTCACTGCGATTAGGTGCAAGGGCCAGAGCTGGCGACAGCTTTCTGGTTAGCTCCTGCGAGATAACAGAGATCACGGACGGCGATGGCGTTCGTGTTGGCTGTAGTGGAGAGGGCGGTTTCCTCGTTGCGGATTACCAAAGACGCCACCGTCTTGTCCACGTTCATTGCGGCGATGGCCGGGTTCACCCTGACGACCATTTCGTCAGCCAGATCCGCAACACTCTTTGTAGTGATGTCGGGCTTGGATGTGTCGGCAACGTCGTGTACACCCTGTACAGCGGTCTTGGCTTCGACGACAGCTGCCCAGGCGGCGACGTCGAGGTGGTCATAAGTCGCCCAGCGCCACGCCGCAAACGCTTGAAACTCGACTTCGGCTTGCGCTTCAGCGGCGTCGTTGGCCTCGATGTCCGCAACGCTGGCGGCGGCGGCGGCGTCGGCATCAGCGGCGGCAGAGGCCAAGGCCGCGGGGCCGGGAGTCGTCTTACGGGTGCTGGCCACGGTGAACACAGCGTTCATAGAGACACTGATGGCAGTAGCTCTGGCGATAGCTCGAGCTCTCGTGGCAGCGTAAGCAGCATGCTGGTGCGTGTATTCGGCAGAATTCCATGCGGTGCAGCGAGTGTTCCAGGCAGCCAGAGCTGCGACTGATTTGGTCGTGTCACCGGTCATGGAGCTGCATGCGCCTGCGGCGTTGCCTACAGCGCCGCAAGCCGCGATGAGTGCAGGCCCGACCACAGTAGCTGCATGGGTTGCCATCAAGGTCCTGCGGCCATCGTATCCCAGGGGCACACCAGTGCCTGAAATGTAAGCGACCTGAGCAGCAGCCTGACCGACACTCCAGGCACTCAGCTTTGTGACATAGGCAGCGGCGGCATTCTTTTTCGCCAGAGCGTCTGTGACCGCGCCATCACAGCTAGTGTCATTAGTCGGACTCGTATCGGGCGCCTCCGGATACGGCTGTTGCTCGAATGGTGGGGCCTTCATGCAGGCGTTGGGATGGAAGCACTCCACGGAGGCTTCGCCGTCACCCGGCGGTGAGGGCGTCGTGTACATGCAGTAGTAAGCCCCAGCCGAGAGCCCCTTGACGGTGGTAGTCACGGAGCCATCTGCGGCCGCAGTCACTTTGCCCCAGAGGCAGGGGCTTGCAATTGTTCCTGTGGCGCTTAGTGCAGTCGAAATAGGTTTGAGGGAGTAGTGTGTGTGGGGCACGAGGTCACAGGTCACAGCCGACGGGTTCTTAGATTCATTACTCATTCGCACAACGCCAGACCAGTTACAGTGGATGTGGACTGCCGAAGCCCACGACGTAAAGCGCTTTGGGGCTCGACCAAGTTTAGGGGAAAGGAATATTGAGCAGCTTCGAGGCGCACCTGAAGCGGTTTCAGGGACAAAAGAGCAGCAGTGGAGCTGAAGAAGGGAATGCGGTCAAGGCCCTGCCCCGAGCGGAGCCGTAGCCGGGAAGTCCGCCTCCGAGGGATTGCACACTTGCGCGGCGGTCCGCGTGGGGGCTTCCGGCGTTCACTAGGGTCTATCACTCGTTCCCGCGGCGGCTTAAACTGAGCAACCCAAGGCATCAAGTTGGAATATGGCAACGGAAATGAATGTTTTCGGCGACACGAAACAAAACAGACAACCGCGGCGGAGACGAGACGACTCAAGTCGAGGTGAAATGGGAACGATCAACAGGCCCCGCCATAACGAACACATCTGCTGTCGGCTCAATGGGTTTCATCTCAATCATGGCCCAGCACGAACCCGTGCCGCCGCCGCCCATGTCCATGGTAAGTTCCACTTCATTGGGATTGAAGGTGTCATCTGCATCAGCTTTGTAACCGAGTGACGCAGTCGCCGAAGGACAGGGACTCCCATCACAATCCATGGTGGCTCAACTTCAACAATGTTGAGGCGTGCAGTCGGGGTACCTTTAGTGGATTCAGGGACAGAAACTGCAGGCGATCAAGATGAAAAGGTAAACGGCCCTGCCGTGGGAATGTCGTCCGTGCTGAAGCACTTTTTGATGGCGTCGCCAGAACCCGGCGAGAGCGCGGTGTACACGCAGTAATCAGTCCCCTTATCGAGCCCAGTGATGTCGACGTCCACAAGGCCGTCCGCGGTACCAGAGGCGTCGCCCCAGAGGCAGGGCCTGATCATCGTTCCCGTGGTAGCTTAACATGAGCATAATCACAACGCCAGATCACTGCTGGTGGACGGGGCTGATTCTAGCACATCGCGTGAGGCGCCCCTCAGGCTCGATACATGAATCATCCTCCAGGTGCAAATTGAGTGGTTGCAGGACAGAACGGCCCGCAGTGGAGCTGAGGTCAAGGGAATGAGGTCAAGGCCCTGCCCAGTGCGGGCTCGTGAACTTGGTCGCCGAGTGGGTCGCCACTTCAGCGGCGGTACGCGGGGTGGAGGTGTCCGCTGTGACATCCGTCGACTAGGGTCTGACACTCGTTCCCGTCGCGGCTGAACTTGAGCACTTACAGTAAGAGTGGGAAAACGACAAACATCTGAGAGTCTTCCGCGAAACGAAACGAAACGAAACGGTCAGCCGGAGACATTCCGAGAAAGCTGGAGAGGTTTCAGGGACAAAATGACTCCAGTTGACATGAAAAGGCAACGAGTGTCAGGTATCAGGTTGCCCACCTTAACCAAGGCCCAGACGGCTTTCGTGGCGCCGCCGCCCAGCTGGATCTTCAGGTCCGCGGACTTGGGACCGGTGGCAGCGACTGTCGGCACTTGCGTAGGACAGGGCCTCACAACATTTCCTGTGGTGGCTCAACTTAAGCAGCTTCGAGGCGTTCAGTCGGGGCAACTTGAGAGGATTCAAGGATTGGCACGGCTGGGGATGAGAATGAAAAGGTACACCGGGTGCAGATCAACGGAAGCGACTTCGAGGCAGGGTAACTGGAGTGGATTCAGGGACAATAACGGCTGGCGATCAAGATTGAAAGGTAAACGGCCCTGCCGTAGGGACCTTATCCGTGCTGAAGCACTTTTTGACAGCGTCGCCGGAACCCGGCGAGAGCGCGGTGTACACGCAGTAATCAGTCCCTTTATCGAGCCCAGTGATGTTGACGTCCACAAGGCCGTCCGCGGTACCGGAGGCGTCGCCCCAGAGGCAGGGCCTGGCAATCGTTCCCGTGGTAGCTTAACATGAGTGTAATCACAACGCCAGATCACTTCTGGTGGACGGGGTTGATGCTAGCACATCGTGTAAAGCGCCCCTTGGGGGCTCGCGAAGGTCACGGGGGGGGGCACATGAATCATCCTCCAGGTGCATCTTGAGTGGTTGCAGGACAGAACGGCCGGCAGTGGAGCTGAGGTCAAGGGAATGAGGTCAAGGCCCTGCCCAGTGCGGGCTCGTGAACTTGGCCGCCGAGTGGGTCGCCACTTCAGCGGCGGTACGCGGGGTGGAGGTGTCCGCTGTGACATCCGTCGAGTAAGGTCTCACACTCGTTCCCGTCGCGGCTTAATTTGAGCACCACGAGGCATGAGTTGAGATACGACCAACGTTTGAGAGTGTTCCGCGAAACGAAACGAAACGAAACGGCCAGCTTGAGACACTCCGCGAAAGCTTGAGAGGTTTCCGGGACAAAACGACTCCAGTTGATCTGAAAAGGGAACGAGTGTCAGGTATCACGTTGCCCACCTTAACCAAGGCCCAGACGGCTTTCGTGGCGCCGCCGCCCAGCTGGATCTTCAGGTCCGCGGCATTGGGACCGGTGGCGGCGACTGTCGGCACTTGCGTAGGACAGGGCCTCACAACATTTCCTGTGGTGGCTCAAGTTAAGCAACTTCGAGGCGCTCAGTCGGGGCAACTTGAGTGTGGATTCAGACATTGGCACGGCTGGCGATCAAGATGAGTAGGTGATGGGGCGTGTATCCAGTGGAGTAGCTTCGAGGCGGAGTAACTTGAGTGGATGCTGGCGATCAAGCTGAAAAGGCAAACGGGTGTATAGGACCTGCCGTGGGAACGTCATCCGTGGTGAAGCACACCATGTCGGCGTCGCCAGAACCCGGCGAGAGCGCGGTGTACACACAGTAATCAGTCCCCTTAGTGAGATCTGGGATGGCGACGCCTGCAATGCCATTCACGTCACCACTCGCGATGCCCCACAGGCAGGGCCTGACAATCGTTCCTGTGGTAGCTTAACTTGGGCATAATCACAACGCTATACTAGTTGTGGTGGACCGGGATGATTCTAGCTCACGGTGTGCCCCCGGGGGCTCGATGTTATCATGACGGAGGAAGATTAAGCATCGTCCAGATGCATGTTGAGTGGTTCCGGGGACAAAACGGCCGGCGGTGGAGCTGAGAAAGAGAACGGGATCAAGGCCCTGCCCAGTGCGAGGCCGTGAAATCGGCACCAGTGGGGTTCGCCACTTGATCGGCGGATCGTTTGTCCGCGGTCTGCGCTGTGACACCCGTTGAGCAGGGACGTACACACATTCCGGTCGCGGCTTAAGTTGAGCACTTCGACGTATCGAGTTGGGATACGACAGATATCCGACAGTCTTCCACGAAATTAATCAAAACGAAACGGCCAACCATAAGGAGATAAGGCCAACCATAAGGAGAAGTTCCGCGAAAGCTTGAGTGCTCAGGGACAAAACGACTCCAGTTGATCGGGCAAGGGAGCGAGTGTCAGATGTCACGTTGCCCACCTCAAGCAAGGCCCAGACGGCTTTCGTGGCACCGCCGCCCAACTGGATCTCCAGTGCTGCGGCAGTGGCACCATTGGCAGACACTGTCGGCACATGCTTGGGACAGGGCCTCTCAACATTACCCGTGGTGGCTCAACTTGAGCAACTTCGAGGCGTTCAGTCGGGGCAACTTGAGTGGATTCAGGGATTGGTGCGGCTGGCCGGTAGGATGAGAAGGTAAAACTGGTGCAGATCAGGTAAGGTGACCTGCAGGCGGGGTCAAACGAGTGGATTCAGGGACAGAAACGGCTGGCGATCAAGATGAAAAGGTAAACGGCCCTGCCGTGGGAACGTCATCCGTGCTGAAGCACTTTTTGGTGGCGTCGCCGGAACCCGGCGAGAGCGCGGTGTACACGCAGTAATCAGTTCCCTTATCGAGCCCAGTGATGTCAACGTCCACAAGGCCGTCCGCGGTACCAGTGGCGTCGCCCCAGAGGCAGGGCCTGACAATCGGTCCCGTGGTAGCTTAACATGAGCATAATCACAACGCCAGAGCACTTCTGGTGGACGGGGTTGATTCTAGCACATCGTGAGAAGCGCCCTTTTGAGCTCGGGCTCGATGAAGGTCACGGGGGGGAATACATGAATCATCCTCCAGGTGCATCTGGAGTGGTCGCAGGACAAAACGGTCGGCAGTGGAGCTGAGAAAGGGAATGAGGTCAAGGCCCTGCCCAGTGCGGGCTCGTGAACTTGTCCGGCGAGTGGGTCGCCACCTGAGCGGCGGTATAGGTGGGGGAGTTGTCCGCTGTGACACCCGTCGAGTAGGGTCTCACACTCGTTCCCGTCGCGGCTTAACTTGAGAACAGTTGGAGGTATGAGTTGGAATACGACAAGCATCTGAGAGTCTTCCGCGAAACGAAACAAAACGAAACGGCCAGCCAGCCATAAGGAAACATTCCGCGCCGCGAAAGCTTCAGAGGTTTCAGGGACAAAATGACTCCAGTTGACCTGAAAAGGGAACCAGTGTCAGGTATCACGTTGCCCACCTTAAGCAAGGCCCAGACGGCTTTCGTGGCGCCGCCGCCGAGCTGGATCTTCAGGTCCGCGGACTTGGAACCGGTGGCAGCGACTGTCGGCACTTGCGTAGGACAGGGCCTCACAACATCCCATAGTGGCTCAACTTAAGCAACTTCGATGCGTTCAGTTGGGGCAACATGAGTGGATTCAGGGATTGGCACGGCTGGCGGCTAGAAAGAAAAGGTACACCGGGTGCAGATCAATTGAAGCGGCTTCGAGGCAGGGTAACTTGAGTGGATTCAGGGACGGAAACTGCTGGCGATCAATATGAAAAGGCTAAACGGCCCTGCCGTGGGAATGTCATCCGTGCTGAAGCACTTTTTGGTGGCGTCGCCGGAACCCGGTGAGAGCGCGGTGTACACGCAGTAATCAGTCCCCTTATCGAGGTCCTCGATGTCGACCTGAAAAAGGCCGTCCGCGGCAACATTCGCGTCGCCCCAGAGGCAGGGCCTGACAATCGTTCCCCTGGTAGCTCAACCTGAGCATAATCACAACGCCAGATCACTTCTAGTGGACGGGGTTGATTCCGGCTCATCGTATGAAGCGCCCCTTGGGCTCGTTGAAAGTCACGGGCAGTCCGACGAATCTACAACATTTGGTCGAGACGGGCTCCCACTTTCGTAAGGCCAATTCGCCAAGTCTGCCGGTGCCGATCCCTACACGAATTGCTCGTAAGAAAGCCTTCGTATGGGCAAGTCGCATTCGCCCAATCCCTACGTCAATTGCCCATACGACTGCAAAGTGGGAGCCGTATCGACCACATTTCGTCGATGCGAGGAACTGACGGGGGGGAATACATGAATCAGCCTCCAGGTGCATCTGGAGTGGTCGCAGGACAAAACGGTCGGCAGTGGAGCTGAGAAAGGGAATGAGGTCAAGGCCCTGCCCAGTGCGGGCTCGTGAACTTGTCCGGCGAGTGGGTCGCCACCTGAGCGGCGGTATAGGTGGGGGAGTTGTCCGCTGTGACACCCGTCGAATAGGGTCTCGTACTCGTTCCCGTCGCGGCTTAACTTGAGAACAGTTTGAGGTATGAGTTGGAATACGACAAGCATCTGAAAGTCTTCCGCGAAACGAAACAAAACGAAACGACCAGCCATAAGGAAACATTCCGCGAAAGCTTTAGAGGTTTCAGGGACAAAATTACTCTCCAGTTGACCTGAAAAGGGAACCAGTGTCAGGTATCACGTTGCCCACCTTAACCAAGGCCCAGACGGCTTTCGTGGCGCCGCCGCCCAGCTGGATCTTCAGGTCCGCGGCATTGGGACCGGTGGCAGCGACTGTCGGCACTTGCGTAGGACAGGGCCTCACAACATTTCCTGTGGTGGTTGAACTTCAGCAACTTCGAGGCGTTCAGTCGGGGCAACTTGAGTGTGGATTCAGACATTGGCACGGCTGGCAATCAAGCTGAGCAGGTAACAGGGCGTATATCCAGTGAAGTACTTCGAGGCGGAGAAACTTGAGTGCATTTAGGGAGGGGAAACGACTGGCGATCAAGATAAAAAGGTAAATGGGTGTTTAGGCCCTGCCGTGGGAACGTCATCCGTGGTAAAGCACTTCATGTCGGCGTCGCCGGAACCCGGCGAGAGCGCGGTGTACACACAGTAATCAGTCCCCTTAGTGAGATCTGGGATGGCGACGCCTGCAATGCCATTCACGTCACCACTCGCGATGCCCCACAGGCAGGGCCTGACAATCGTTCCTGTGTTAGCTTAACATGAGCATAATCATGCCAGATCACTTCTGGTAGACGGGGCTGATTCTAGCACATCGCGTGAAGCGCCCCTTGGGGCTCATGATGGTCAGGGGGGGGATAAACGAATTATCTTCCAGGTGCATCTTGAGTGGCTCAAGTCTCAAAACGGCCGGCAGTGGAACTGAGAAAGGGAAAGAGGTCAAGGCCCTGCCCAGTGCGAGGCCGTGAAATCGGTTCCATCAGGGTTGACCACTTGAGAGGCTTTACGCGGGGGGGCGTTATCCGCTGTGACACCCGTTGAGTAGGGACTCACACTCGTTTCCGTCGCGGCTTAAATTCAGTGTCGGGTCGAGCTAGAATCGAAGCTGTGGTATCGAATCCCGTTCGACCAATCAGAACAGTCGATTTCAAGCATCCTGCCGACCGACCCGCCGACAGTCCGACCGGGTTACGATCCTTGAGTGAATAGACCCTTGATTTCGAGGAGATGAACCTGGCTAGTCAGGCCGACACTAAATTTAACCTGAGCACTTCGAGGTATCGAGCCGGGATACGACAAACATCTGACAGTCTTCCTCAAAATTAAACAAAAGGAGACGGCCAACCGTAAGGAGACGTTCCGCGAAAGCTCGAGTGCTCAGGGACAAAACAGCTCCAGGTGATCTGGAAAGGGAACGGGTGTCAAATGTCATGTTGCCCACCTCAAGCAAGGCCCAAGAACCTTCCTTGGCGCCGCCGCCGAACTGGATCTCCAGTGCTCCGGCATTGGCACCATTGGCAGACACTGACGACAGTTGCGTAGGACAGGGCCTCTCAACATTACCCGCGGTGGCTCAACAACTTCGAGGCGTTCAGTCGGGGCAACTTGAGTGGAATCAGTGATTGGCACGGCTGGCGGTTAAAGATGAAAATGTTAAACGGGTGCAGAACAAGTGAAGTGACCTCCAGGCGGGGTAACTTGAGTGGATTCAGGGAAACAGACGGCTGACGAACAAGATGCAACGGGTGTGTATCAGTATAGACCCTGCCTGCGTGGGAACGTCATCCGTGGTGAAGCACCTCACGGCGGCGTCGCCGGAACCCGGCGAGAGCGCGGTGTACACGCAGTACGACGTCGCCTTTGTGAGTCCCTCGATGCCGACGGCCACAAGGCTATCCGGTGCATCAGTCACGTCGCCCCAGAGGCAGGGCCTGGCAATCGTTCCCTTGGTAGCTTAACTTGAGCATAATCACAACGCCAGATCACTTCTAGTGGACGGGGCTGATTATAGCACATCGTGTGAAGCGCCCCTTGGGGCTCATGAAGGTCACGGGGGGAAACACATGAATGATCCTCCAGGTGCATCTTGAGTGGTTCAAGGGACAAAACGGCCGGCAGTGGAGCTGAGAAAGGGAATGAGGTCAAGGCCCTGCCCAGTGCGGGGCCGTGAACTTGCTCCCCAAGTGGGCCGCCACGTCACCGGCGGTACGCGCGGGGGCGTTATCCGCTGTGACGTCCGTCGAGTACAGTCTCACACACGTTCCCATCGTGGATGAACTTGTGCACTTCGAGGTATCGAGTTGGGATATGACAAACTCTGAAAGCCCTCCGCGAAATCGAACAAAACGAAACGGCCAACCACAAGGCGACGTATCGCGAAAGCTTTTAAAGCGCTTTCAGGGACAAAACGACTGCAGTTGACCTGAAAAGGGAGCGAGTGACAAGCCTCGCCTTGTCCACCTTAAGCAAGGCCCAGACGGCTTTCGTGGCGCCGCCGCCGAGCTGGATCGACATTGCTGCGGCATTGGCACCATTGGCAGACACGACCGGCAGTTGCGTTGGACAAGGCCTCTCAACATTACCCGTGGTGGCTCAGCTTAAGCAAGATGAAGGCGGGGTAGCTTGAGTGGATATGGGGGAGGGAACGGCTGGAGTGACAAAGGTAACAGGGTGTATAGGCCCTGCCGTGGGAGTAGGCGCGGGGGCTGGCGCCGGCGCATCGGCCGGCGCGGGGGCCGGTGAGGGCGCAACAGCTGGCGTGGGGGACGGCGAGGGGTTGGGATCGTCCAGCGCGTTGCACATCGCGTTTGGCGTGGTGGCGCATGAGCCCGGCCGAAGGGTCATTGAGAGCAAGCACTCGAACCGAGATCGGACGTGCCCCGAGCCCGCATGACTTACTTTCAGGGTGAACGCGCATACAGACGCGTGGGCTCGGCGTAGTACATCGGAACGCAACGTCAGTGGAGTGCTTGTTTTGACAACCAGTTTGCTAGGCAGGAAGGTCACTGAGAACCAACACTCGAAGCGAGATCGGAGCAAGACTTGCCCTCATGGTAAATGCACATGCACATGCAAGACTCGAGGAGGAATAGGAGGAGATAAAACGGCGGTCGCGTGCTTGTTCTGAATGAACCCCCTGCCTGTGTCCGCCGGTTTGGTCTCGCAGGTACCCCACACGGCAGACACCGCATGAGCGTGGTTCCCAGGAATACGGTCTGGCGCATACAGCTCACCACCACGTCATAACATGCTCTATACTTGAAGAAACGAGGTGCAAAGTGCGTGCCGATGACATGGCGGGCAACATCTGCCTGGCCTTACTGAGGAACCACGCGGTTGAAAAACGGCCCGGCGGGATCCTTCAGGCACGTGCGTTTCGCCGGCGGCCAGGGCCTGGCAGGTATTGCTCGCCATGTCATGAACTGCTGTTTAACTTAAGAGACTAGGGCTCAAAGTGAGATGGATGACGTGGCGACGAACATCCGCCAGGCAGGTATTGCTCGCCATGTCATGAAATGCTGTTTGACTCGAGAGCTGGAGAAACTAGGGCCCAAAGTGAGATGGATGACGTGCCGAGGAACATCCGCCAGGCCCTAAGTTCAACTCGAGAGACTAGGGGTCAAAGTGAGATGGATGACGTGGCGAGGAACATCCGCCAGGCTCGCCATGTCATGAAATGCTGTTCAACTCGAGAGACTAGGGTTCAAAGTGAGATGGATGACGTGGCGAGGAACATAAGCCAGGCCCTACCATCGGCAACTCAACAAACGGCGATGCGGACCGGCACCTAGGGCCTGCCAGATATTCTTCGCCACGTCATAGGGTGCCATTCAATTCAAGAAACGAGGGTTCCAAATGCGCACGGATGACGTGGTGGGCCACAGGCCTGGCAGATATCGCTTGCCACGTCACTGGAACTCCATTTAACTCAAGAAACGAGAGCTCAAATGCGTGTCGATGATGGGGCGGGAAATAGGCCTCGTAGATGATGCTCGCCACGTCATTGGTACTCGAGTTTACTCAAGTGGGTTCGAAACGCGTGTCGACGGCGTGGCGGGTAACATCTACCGGCCCCGACCAGCACTTCTTGTCACCGGCCCAGCACGTAATGTTGTACAAGTTGGAACCGTTCGCTAAGGCCTGGCATAAATTGCTCAAACTGTTCCAAAGCAAGTCTTCGGGTGTGGAATGACAAAGTGCTGAAAGATTTTCGGGCCCTTGCTCAAAAAAATCAACTCAAGATGCTTCAGTTAAAAGACGCCACATCAATGTGCCGGCGTGATATGGCGTCAATAATCTTGATTTGATTTTTGGTGGCAGGGGCCCAAAAGATTATAGCTTTCGGCACTTTGTCGTAAGATGCTGAAAGCCCTCATATGATTCGTCGAGAGCGCGGTTTACTGAGATGTGATCGGCGGGACTTTCTGCATGTTTCGATGCCAATTCTCTTCGTAGTACCGAAGGTAAATGATTACAGCCCCTGAGTGGTCTACGGAAAGACTGTGATTATCTTGCGGTTTCTGAATGATCGAAAGGTGTTTTGAGGGGGGGTCAAGGGGTAGACAGTCCGATGACTGAGTTCGTACTCATTTGGAACCCTAACTTCTAGAGGTAAATGGCATGCCATGAGGCGGCTAGGAATTTGTGGCAGACCCTACCGTCGGCTCTCTGAACGCCGGGTGCCTCCGTCGCCATGCCGGAGTCGTAACGGTGATCGCACTCCTCCTCAACCCAGGGGCACACATCACTATGCTTGTCGAACTCAGTTAGTGCTGGCGAGGGGGGGCGTTACACAAAGCTTGTAAAAGCTATTGGTTAATGGATTCATAGTGGGTTAGTATTGGGGAACACAGTGGGTTGGTGAAATAGGGGGGTCAAACAGGCTAGTGTAAGCTAGCTTAGGGGCTGCGCTTAGTTGGCTAGTTCAGGGGCGAAAAGTGTACGCCGTACACACCAGTGCCGTTGGCGTTTATGATATTGCGATTTTGACCGTTTATGACTGCTGTAGAGCTGAGTATGTAAATAATACCTGCCACGTCGTCGTTTCACGAGTTCAACGCCATTCTATGACGTGGCTTCAGAACTCCCCATTTATAGAATTCCCCGTTTCTTGCGACCGATGGCGAGCTGCTGTTGGAGGTTTGGACCACTCAACAAACCGAAATATACCCTTTACCTATGACGAGGTGATCACCGGTGCACTATGTGGTGGATGACGTGGCGAGCATCGGTACACTATGTGGTGGATGACGTGTTGAGCACCGGTACACTCCGTGGTGGATGACCTGCAGGATGACGTGGCAATCACCAGTACAACATGCGGTGAATGACGTGGCGATCACCGGTACACTATGCAGTGAATGGCGTGGCGAGCACCAGGACACTACGCGGTGAATGAGGTGTCGATCACCGGTACACTGTGCAGTGGATGACGTGGCGAGCACCAGTACACTACGCGATGAATGACGTGGCGATCACCGGTAAACTACGTAGTGAATGACGTGGCGAGCCTTGCCTGTTCCTTGCACAGCTGCACGTCGGTGGAGTTCGCGCACTTGGCCTCCGTGCGCTTCGTGCACCCAGCCTCGCTGCAGGGCCGTTCAGAAAATAAAACACTTCAAACGAGATCGGACGCGCCTGCATGACGTCAGTTACCTTCGGGGTGAGCTCTGATGCAGACCTCGCCCTCGCGGAGGAGGAGGAGGAGGAGATCCAACGTCGGTTAAGTGCTTGTGCTCGCATCAACAGGTGAATAACATGAATGCTAGTCAGGGATGCGTGAATCCACAGCTGTTCATTTCCACAGCTGTTCATTTCGAAAGGGAACTCCTAAGCCCCTGCCTCGATGACGGCGAAGCCGAATTGGTCGCCGGCGTGGAACGCGTTCGTCGTTACCGTCAAGTAAGGCCCCCGGGGTTCACCCACGTCGCGCGTCAGAAATCAGGGACGCGTCGGGCTTTGGGGGAGTGAGGAGGAGGATGAGAGAACAGAGGATCGGGAGTAGAGAGGAGCGAGAGGAGGCAGAAAGAGGAGACGCAGAGGAGGCAGAGGAGAGACGTGAGACAGGAGAGAGAGGAGACGAGAGAGAGGAGAGAGAGGAAATCAACGTGGTGCGGTGGGTGCCATACTTCTTCTTCTTTTTGCACACGGCAGGGGCGGGGGGGAATCTGGCATCGACGTGCAAGGTTATGTCAGTAAGGTGTAACCCCCAAAACGCCCAAATGGGGGCTGGGGCCTTTGGCAGCGCCTTACGGTGTAGGCGGTGCGCGCGTCGTCGACGGGGGTCATCTCGATGCCGTTATTGAAGCGCCAGTTGGGGCAGGTGCCGGTGGGGTCGTTGGCGCACCCGACGAGCTTGACGCGGCACACGGCCCAAGGAACGTGGTTGTCCCAGATGTGCTCAGGGACGCCGCAGGTGTGAACCGTGAACGTGATCGCACCCCCATTTCCCCCGATCGCAGCGGCGGCGGTGCTGTACGTGGTGCTATCGGCGGCGATGCGGAGCGCGGCGGGTACGCCGATAGTAGCCGCGCCGGAGCGCGCGACGGCGATGAAGCCCGCGCCCGCAGCGATGCACGCCGTGGCGAGAAGCACGAGCGGGCTGACGCGATGACCTAGAACAGGAACCTTGCACCAGGGTCACTGAGGAAGCAAGGACTCGACCGACGTTGAGTGAACGAAATGCCCACGATCTGGCCGAGGGTGCATGCGCATACGACGCGACGGACTGGCCTCCGCGGACCGAATAACGCACGTCGGTATCAGCATCCACACTTTGCTGAAGGTAAGGTAAGTCATGCTCCGTTCGGCGTTCGAGCGTTGTTCTCAGCAATCCCCCTCCCTGCCTTGTACCCAGCGGGTTGGGCGAGGGTGGAGCGAAGGTTTCCGCCTTCGCCGCCATCGTCGGATCCGCGTCGGCCGATGAGCGGCTGGCGCTCGCCGGTCAAGGACGTGCTGTGACTGATGTCCATGGCGCCGAACATACCCCCGGGGGTCGGCGGCGTGGTGTTTGAATAGAGTGCGAACACGAGCTCTGGGTTATTAATATATGGGTGTTGGCTGTTTGGGTGTTGCAAAATTCGCACGCTGCTAGTTGTATTCGAGGTGGGAAAGGCGGTGAAAGGCGGTCAAGAGGCGGTGAAGGTATTGAAAACGTTTTAAATCGGAGTTATTTAAATTAAATCCCGATTCAAATTGATTTCAATCCCGATGAAAAAGTATTCAAAC
>Ga0307489_10000344_pt1 | contig 27088 bp, 23 predicted proteins | sample SB12metaG_FD_202247 | JGI IMG/M metagenome (GOLD analysis project Ga0307489, IMG submission 202247) | Sea-ice brine microbial communities from Beaufort Sea near Barrow, Alaska, United States - SB 1.2 | ecosystem: Environmental > Aquatic > Marine > Coastal | place: USA: Alaska | collected... | reverse complement strand
GTACAGACGCTATTTACAAAAAAGGTGCACATAAATTTAATTCTTATGCTCACCTTTTTTTTTATCTTAAACTGGCTTGTTTTATCCGCGATAACCGAAGAACTTATTTTTAATTATTTCTTCGGCTACACCGTCAGGTAGATCTTTTTGCCAATCACCTTGTCCACTAGAAATTTGTTTAAGGATCTCTCGTGAATAGATATTAAACAATTTTGGGTCGCTACATTCAATACCATGTAAGAAGTCGTTCTCTAGCAAATGACGATACAAAAAGCGTAAATGGTCAGGCACTTTAACATCGGTAAATTCTGTTAGTTGGCCATCTTGATTCATTTCTGGGTAGATAAAAATACGCGTGTTGTCTGGAAAAAGTTTACCGAAACCTTCTAATATTCCACCCTCTACACCTCGATAGAATTTTTCATCGAATATCTGTTTAACGTTAACCATGCCCATCACGATACCTATTTGTAATTGGGTAAATTGACGGAAGTATGCTCTAAGAGAGAAATAACGAGTGTAATCCGAAACCATGACGTTATAACCCAAGGAGTTAAGCAACTGCACTCTTGCCACAATGTCACTTTCTGGCACCTTAGCATCATTACCGTGAGCGTCGTTAAGAGATATCTCGGCTATGGCTATAGTGTTATTCGGATTGACTCCGGGCAATTCTGAAAAGGAATTTTGTCCCTGCTCAATCATATCTACATTTAAATTGGTGACTGGGCGGAATGAGCCTCGAATAGTGAGTATATTTTTTTTGTATAACATCTCAGCAGGGATACCGACACTGCCATCAGGCTTAAACATAACGGCACGGGTTTTCCAACTACGAATAAGGTGGATGTTCTTAATTCTATTGTCGGCATCTTCAAAGTAAGGGCCTTCAAAATTGATCGAGTCAATTTCAATGCGATTGGCTTTCATACCATCAGTAAGTGAATCAATAATTTGCTTAGGATTTTCAAAGTAATGGTAGGCCCCGTAGATTAAGTTTACACCTAATACACCTAAGGCCTGTTGTTGTGCTTCAGCATTATCATCTAACATTCTTACATGCACGGTGATAGTTGAAGGTTTTGCACCGGGATACATTTGCACTCGCACACCACACCAGGCATGGCATTCATTTTTTCGGTTGAAGCTTTTAGCTGCGACGGTGGCGGCATAACTAAAGTACCTAGACGACTTAGAACGAGTCTCGCCCACTCTATCGACCACTAAGTCGAACTCTTGCTCCATCATAGCTTCAACACGGCCTTTACTTACATAACGCCTGTCTTCTTGGACACCATAAATAGCATCTGAAAACTTCATATCATAAGCAGACATGGTCTTAGCAATGGTGCCTGCCGCCGCACCCGCTAAAAAGAAATGCCTCGCTACTTCTTGCCCAGCACCAATTTCTACTATGGTTCCGTACTTCTTCTCATCAAGGTTAAGACGCAGTGCTTTTTGAGTTGTGGTACGTGAACTAACACTGTGGCGAGAGTTGATAATTTTATCCATGATTTCTCCAAACGAAGCGGCAAATAAGTAAACATTACTATTGTAGCCTTTTTTCGTCAGCGCAAAAATCTAAATTTTAAGCATTTTGACGACTAATTCATTGAAAAATATGGCGAAAAGGTTAATAGAATGTTAATTGTTAAGTGCAGGGAATAGACACAGCAGTAGATAGAAGATAGAAAGAACAAAACATTATTTATCACAGATGAAAGTGAGATCACTAGGTGCCGTGTTCGCATAAAAAATAAAGGCTAAATGTAGCTCGTTGGGGTGATACTTTATTTAAGACTCGGCTAATTTATTTACTATTTTTATCTAGCTGCTGCTTGAGAGTAGCAATCTGTTCTTTGGCTTTTGCTAATTCTTCTTCTTTCATTTTTAGAGAAAACTCAAGCTTTTTTTTGATTGTGAGCACGTATTTTAGACGTTTGATGCTACGTAATTGAAATTCAACTCGGGCTTGCAACTCTATGTTACTGAAAGGCTTTATAACATAGTCAGCGGCACCATATTCGAACGCTTTTTCGGCTTCTTCAAGTTTAGCGGTGACAAATATTATAGGTAAATCTTGTAGCTGTGGATCGGATTTAAATACTTTGGTGGTTTCATAACCATCCCAGCCAGGCATTAGCACATGCATTAATATTAAGTCTGGCATGAAATTAAGCGCAACTTTATATGCTCGTTCGCCATTGTTAGCGACAGCATTTTGTTGGGCGGTATCGCTATACCAATAGGGTGAAAAGCGACCAATTTTATATAAGCCTTTGGATATAGCTTGTTCTTTGGCATGAGTTAAAAATAACTGGTCTAACTGATCGCTATTCTGTTCGTAAGCAAAATAAGCAGCGGTAAGGGGGGTGGCTAGTTAACACATCCTTAGCATATTGACTGGAACCCAGTCTGTCGCCAAATAAACCATTGGCTTGGGCCTGTGCCATAGATTGCGCCAAACCAACTGCAAATTGGTTACTGCCTTGTATTTTAGCTGAGAGGTTTTGAGCAATGAATGAGAGATTTTTTTGGTTGTTTTTCAGCTCGTTCCTGACATAAATGTAATATTGCAAAGCCGCAAAGCCGCAAAGCCGCAAAGCCACATATAATCGAAACAACCGGAAAAAAGCCCTTTAAAATGATTTGTTTGGATAAAGGGTTAAATTTTTTGTAAGGCATAGCTATGTTTCCAGAGAACTTTATAACACCAACATAGTTCAATAAACATCCATGTTTTCAGTAACATCAGACGATTACCTGTTAAAGCTAATATTACTTTGTTCGCTCAATGTTATCAAAATCTAAAATATTTTCTGCGGGACTGCTATCAATCTCTATGACCGATTTAAAGCGGGTAAATACGATAAACAGTAAACAGCTAAACATTAAGCCAATTACTATGGCGCCTACCCACTGGATTTGTAAAAAATCTAGTGTGAACAATAAGGTTAGGCCGCTTAAAGTCAAAAGGTTGCCCATAAAATAGGAGACTTTACCAATTCGAGCAACGGTTATGTTTAAGTTGTCGGTGTATAAGCGTATCAGTGAGTCCAATGAATTGATCACAAACAATATGCCTACTGCAATCATAAAAGCATTCAGCCAGCCTGGAATAATTAACTCGTTAAGATGATAATAATAAAGTCCTACAAACCATACCGCGATAGGGATGGATGGAAATATCAACATCGCTAAAAATATTTGGTAAGTGCGCATTCCACCCACAAAACGTGCAGTAAATTGGCCAATCATGATGCTCCAGGCGAACCACCAATACAGATAAAATTCATGATAAGTATTAAGTGGTAACACAAACTGATGAATATTTGAAAAGTAGCTACTTAATAAATTGAAGGTATTCAAAAACTCACTGGCATTGCCTTCGTCTGTTAACAATGCGCCAGCCCACATCAAAGCAATTAAAACAAAAAATAACCAGGTACTACCTAAGCTGAGTAAACGTACATAACGAATATCAGTACTCGAATATACTGAAGCAGATATAACTACCAATACTATCAAATAGAAACTCGCAGTGAGTGCGCCTTCATCGGCTAGCTGCGGGATATACCAAGGTAAATTACTTAATAGTAAATAAGCGGTAAAAGCACAGGTACCTATTATCACTACATTATTGATAAACTTGATAATGGGGATGGAAAAAAACTGAACTTTAGGCTCGATGATGCAAAAGTAAAAGCAGGTTAGAAAATAGAAACCCCAGATCAAAAATGCCCAATAACCAAATTCAATCGCTAAGGGGTTAGTGAATGCATATTCTGGGTTGGTAGCAATGTCACCGTAGCCAGCAAACTCAGTTAGGGGAAACATTATCAGCCCCACATCTAACCCAGAGGTAAATAAAATGGCGATAAAGGTAAAGGTGCTAACCGGAGTTACACCAATACATCGCACATTTCCCCATTTAAATAAAATACAGCCAATACAAAAAAAAGTGAATAAAATGCCTGCTGATAACCAAATTGTCATAGTACATCCGAAAAAAGTACAACTGAAAAATATGTGATGGTTTAGCCCTTATTATCGTTTAGGTGTGTTAGCTCGTTGCTGAGTTTGCCACTGCACATCACCCGTTACCTTTACCGTTTCAGGCGGTAAGTGGTGACCTCTTATGAGATCCGCTGCGCGCTCGGCTAACATAATGGTTGGTGCGTTTAGATTTCCATTTGGAATAGTCGGAAATATCGAAGAGTCCACTACGCGTAGTCCTTGGATGCCATGTACTTTGGTTTCTGGGTCAACCACAGATAAGGCATCGGTACCCATCTTACATGAACAGCTTGGGTGATAGGCACTTTCTACAGATTCACGCACAAAGGCATCAATCTCTGAATCGCTTTGAATATGCATACCGGGTTGAATTTCTTCACCTCGATAGCTATCAAATGCAGGTTGATCGATAATTTCACGGGTTAACCTTACGCAGGCTCTAAAACCTTGAATGTCATCCTGATGTTGCAAATAGTTAAATGTAATTTGCGGTGCTACGTCAGGTTGATTTGATACCACCTTGACGCTACCCCGGCTTTTGGGTTTGTTATGACCAATATGTACCTGAAAACCATGTCCTGCAAAGGCTTCTTTGCCATCGTAACGCATCGCGGCAGGCAAAAAGTGATACTGCAAGTCAGGCCATTCGACGCCTGCTTTTGAACGAATAAAACCGCAGGATTCAAAATGGTTAGTTGAACCTAAACCGTCTTTGTTTAAAATCCAGCGTACCCCGATTTTAAGCTTACTCCACCAGTCTAATTCACCGTTGAGCGTGATGGGCTGAGTGCATTTGAATTGAAAATAAAACTCTAGGTGGTCTTGCAGGTTTTCACCTACACCATTTAATTCATGCAGGCACTCAATACCTGCATTATCTAACACCTCTTTGGAGCCGATACCAGACAGTTGTAATAGGTGCGGTGAACCAATAGAGCCAGCACTTAAAATGACCTCTTTATTGACTTTTATTTCATGAGTCTGGTTTTTATGGGCGAAACGCACCCCTACCGCTGTTTTGTTTTCAAGCAGTACTTTATGCACTAAGGCGTGGGTGACAACGGTCAAATTTGGGCGGCTCATAGCTGGGCGCAAATAGGCATTGGAGGTTGATGCGCGGCGGCCATTTTTAACTGTCATATGCATAGGGCCGAAGCCTTCTTGTTGCTCACCGTTATAATCCTCGGTGGCCAGATATCCTGCATCTGTTCCTGCATCTATAAAGGCTTGATATAGCGGGTTTTTCATCTGATTGCCGTTGTTGACCCCAAGTGGCCCTTTTTTGGCGCGGTAATCATCAGCTTTAAATGCCCAGCTCTCAGCTTTTTTAAAATAGGGCAGGCAATGGGAATAATCCCAATCGGTGGCACCATTTTGTTGCCACTCATCAAAATCTTTAGCATGCCCACGTACATACACCATGCCATTGATTGACGATGAACCGCCCAACACTTTGCCACGAGGACAATGCATTTTGCGGTTATTTAAATAAGGCTCAGGCTGGCTTTCAAACTGCCATGCATATTTTTTAGTATTCATGGGGATAGACAAAGCAGTGGGCATTTGAATGAAAATACTTTTGTCACTGCCGCCTGTTTCTAATAATAATACGCGGGTGTTTGAGTCTTCGGTTAGACGATTGGCCAGCACACAACCTGCAGAGCCTGCGCCAATAATTATATAATCATAATCTGCTTGGATATTCATTATTGGCCTCTAAAAAGGACTGTCTAAAGATTGTAAACCGACATATATCGATTTCAACTGAGTAAATTGTTTGAGTGTCGCTAAGCCATTTTCGCGGCCGATTCCTGACTGTTTGTAACCGCCCACAGGCATTTCAACAGGCGATAGTCCATAACTGTTAATCCAGCATATACCCGCTTGCATCTGATGAATTACACGGTGCGCACGGCTGATATCTTGGGTAAATACAGCCGCAGCTAAACCCAGGTGAGTATCGTTGGCACGTGTAACAACTTCGTCTTCATTATCAAACGTCAGCACTGCCATCACGGGGCCAAAAATTTCTTCACGGCAAATCCTCATGTTGTCTTCACAATCAATAAATACCGTAGGTGCAACAAAATAGCCGTCGGGTGCATTTTCGGGTTGCAGTGCTATTCCTCCACATAATAACGTTGCGCCTTCTGCTTTGCCTTTTTCAATGTAGCTCAGCACCAAGTTTTGATGTTTCTTGGAGATAAGTGCGCCAAAGTTGGTGTCGGGATCCATAGGGTCGCCTGCCACAATGTTGGCTTTGATTCGGCTATGTAATTTTTCAATAAATATAGGGAAAATGTCTTTTTGTACAAACACTCGGGTGGCGTTAGTACAAACTTCGCCCTGAGTATAAAAGTTTCCAAGCATGGCTGCAGATACTGCGTTATCAATATCGGCATCATCAAAAATAATTAAAGGAGACTTACCACCCAGCTCCATCGTCACTTCTTTGAGTGAGCCTGCCGCTGCTGCCATCACTTTTTTACCTGTGCCGACTTCGCCAGTAAAAGAGACTTTTGCAATATCTTCATGATGACTGAGCCAAGCGCCTACTTTGCCATCACCTTGAATAACGTTAAACACGCCTTCGGGTACGCCGGCTTGAATAAAAATTTCAGCTAGCTTCAATGCCCCTAATGGTGTTTCTTCAGAAGGTTTAAAAATCATCGCGTTACCACAGGCAAGTGCAGGGGCCGCTTTCCAACAAGCTATTTGTAACGGGTAATTCCACGCACCTATGCCAGCACATATGCCTAGCGGTTCAGGGCGAGTGTAATAAAAATCTTCACCTACTTGTTGTTGATTGCCTTCGACAGCAGGCGCAAGGCCTGCAAAAAATTCAATCGCATCGGCCCCAGATACCACATCAACCACACTGGCCTCTTGCCATGGTTTACCGGTGTCAGCAACCTCTACTAGGGCTAAGTCGTCATTCTTTTCTCTTAGTAACGCAACGGCTTTTAGTAATATCCGGCTACGCTCTATTCCCGTCATGCGGGACCAAGTGATAAAGCCTTGTTTTGCGCTGTCGATAGCGCTTTGTTGAACAAATGCATCTGCTACTTCAACCTGATAAATCACCTTGCCTGTTGCAGGGTTGATTACATCAAATTTTTCACCACTTTGATTATTAAGGTACTGGCCATTCACAAAACTTTGATAAATTGGGAGAGGATGGGGTGATGTCATAGATTAGCTCACTAATATTAGGGGGGTGAATAGCGCGGGCACTATGCCTGCTATTTGTTTGTCGATCAACCTCGATAATAGATGATATTAAAAGGCTATAAAAAAGCCCGGTTAATTAACAGGGCTAGAGATTAAAAGCGTTTGAACCTCATGGACTGCGGGCACTGCAAGCAGAATAAGTTAATGGATTGTTAAATATATTGAATAGGTGCGGTCTGTAAACATTAGATAGTAAAAGTAAAATGATTGTTTTTGCACTATAGAAAAATATAAGTTCACCCCTGCCGCGCTTAGAGATAAGAAAAAACATACCCTAGTTCAATCGTTTTTTCCCTCTGTGAAGCGGTCGGCTTCCACCGCTCTGTGTCCTCTGTGGTTGAAAGTTTTTTTGTTGAAAAGTTAAAGGATTTTTGTCTCACAGAGGAAAATGAGATCACTATTTGCCGAACATCGCGAACATCGCGAACATCGCGAACATCGCGAACATCGCGAACATCAAAAGTCTAGAAATTTATTCTTGGATAAAACGAATAACATCAGGGTTTAGTTGTGTTTCTAAGCGGTTAATTAATGGTGTATTGATTTTAGTGTCAATCACTTCGACGCCCGGAGCGGCATCTTCTTTGACGCTTACCCATAAGAAACCGGCGGCGTCTACGTCGATAAAGCTGATGCTATTAGTCCCTATATCAAGCACGGTTTCATTGCTTATTTCACCTGTACTTGGGTTAAATTGATAAAGTGTGGATTCTTCTCGGAATGGACTAAAGAAGGTTTGGTTAGCAAAAAAGTATCCTTGTTCAGCTGAAACAATAGCCATAGATTGGATGTATTTCGTGCTGTTGTCGGTGATGTCTGCAGCACTTAATACCGTGCGCAGACTGAAGTCATCGGCATCTACCTCTTCGATTAAACTTTGATCTACGCTAACCGCTGAAAAGGAGTTACGCGAGGTGATATACACTTTATCTGCAAATGACCTAACGCTGTGTTCTAAAGGATTTAAGCCAAGTAGAGGTATACCCATTACGCTGTCAGTTGTGTCAGCGTTAGTTTCAATTTCGATGTCAGATGTTGTATCAAATACCGCTAAATAGACTGCGTTAGTACTGCTAAAGTTATCATCTAAACGCTGCATAACAACAAACAACTTACCACCACTGATGACGGCAGCAGACGCACTAGGTGTGCCAACTGTATTGTTTTCTGGTACGTAACTCGCTAAGTCTAACTCGCCAATTTTGAAACTATCAAAGTCTGTAGCTTGTGGATTAACAATCCATATTTTATCTGAGCCATAACGTATCAAATAGGCTTTTTCTGTATTGAGTGATACTAATGTGTAAGGATTTCGGGTGGTGGAGTCTAAGTCATCTTGAGTAGAAAAAAACCAGATTTCAGTACTGGCGTCATTCACATTGTACTTACTGATTGTATCAATAAAATAACGACCAATATGGTAAACGTCAGTTTGATATACATTAATCGAATAGTCAGATTGTGTTTTAGCATAGAAACCATCATCAACCGTTTGTGCTGCAGAGTCTAAATACGCCACTTGTGAGCTAGAAAAGTCAGCCGCTATAGTTTGTACCAACGCTAATGAAGGCGTATCTAACTCATCTCCCACATTCACCGTCACATTGATTGAATCAGTTAAACCCTGCGCATCTGTCACGGTAACTGTAATGCTATAAGGTCCCGTATCACCACTTTCAAAATCAGGCGCGATAATAAATTCTAAAGCACCAGAGCTGTTAATCGCAAAAAGTTGCTGGTCTGAACCTGATATGGCATAAGTAAAATCGATGCCGTCGTCTGTTGCCGTATATTGACTGACCATTGTGGTATTTTCAGCCACGGTCACTGCTAGGTTTCCTGATAACTGCGGAGCATCATTATTATCGCTGCTACACCCCCACAAGATAGATAAGGTGCTGATAAAGCTAAGTGTGATCGCGCTTTTTTTGAATAGTGTTAACATTTATATGCCTTGTATTGAGAGTTTAAATTGGAAGCTTCGACCTTGAGCAGGGCGGTTAGCTAAATCTTGATATTGCTGATCAAACAGATTATTTATACTTAGATTGAGTTTATAGCTGCCACGTATATAGCCGAGTTGAACATCTGTTACTCGGCGTTGTTCTGGTTTGCCCGCTCGACCATTTGTTGATGTGAAGATGTTGGCGCGATTAAAGTACAAGTCTTTGTCTACAGCACCGCGCAGGTGTATTTTCCACTGTGAATTAAATTGGTAGTTGACCGATAAACTGTATTGTTGGTGATAAATACCTGGTAATTTTTTATGGTTAAATGATTTAATTGCTGAGCTGGTTTGGCTATCTATGATATTGGCTTGTACATTAAAACTGAGGGCGGGTGATACCGTGATTTTTGTTTCCAGTTCCAGCCCGTTTAATCTGGCGTCACTCACATTTCTATAGGCACCGACACCGCCGCTGTTAAAAATAGCGACGATGGCATTGTCTGATTGTTGATGATAAGCCGAAGCATTCAGTGAGTAACTCATGTGCGCTATTTGATCGCTATATGTAGCCCCAAGGCTCAGCGTTTGCGCTTTTTCAGGTAGTAATTTTTTGCTGCCTTTAAATAATCCTCTATCACCAAATAGTTCAAATAGGGTAGGAGTGCGGATACCATTACTGGCGATCAATTCTGTTTTTATACGTGGCCCCTGATAAACCAGTCCTAATTCTTGAGTTTGGTGATCCTGTTCGCTGTTAAATGTCTCTGCATCAGACTGATTTATCGCAATGTTTTGGTTTTGCTCGTTTAACTGGGTCACTAACGAAAAGGCAGATAGTGGTCCATTATTTTGCTGCCACTCGAACCGAGAGCCAAGTAATATCTGAGTTTGCTTGGCTATGACATCGCAGCTACTGATCCCATTGCAGTTGATCTGGCCATTATTATCGAAACTCAGAGAATTAAAATGTTGTTTGTTTAATTCAATAAAAGGGCTGACAGTTATGTCTGCGTATTGACTATCAAAAACAAAAAGTGAAGTCAGGTCAGCGTGGGTTTTTGTGGTGACATAATTCGCATCCAAGCGTGTTACGTCATCCAGTATATCCAAATAACGTTCTGTTTTATCTTCTTGGTACGCTTCAAATTCGAGGTTGTCTAACCATTTTAGGTTGGTGTAAATACTGTGTCTATAGCCTAATCGCCACGTATCAGATGAAAGGCTAGATGCATTTTCTGGGGTATTGTTTTGGTAGTTAGGCAGGGCCTTTTCTTGTTCATTGTACTGCAGAGTTAGCCTGACTTTATGAGCTCCAAATGATAAATGATTATTCACATACACATTCTTTTTCTCAAACTGATTGTTACGCAAAGGCTCTATGCTTGACTCATTACTGCTTACAAAACTTTGAGGCACTAGATAATCATAATTGTTATCTGTTTTTAGATAGCTTCCCCCTACAGATAAGTTGTTTGTTTGAAACGCCTTGTTATACAGAAGGTTGAGCTGTTGGTGGTTAAATGAGCCAACATCTAGACTGAGTTTTAACTTATCTTGACTAGGGTTGTAGGTATTAATTCTAATCACTCCTCCTATGGGGGTGGACCCAGCACCTATCGCCTGGTTTTTACTGATCTCAATGCTTTGGATGTGTTCGGTGGGTATTTGATTGAGATCAAAACCACCAAATTGACTGTCGTTGACCAATTGACCATCAATGTATAACTGCACCTGTTTACTACTTGAGCCACGGATAGACACTGAAACCGGATTGCCCAAACCACCAATCTGGCGTATCTGTAAACCATTAATGGTCTGTAATACGTCCGACAGGGTTTGTGAGGTATTGATAAAATCCTCACGGCTCAAAACTTGATAATTATTTGAAAAGACAGCGGGCTGATCATAAATGGTGAGTACTTCAACTGTTTTTTCTGAGGGCTCACTGGCTTCTACCCAAGTCAGGTAAAAAAGGCATACGAGTAAAATGGTAAAGCATTTTGGAAAAAGCATGTCGGCCTCTGAAACGAGGACGTTAGGAATGACGAAACATCACCTAAATAATACTGTATTTAGATGTGAAAGTTTCAATACAATTCCTAGCGCCCACCGCACTATAATTTGTAACATTTGACAGGCCGGTCTCCGGGCTTAACTGATATTCAGTATTACCGTTGCGGGGGCAGCGTTAGATTTCAACACGTGTGTTGGACTAACTTCCCGATTATCTCTTGTTTCCCAAACGATAATATTCGATTGAAAAGAGCACCTGAGCAATTTGAGCGCGCAATTTTGCGTATGTTTAACTCAAAAGTCAATTAACTGCATTTGGGGAGGTGAACAGGGGTGTTTTCAGGCTGACTCATTTATCTATGCAAAGGGTTAAATTTTTAGGTTTTACGCCAATAAGCGGCTTTTTCCGTAATTAAAATCCTCTAAAATCAACTATAAATTATTAAATCTTAAAGAGTGGGTATATGGCTTGATGGGAAAGATAGATGGCAGATGTGGTAATTTAACGAAGGGTATAATAAAGCTAGCAACAGCTTAAGTTGGCACTGCAGAACCCTGGAATTGTCAGCAAGAAAATATCATGCCTATCTAGGTAACAAAGATTATTGGAATACTCCGTGTATTATACAGATTAAAACTTATGAAACTAATAACCATTAAATTGTACAGATATTATTTGTTTCCCACGTGAAGAGTGAGTCATTGTATCGTGCAGTTTAGATGTTGGTAAGAGGCATTTTTGCTTAAGTTGGAGCATTGATTTTTTCGATTCTGGATCTAACAAAACATGACGTTTGTTGACAAAGTGATAACTATATTGAGCCAAGTCTGGCATGTTGTGATAACACACATTAAAACGTTTGTTTATTGCTTCTGACTCCGCAGTTCATACCTCATGGCATATTTAGTTTATTTAGCAATAACCAGAATGACGACTTGATTGCGGCCATCATCTTTAGCCTTGTATAAGGCCAATCAGACTGGCTAAATAGGATCTAATAAGTATAGTCGAGCCAGCTTGCAACCAATCCGATAGACAACGTTATATGTACTGGGTGATTCTGGTTATTAAAGACCGTAGTCATAACCTGGTTACGTAATCGGTTTAATATGTCTTGGGCTTCTATGGCCTCAGTGTCAGGTAATAAAATGCCAAATTCTTCGCCACCTATTCGCCCAAAATGATCATATTCCCGTAATGTGTTTTTTATCAATGTACTCAGCTGCAGCAGAACATTGTCACCCACAAGATGCCCATATTGATCATTAATCTTCTTGAATTACTCGGACAGTTCCCCGAGCCTTTCCAAAATTCTATCGACACTCAATTTCATAGCGTGAGAGACAGGTTTTGTTCTAAAAAATGAACTGAAAATAATTGAACCTTCAATCAGTCCTTCTCAACGCTTAATACTTGTTGGGCCTTAAGTTATTAGTTTATCTTGGTAATTATACCCATACCACCTCAAAATGCGCGTTTCAGAACGTCTGGGGCGCTTCAATTCAAGGCGCGTCAATCACTGAATGTCGTCAACCTTCTGAATTGGCGCAACGAAGAAGTGGAGTGCCCCAGTCGTTCCCTTTGGGCGGGTTTTAAAGCGATTTATGCTTCGTTGGCCATCTTTGACTTAGACCACTAGGTCTGCAAATAGCCGCCTTACCTAAACGGCTTTAAACTCCCGCTGAATCCGTCATTTGAGGTGGTATGTGTATAGATGTTATCTGGTAAATAAATTCTGTTGTCACATTGCCGAGAACGTAAACATAAATTGATTCGGTTAATGGGCACACATAAGGTTGATGAAATGAAGAGAATGTTCAAAAGGTCCTTAAAAAACGGCATAATTGTTGTCATCTTAAGTATTTCACAGATCCCATTAAGCTTGGCTGGTTGGGAAGTCACCTGGATAGACAGATTCGAAGAAACCGGTGTGAACTTGAATAATTGGACTCCACAAATTCAAGCAAACTATAACAACGAAGTACAGTGTTATACCGATGATGATAGCTCTGCACAACGAAACTACGATGCGTCTGACGGCACCCTAAAAATCATTGCTCGCAAACAAGATATTAGTTGCTCTGGCTTAGGTGGTGAAAACAAGTCTTGGACCTCGGGTCGCTTGAACAGTAAAGACAAAGCAGAATTTTTATATGGGCGAATTGAAGCTCGGATTCGATTCTCAGAGCTAAAGGGCGGCAGTTGGCCAGCCTTTTGGATGCTTGAAAATAGGATTGCCGAAAACCCATTCAAAGGAGATAACGATACTGTTAACTGGCCTAACCCCGGAGCAGGTGAAATCGATGTTTGGGAGTGGTTTAGCAACGATGGCGATCGCTATATCACCAACTTTTTTAATGTCGGTAACTGCGGCTCCGAGGTGAGGGTGAGTTATCCAGGCGGTGCACCAGACGTACTCGCCTTTCATACCTATGCGATTGAATGGACAGCCAACAATATCAAGTTCTTTTTTAATGATACTGTGGTGGTTGAGCAAGACTTAACCAATTGTGCACAATATGAAGAACCCATGTTTATTTTACTTAATGTTGCTATGGGCGGAAATTTAGGAGGGGCGATTGACCCACAACTCAATAAGGCAACTATGGAAGTTGACTATGTAGCTCACTGTGTAAAGTCAGATTTAAATGCGTTTCAGGAATGTAATGAAAGCACCCCCCTAATTATTGATGAAGATAATGACGGCGTCAGCACTGCATTGGATCAATGTCCCAATACACCTGAGGGAACAGTGGTTGACCAAAAGGGTTGTGAACTTGTTACTCAACCACAAGTTGTCGCACCTGATCCCCAGACAGCTGCGCAGCAAGTGATTTCACTGTTTAGTGACAGTTACAGTAATATATCTAACATTGATTACAACCCTAACTGGCAACAAGCCACCCAAGTCACCCAAATTGAGATAGCAGGCAACAATATACTCAAATATGCTGGGCTAAATTATCAAGGCACAGACTTTTCTGATAATAAACAAGACGTGTCCGCCATGGACAATGTTCATCTAGACTATTGGACCTATAACGCAACAGAACTTAAGTTTTTTTTAATCAGTCCTGGGCCACGGGAAACCCCTTTTGTTATTGATGTAAAGCAGCAAGGTTGGCAAAATTTGGTCATTCCACTGAGTCACTTTTCAGATGTAGATTTAGCCGACATATTTCAATTAAAGGTGGAAGGTAATGGCACGGTTTACTTAGATAATATTTATTTCAGTTCATACTCTGAAACCGTGACCGATGGGGATATGGACGGTGTTCAAGATAATGATGATCAGTGTGCTAACACACCCACAGGTGCTAAGGTAGATGCAGCAGGCTGTGCCCTAGAAGTGAATATAGCACCCTCAGTCAGCTTAATTGCTACACAAGGCGGTTTAACCATCACGAGTGTTAACACCGATGCTGGAAGTGTCATCATTGAGGCCAATGTGGTTGATGAAAATCAAGGTGATGAGCATAATTATGTGTGGAACGTTTCTGGGATTTCAACATTTGAAAATAACGACAATGTCATCAGTTTTGACCCATCAGGGTTAGCCAATGTTCCGATTTCAATCACAGTAGAAGCATCTGACAATGCACAACCAGCACTCAGTGATGAGACAAGCATCACACTGTCAGTCGTGACAGCCTCTACTCAAGTACCGCCTACAACACAGAATAGTGATTCGGCTGGTGGCAGTATCAATTTAATTTTATTATTTGGATTGGTCTTGTTACATACAATAAGACTGATATCTAAAAGGTATTAGAATTTAAGCCACAAATTGGAAACATCTTGTTATTCCCATTATCCCTAAAAGTAAAGATGACACCCATCTTAAAATAATAAGATAAGAGTAATGGATAGCCATGGTGCACCTCCGTAACTAATAGGTTAGTAAAGGTGGTGCACTTCTACCTCGACGCTGGGGGCTTTTTTGTTGTCTTTAACGGTGGCTTTCTTCATTATAACAAGAAAGGAATAATATCTAGATGCAGACACTTACGTTGCACTGCCTCGAATATAGACATCAGTTTTAATTCATGGAGGTCGTGACTGCCTTCTTCTCTTTCTGCTACTTGTCACCTATAACTCAATTGTTTTTTATAACTGTTTTTAGAGGCGTGGCACATCTTAACCCTAGCTCAGGTTAATTCGTTAAAGGCACCCATTTTATAGCTGATCCTCTCAATAAGGCGTCTCCCCAAAATATTTAGTCAAGTAATCGATAAAAGCTCTCACTTTTGGGGCGAGTAGTCGAGAGCTAGGATAAACAGCCCAAATGGCCGTTTCAGTCACAAGGGGATAATCTTTGAGTATTTGGATTAATTCTCAATTTTGGAGGTGTTTACACGCTCCATTGAGAGCTTATGGTAATACCCATGCCATTATTGGGAATTACCGCTTACGAAGGACTGATGCGTGCTAATACCAGCAAAGGTCAAAATGTATTAGTGCGCGGTTGTTCAGGTGGCGTAGGGCATATCGCACTACAATTGGCTAATTACATGGGGGCTAATGTGTTTGCTACAGGCTGAGGTGACAAACAACTTGCATTAATTACAAAGCTTGACGCAAAAGGTATTAATTACAAAACCGAAGAAGTTGAAGAGTATGTTGCTAAACATACTGATGACGCAGGTTTTGATGTGGTTTTTGATTCTGTAGGTGGCGAAAATATGACTAACTCATTTAACGCTGCAGCGTTAAATGGGCAAGTTGCTTCAACGGTTTCTTTGGTGGAATTAGATTTAAGTGTGGCGTATTTTAAAGGGTTGTCATTACACGTTGTGTTTATGTTGATCCCCATGCTGCATAATTATAAGCGTGAAGTACATGGTCAGATCCTTAATAAATTAACTGAAATAGCAGAAGCGGCGGCTTTGCTCCCTGAGTTAGATGAACAAAGCTTTAGTTTAGAAGACATTGCTCAGGCCCACGACCGTCTTTCAAGTGGTCAAGGCATGGGTAAAGTGGTTATAGATATAAATTAATAGGTAAAGTGGGAGGAGGCATAAAGTTCTCCTCGACTACTTTATGTTATTTTGCAAACCTATCCTGATTCTCCAGCAAGGTCTATGCATTTAGAACTTCCCATTTAAAGGAAAAGTAACGTGAAAAAAACAATCTTAATTACGGGTGCAACAGACGGTATTGGTTTAGAAACGGCAAAGTTGTTAGCGTTTGATGGCCATAACTTATTAATACATGGACGTGATATTCAAAAGCTAAATTCAGTTAAAACGTTACTGGCTGCAACACCATATTCAGGAAACATCAGCGCTTACTTAGCGGATCTTTCTGATTTTTCTGAGGTCACAAAACTAATCAGTGAAATTAGGAGTGAATATCAGCACCTTGATGTGCTTATTAATAACGCGGGCGTATTTAAAACCAATAATTCACTTACCGCTCACGGACTAGATGTTCGATTTGTCGTCAACACGATTTCACCCTACATGCTTACCCAAGCACTTTTACCTTTACTTGGTCATTTAGGCCGGGTTATCAATCTTTCTTCAGCTGCTCAAGCACCTGTCAATATTCAGGCTGTACGTGGAGTAGTCAAACTCAGTGACATGCAAGCGTATTCACAAAGTAAATTGGCTATCACAATGTGGAGCTTTGTCATGGCTCAAAAAACCAAGGACGATGGACCAACCGTTATTGCGGTAAACCCAGGTTCATTACTCGCTTCAAAAATGGTGAAAGAGGGATTTGGTGTTGAAGGAAATGATTTAGCCATCGGCGCAAAAATTTTACAACGTATGGCCCTAGAAGAGGGAATGTCTGAACATTCAGGTCAATATTTTGATAACGACAGTGGCCAGTTTGCACTGCCACACGCAGACGCTACAAATTTACAAAAATCTGCAGAAGTGGTTCAAGTGATAGAATCCATTATTAAGAATAAATAAAATGTTGGTCAAGCTCGAAAACAGTGTTGACCTCGCAGCAAAAAGCATGAGCTGTGATAACGGTTCACAGCTCTTTTTAAAGGTCAATTATGCACTTAGCTTCAGCAAGTGAAGGTTTACTTTTCTACACTGACCATGCGTTTGGCTTGTTCAACAATTAATTCGCAAGAGGGTAATACTTGATAACTTGCGGCTCCCAATGGGATAAAACTATCATGGGCGGTAAGCCGTTCAACCTTTCGGTTTGAAAAATCATGATCGTGTTCAACCAATAACGTGAATAACGCTTCGCTAATGGATCCCGTTTGGCGACACTCATCTACTATCAGCACATTTTTGATGTTGCCAATCGCCGCAATGATAGCTGTTTCGTTTAATGGAGCAAGCCAGCGTAAGTCAATCACAGTGCAGTGGATATTTGACTCAGCGAGTAACTTTTCAGCTTGGCGACTTAAGAAATAACCGTTGCCATAACTGATAATACACAGATCTTTACCTTTACCAAAACACCCTAATTCCCCAGTTTTAATGGGTTTTGCATCACTGGGTTGTTTATAATCAAATGACCAAAGTGCATCACCTTCTTGATGTAAATCCTTTTTCATATACAGCGCGATAGGCTCAATAAAAATAACCACACGTTGCTCTTCTTGGGCCAACCTGACGGATTCTCTGAGCATTTCCACCCCATCGGCACCGTTTGAAGGGCAGGCAATAATTAAGCCTGGAATATCACGAAATACGGCAAAGGAGTTGTCGTTGTGAAAATGTCCACCAAAACCACGCTGGTAAGCTAAGCCTGCGATCCTAATGACCATAGGATTCGTGAATTGCCCATTCGAAAAGAAAGGCAGGGTAGCCGCTTCACCGCGTATTTGGTCTTCAGCATTATGTACATAAGCTAAAAACTGTATTTCTGGCATAGGTAGAAACCCATTGTGAGCTAAACCTATTGCCATGCCCAAAATAGACTGTTCATCGAGTAAGGTATTGATGATCCTTTGTGGTCCAAACTTTTCTGCTAACTTACTGGTAACGTTATATACACCACCTTTTACACCAATATCTTCACCACACATCACAATATTCTGCTGCTGTGCCATTAAATCGATCATGGTCCAATTCAATAATCTGGCGAGGTGTTGTTTCTTCGCTAGGTTGTGTTTTTCATGACTGAATAATTCGCTGCGTTGGGCTTTCGATACGTTACTGAGGTACACCTTATTCAACTTAGGTGGGATAATACTGTGTTTGATTTTCTCAGCACAAGTCAGCTTGGGCTTAGTGATCACTTGTTGACTGATGTCTGCCACAGATTTTTCTATAGTTTTATATAAATCGATAATTTGCTGGCCATCGAGGCAGTTGTGTTTCAACAACAGGGCAGCACTGAACAGCAAGGGATCATGGGCTTCAGTATCTTCAATATATTCATTACTTCGGTAAGTAAACTCAGAATCGGAGCCTGCATGGCCCAGTAATCGCACGGTTCGCATATGTAAAAACACTGGCTTGCGCTGTTTTCGGACAATCTCTATGGCTTTTTGGGTTTTTTGATAGGTGTCGAGTAAATCTAATCCATCACACTGAATATAATGCAGCCCTGCTCTATGCTCAAAGTTGGCCTGCACCCAACCTTTAGGTGTGGCGGTAGAGATGCCGATGCCGTTGTCTTCACATATAAATACGATGGGCATAGGCACAGACTGAAACGCAGCCCAAGCGGCAGCGTTAATAGCACCTTGAGCAGTAGAGTGATTTGACGAGGCATCACCAAAATTACACACCACAACCCCATCTTTTTCTAAAACATTATCTACCGTTACTTTGCGTGACAGGCTAATGCTAAAAGCTGTTCCAACAGCTTTGGGTAAGTGTGAAGCTATGGTGCTGGTTTGAGGCGGGATAAATAAGCTCTTACTGCCCAGCACTTTATGTCGGCCACCAGAAATAGGATCATCAGATGACGCAGCAAAACTCAATAACATATCGTACAAAGGTGTTTGCCCGGGTACTTGTTTCGATCTCTGGATCACAAAAGCCGCACTTCTGTAATGTAAAAATGCCATATCATTAGGCCTAAAAGCTAATGCACAAGCCGCGTTACCTTCATGCCCAGCACTGCCAATAGTATAAAAGCTTTGACCTTGTTTTTGCATCACCCGTGACTGAAAGTCCAAGTGGCGGCTCATAACTTGTGATTCAAATAAGTCTATCAATTGGGTATTTGATAAGCCTACTTCAGCAGGCGTGAATGAAGAATTTACAACAGGTAACGAATCAGACTCTATCGCATCAATAATCTGTTGTTTAACCTTAATATTACGGTCTTGCATCATACTGTTATGCCTTAAATCTACTGCTAAAAAATGCCTGTAAACCAATTTTTGTTTGGCCATGGATCACAGTAGACAAATCATAAGCATTATTTAGCTAAAGGAATAATATTAATAATCTTTATTTGCTATAGTTTTTACCTATATTAGATATAAGAGTATTCAACTTGGATTTACGTGCGTTAGAGTATTTTGTGACTATCTACGAAAGCGGCAGTTTAAGCGCAGCTTCAAAAAAGAAATTTGTGGCTCAACCTTCTATATCTGCATCGTTGAAACAATTAGAATGTAGTCTATCAACCAGCCTATTTGTTCGCCATGCTAGAGGTGTTCAGGCAACCCATGCAGGTATGCAGCTTTACCCTTTAGCGAAACAATTATTGGAACAAGCAACGGCTATTCGAGATGTTTTTAGCACAGACACCACAAAAACACCTTTTAGGTTAGGCTTGATAAAAGGCTTAGGCGTGGCGCGAATGAGCGACTTGTTAGGCAGATTTACTCGTGCAGTTGACTCATTAGAACTCACTTTGGTATCTCAGGATGAACCATGCCAAGCACGGATCATTAGCCGTGATTTAAAGCTAAACAACGAACAGTTTGTACCTATGTGGCAGGAAGAATATCAATTAGCTATTCCACTGGATCATGGATTAAGTTTAATCGACAGCGTGAGCATTACAGATTTACAAAATGTGGCTTTTGTACAACGAAGCCCCTGTGAGGGCTGGACTTATTTAAAAAGAGCATTGAATACCGCCAATGTCAGAATAGATACCAGGGCAAAAATACAAACCATCGAATACGCTCTAGGCTTAGTGAAAGCTGGTTTAGGCTGTGCCTTTATTCCGGTATCCGAGGCTATTGTCAAAGATAAATACATCCATTTTAAACCGATAAAAGACTTGTCTATTTCAAGAGAAATTGGCCTAGGTTATACCCATGGATCTGAGACGGTTAACGTGCTGCAAGCACTGGCAGTTTATAATCGAGTTTAAGAAAACTAAAGGGATTGAGTTGCTCAAAGTACTTTCGCTTTGAGCGCTAGTAATAAAGTGGCGAATGCAGGAAAATGATTGGTCTATTGCAGAATCAGACTGCGGTCATTACACGTCTCTGATTAACACTGTGCTTTTAGTTTTCAGCAGACGCAGTGAAAGAAAATACAAACGCTTTGTTTAAGAAACCGTTTTAAAACGGCAACGGCTAAAGTTTGCGCTAAGTTTCTTTCTAACTATTTGTATTACTGGCAAATTTGTACGTCATTCTCTGGCAAGTTAGTGCCAAGTTGCTCCAGTTTCAGTGCCACTTCGAATACATCACCTGTATTACCATTAACAGTGCCAGACTCGGAAACGATAATCAGTCGGTCTAACAGTTCACCTAATGGACCATTGCTCTTCAATTGCTTTGTAGCATCCCGACTGCGATCCCAGGCGTTTACCTGCAGAAATAATGAAGCTTCCATAAGCTTTAAGGCATCTCTGCAGTGTGCGATGTCTAAAATCTGCCCATCATTAGACAACTCTGTTCTTAGTAATTCAGTCGCTTCGCTAATCATTACAGACATTGCTAGCGCGGGCGTATGAATCGATGGGAAGTGTTAAATTACTATCGCATTTATAATCAAGATAAAATTTTTCAACCTTGGTTTCTGGCTATCTTGTTGAGTAAATTTATGCCACTAGCGGTGCTTACTTACAGATTTTCCTCTCTGTCTTGGGTAATAGCATGCACGTTATTATCACTCAAACTATTGGGATCTGCTGCAAGTTGTATTTAATATTTTATGCCAATGAGAATAAGTTAAGTAGTAAAGCAGAACTTTATTAAGCTTAACTACCGTAGCATATTGACTAAAACAACCTTCAAACGTGTCATTTTTTTGTGAACTAATGTAACAATTTAGACGTAATGATTTAAAATACTGAAGTAAACCCTATCATCAAATATTGGCAGTCACTTTCCTAATAAAATAATTCGCCGGTATTAATTTTAGCTATCTCATTCCTAGTAACTCAGCCAATTCTTTGCAGCGGTGAAGAATTGATATAAACTTAACTAAGAAATTACAATTTAATTACAAAATAAATGATTTTGGATTACGCCAATTCATTGATTTTACAACTTCCTCGGATAGCCTAGAAAAGATGGATAAACAATGTTCGGAATTAATGGTCGAGATACACAGTTTACTCGATTTGAAAAACACACCCATTAAAAATGCAGTTAGAGTGTTGGGAGTGACACCGTCACAAGCTAGAAAATTAGCTAAAGGTGATATAAACAAATTTAGTGTATTTGAACTGCAAACATTTCTTAAGCGACTCAACAGTGCTAGCCCATAATGGCATTGGGCGGTCGTAATAATCAATCGGATTGCACTCATCCAATTAAATAAAGGGTAATCCCTGAATCGAGCTTTTCTCACTTTTCCCAAGTAATATCTCTACCTAGATAGGCTGGGTTTATCAAAGGCTATTCGTTAGCGAGCCACTCTTCAACCGTTTTTAAAAAGATGACATCATAACCATCTTTTAAAGCGTCTTGACTAACCCACATTGTTATTTCTGCATCAAACTCGCCTTTGTCTGTGGAGTAGATGTAAATACATCCAATAACGTGCTTTTCATCGAGGGTAACAACCGTATAAGCAAATGAACGCTTTATTTGAAACTCTTTTTGGTGACAACTAAAGTCAATCAAATTTTGTTGAAGTGTTAAGTCTACTGCAGGCCAATTGGAATTTGACCCAAACACACCTTGCAAGTGCTCCCGACGAGATATAACTGCATCGTAGTCTTTAATGACATCATTTACGGTGAGTGTGCGAATTCGACATTGTTTATGCTCTAAAACTGCGGGAACAACGAAGTTCTTGGGTACTAGGTGTTTAGTGTGGGCGCTAGCCATCAGAGAAGCCGATAATAGGATGCTATTAGAGACTTCATTTGATTTTTTCGTTGTGATGTTTAAACGTCAATGGTTACCACTCATGGTAAATTAGTTTTTCACAGTAAGTGCAAATGATGAGCCTTAAACAAAGTGCCATTGTCTGACACCAAGAGACTAAAAAAAACTCTGATAATCTTGCCCTACTTATATTCGGTTTATGCTTTTTTAATACATACCACCCAGACCGTCTGAGAAAAGTAAAATAAACCACAAATGATAAGTATCGGTATTTAGTTATTATTAATATTTATTTCAAACAGAATTAAACTGTGAATCTGGGTAATGCGGATCATCTAAAATATAGCCGATATGCGTTAATACGCTTATATTAACGCATATCGTAAGTGTCTAATTGTCAGCGGTCACTCCCCTAAAACTTTGAAATAGGCTATGGGGTAAGTAAATCAAGTATTTGACAGAGTCTCTGAATTTTAGTTAATCATCTTTAACGGGTTCATCCCAAGAAAGGTGATGTTCAGCTAATACCACTAAATTTTCACTATTAATTAAGCGATGTGAAGCTGCATATCCAAGTATATCTTTAACCTCTTCATCTGGACGACTTGAAAGTATCGCGGTTTCATCTGATGAAAAATTACACAGTCCGCGTGCTATTTCATCGCCTTTTTCATCATAAATGTGAAGCACATCGGCGCGCTCAAAGTTTCCGTGTATTGACAGAACATCGTAACATGAGAATCCGTCATCACCACCATATAATGAATCAGCTACATCCTGTTTTATGACTAAGCTACCTGCCATTTGCAGACGATCAGTTAGCCAAATGTTCCATGCCGATGAAGGCGATGAGTGAGCGATACATTTGGTATGTTTGCGTTCGCCGCGGAGTATTGCAGAAACGGGATCTTCCATCGTTCCTCTAGCAATGAAAGTCGTACAACCAGCATTTTGTGCCATATTTGCTGCTTGTAATTTAGTTAACATACCACCAGTACCTAAAGAACTAGTGCCGCTTGCCGCTTCCATATAACTGCTCACATCCTCGATAGACTCTACGAACACTGCGCCTTCTTCTGAAGGATCTCGATCATAAACGCCATCGATACAGGTTAGAATAAACAAATACTCTGCCCCAATCATCTGCGCAACTTTTGCAGCGAGTCGATCGTTGTCGCCAACGCGAATTTCTTCAGTCGTCACGGTATCGTTTTCGTTTACGATGGGCATCACGCCTTGTTTTATCAAGCGATGGACCGTATTTTTAACATTCAGAAATCGGCGTCTATTTTCGAGATCATCGAGCGTCACTAATACCTGAGCAATATCAAAACCATACTCAAGCGCAATTTGCTTGTAAGCGTGCATTAATATCGGTTGACCACAAGCTGCTGCTGCCTGTTTATCTTGTACACTGGCGTTTTCGATGGTGCAGCCAACAGTATTAAGGCCTAATGCGACAGATCCAGAGGACGTCAGCACCACTTCGTAGCCTTGGTCGCGCAGCAGAGAAATATCATTAAGCAAGCCATGCATAAATGCAAAACTAGGTGTTAAATTCTTAACGTTGGCCAATAGGCTAGAGCCGACTTTAATAACTATACGCGGATTTTTTCGTGGGAAAGTTTCGTTTTTTTGTAGTTCAGATGTAGGCAAAATTACTCCGTACTTTGATTAATTAAATAAAATAATTAAGTTGAACCGATAACAAAAATGGGTTCACAAAATTTCAAATATTTTCGTAATACGCCTTATAGTATAACGTTAATTCCTAATACTGAAGCGGAATAGCTATTTTGACCGCTTTCCGTCCACTTTTTGGCCACTTAATAAAGGATGAAAGATGACAGTATTTGTCACACGTTTTAATTTGCTAATCCGCCGATTTAACTTTTTTGAGTTTACACGCACTTGTCTTCAATGACGTTTGATCAATTGAAAGACTCTAATTCGTTCGGTGCCGTTGATCCCCCCAGAGCTTAAACTTGTCCTTTGGTTGTGGCTCAAAGTGATAATCTAGTATCAAAATCCAGCGCAGATAAAGTAAAATATAATGTTTGAAATGGCTTACTCAGTTTCAAACATCAGCAATTTCAGGGACATTTATACTAAGAGTATTTGGGTGAGGGAAGCGAGAAGGGCAGAGCAGTATTCAGTTCCAAACTTGAATTCTAAAGCACTACTTCAAAAATATAATTCAACACTCTAAAATAGTGAGTTTAACGACACCCCCTGACTAGGATGAAAGTCGGAACATTCCTTAGCTTTGCGTTTGGTAAAACTGTCGAGCAGTATCAATCTGTTCGCATAAGATAAGCACTTCATCCAACATACGCGTGGTCATACGATGTGCTTTGTCGGCGTTGGGATGAAATATAAAATTATTTTTTACCGCTGGAATATGTTGCCATTGCGGCCAATTGAGCCCATCTGGGCTGTCTGCGCTATGTTCACCTGGTTGAATGACAACTTGGGGTAAAGTAACTAATACTTGTTCGAGTCCAATAGACGGATAATCGTCTTGAGCATCAGCAAATGGGTTGCTGGCTCCGCACAGTTCGATTTGTTGTTGAGGCCATGCTTTGTTTGCCACAGTGCGTAAGGGCCGTGACCATAACTCATAAAACACACTGACTTTTCTCTTGTTGGCGTAAGTGTTTTTAATTTTTTGAAGTTTTTTCATATATTCTGCAGCTATAATATTGGCTGCGGTTTCTCGGCCCGTGACTTTGCCTAACATGATTAATTCTTCAGCCACATTTTCTAAGGTTTGCGGGTGCGAATAAATCACCTTGAGTTGATATTTTTCGAGGCGCGCTAAGTCATCTGCTGGATTGCCCGTTTTCCAAGCAATGATCACATCAGGGTTGAGTTGAATGATTTTTTCGATTTGTAAACGTGCGTAATTACCTACCCGCAAAATATCTTCCGCAGCTTTAGGGTAGTCAGCATGGGCGGTGGTACCAATGATTTGCTGACCGGCCCCAATCGCGTATAATGATTCCACAATATGCGGCGCAAGAGCAATTATGCGTTGTTTTTGACGTGAGTCATCACTGGCGTTTTTAGCCACGGATTGGTTGGCATGAAAGCTAACCAAAACGCATAACAACATACTTAAAAAGCGGTTTGGGGTGAGGCTCACCAATCAATACCTTTTTGTGCTTTTATGCCATTGTCGAAAGCATGTTTAACGGGTCTTACTTCGCTGACAGTATCAGCTATTTCGATGATTGAGCGATGGCAAGCGCGGCCAGTGATAACCACGTGTTGATCTTTTGGCCTGGCGGTTAACGCAGCCAGTACTTCATCCAAATCGATATATTTGTAAGTGATCATGTAGGTGATTTCATCTAACAGCACCACATCAATAGACGGGTCTTGCAGTAATTTTTTACTGTGTTCCCAAGCAGCTTGTGCCGCTATTTTATCCAAGTCTTTGTCTTGGGTTTCCCAAGTAAAACCGGTGCCCATCACATGAAATTCCACGCCGTTTTTTTCCAATAAATTACGTTCACCACACTCCCAGCCACCTTTGACATATTGCACTACTGAGGCTTTTAATCCGTGTCCAACCGCTCGGGCAATGGTACCAAAACCTGAGGTGGATTTGCCTTTGCCGTTGCCGGTAAGCACTAGCAGAAGCCCCTTATCTTCTTGAGCCGCAGCAATACGTTCGTCTACTTTGGCTTTTTGTTCTTGCATCCGTGTTTTATGGCGATCGTTGTCTTTTTCATCAGTCATGTTGTTTGCTCTTTGTTTATTTGATTAGTTATAAAGGTGTGTATTTTCGGCCAGTCTAAATGTGCCATACAGGCATCGGCTAGATGGTCTAATTCATGTTCTTGTTGGTTAACATCGGTGTGGGTTTTATCGTTATCTGCACCGGCCCAAGCGATAATCTGTTGCAACGCTTCAGGTAAGTCGAACATGCCATGTGAGTAACTGCCAGCCATTTGGTTATCTGCGCTGACACAGCCCTTAAGTCGGTCATCGCCTAGTTTTCCATCGTCTAATAAAGCAAATGCGACAAAACCAGCTTCTCGTTCAGTGTGTCCAACATGAATTTGATAACCTGACACTGTCACTTCGATATCATTATTGTGAACGTCTGCTTGTAATCTTAATTTACCCTGACTGTGTGTCAGCTGCTTTTTAATCTGTAGTGTGGTATTTATGGGCAGATACCCCAGCACTGCAGATGACTCTAGCGTACCTTCAATCCCTTTGGGGTCGTGGATGGTTTGTCCTAACAATTGATAACCGCCACAAATTCCTAATACTTTGCCTCCGTAGCGCAAGTGTCTGACAATATCTTTATCCCAGCCATGTTGCCTAAGCAGTTTTAAATCTGCAATGACATATTTACTGCCAGGTAAAATAATAAGATCAGCGGCGGGAATTTTTTGTCCTGGGATCACAAAGGTCAGTTCAATTTGAGGATGAGCCCGCAGCACATCAAAGTCGGTATGGTTACTGATCCGCGAAAAAACAGGTACCGCAATACGCAATCGTATATCGTCTTGGTCAATCATTTGATTGGCTTGAATGGCGTCTTCTTCGGCGAGTTGTAAGTCCATTAAATAGGGTAAGACCCCTAAAATCAGTTTATGGGTGCGTTTTTCTAACCAGTCTAAACCACTTTGTAGTAAGGCAATATCCCCACAAAACTTATTGATTACAAAACCAACGACACGGTTTTGTTCAC
>Ga0307489_10000342_pt1 | contig 27148 bp, 42 predicted proteins | sample SB12metaG_FD_202247 | JGI IMG/M metagenome (GOLD analysis project Ga0307489, IMG submission 202247) | Sea-ice brine microbial communities from Beaufort Sea near Barrow, Alaska, United States - SB 1.2 | ecosystem: Environmental > Aquatic > Marine > Coastal | place: USA: Alaska | collected... | reverse complement strand
CCCCCCTCCGTACCAAGGGAGTGGTTGGGTTGGTGTTGTAGACACAGCTGTAGCCACAGCTATGCACAGCTGTGTTGAGTTAATAGACCTTGGTGGACGACTTCTGGATGTCGTCCCCGCTGGTTGTGTTGACGGTTGGGTTGTGGTTCTGGGGTTTAGGGTTTAGCTAAACCCTAAACCTGGTTCCATCCTTGGCCGCGTGATGGTGGCATCTATCGCGTGGAACGGGTGTTGTACATTGGTTGAAGTTGTATGTAGCCGAGTGTGGTTGAAACCGCGGTCCGGTCGGTCTCTACTTAGGGAGGCCGCCGCCGCGCATTTACGTTGCTTTGGGTTGATTTTTTGTGTGTTGAATTATTTGGTTTACCGGTACGCCGCGAGCTCTGTTTAGAGAGTTTGCGCGTCTGGGCCGAGGTTGTCTGAGTTGGTTGACCGGTAGTGGACTTAGGGGGCTGGCGCTTATGCGCGCTACGCGCCTCTAAGTTATTGCCGGTCGCTCTTGGGTTACCGTGGCTTTAGCCCCATTAGGGGGTTTAAATTGTCTTAGTGTGTGGGTGGGTGGGTGGAGGGTGGAGGGGGGGTGAAACGTGAATTGTTTAATGAGGGTGCAGAGGGAGTGGGGGGGGGGGTGCAGAGTGAATTGCTGTAGTAGACAGGTGGTGGGGGGTGTAGAGGGTGCAGTGGGTGCTGGGTGGTGATGGTGGTTGATAACTAAAAGAGAGTTGACTCGAGAGAGAAAAAGCTAGAGAGTTGACTTGGAGAAGCGGGGGTAAAATAATTTTATCTAACTTGTTCGAGAGATTTGATTTCACACACTCGGTGTGTTTTGGTTTGGTCGCTGGGGGGGGGAGGGGAATTGGAGATCAGCATCGCCGTATAAGTCATAATATGCACTGGACGACTGCGGTGAGTTTTTTATTCCTTTTCCAACCTCTGACGACTTATCAGTCCGAAAAAGGCCGAAAAGACAGACCTAAAGTCTGCAACCTTATTAGGGGAGAACTTTAATAGTATAACAGTTTTCTTGACAATTCACCGCGTTTTCGTTCGCTTCATCGTGCGCTTGTTACTGTCACCTGTCATCAAGACATGTCAAGTGTCATCGCTACCTACAAGAATGGCTCATCGTACCGCAAAACAGATCCTCGTGTTCGCTGCGCGCATGTCTGCGATCGCTTTCTCGTTCGTGCGCTATTGTTTATTACATTGACCCCTCTTCTAAATCATGTCAAGTGTCATCGCTACCTACAAGAATGGCTCTTCGTTACCATAGAACAGATCCTCGTGTTTTCCCCGCCCGCTCGCGCAAACAAGTCTACGGCTAATAAAGCTACATCTCCCCGCTAAGCTCACCGCAGCCGCCACTGCAGCCGCCACCGAAGCTGCCACAGCAGCATCGTAGCCGCGACACTGCAGCCGCCAACGCAGCCCCTGCAGCCGCCAATACCGCCAACGCACAGGACCCACATCACCGTCGCCGCCGCGCCAGGACCGCTCAGCCGCCACCGCCGCTGCACCCGAAGCGTGACGTCGCCGGCGCCGCGCTACTGGCGCTGCGCGACGATGCCGTCGCTACTGGCGCTGCGCGACGATCCCGTTGTCGCCGTCAACGTCATACCGCATCCCCTGCCGCCCACTGGGCAGCTCCCAGCGCGCCACGAAACTCACCCCGTACCAGGGTCTGGCAGATCCTACCCGCGACGTGATCAACACGCATCTTGAACCCTCATTTCCTGAGATAAATGACATCCTATGACGTGGCAACCACTATCTGCCAGAACCTACCCCGTAGCCACCGGCGCCCTCGAACCCGCCCCCCCCACTGCCGCCACCGAATCCGCCGCCGCCGCTCCCCGAGATAGGGTCAAGCACATGTTGCCCGCCACGTCGTCAATACGCATTTGAACCCGCCTTTCTTGAGTGAAATGGCATGCTGTGACGTGGCGATAATGATCTGCCAGGCCCATCGCCCGCCACGTCATTGACGCGCATGTTAGAGTCTCGTCGCTTGATATAAATGGCATCCTATGACGGGACGAGCAATATCTGCCAGGTCAATTGCCCGTCATCGACACGCAATTTTAACCCTGGTCTATTGAGTCAAATTGCATCCTATGACGTGGCGAGCAACATCTGCCAGGCCCAGTACCCGCCACGTTTCGTATATTGATATAAACGGCATCCTATGACGTGGCGGGCAATGTCTGGCAGGACCTACCCAGGCACCCGCTCAACATCAAGCACCAGGCGCTGCGTCACCGCGGATGTCCAACGTGGGGGGAGGAAGTCCTTGTGGCCGCGCGCAGGTCCCACAACACCCCGCGCTTGCCCGCCCCCGCCCCCGCCGCCCCCACCGCCAACCATTGCCTCAGTACAGGGCCTTGTGCTCGTACCCCTTTCAGCTCAACCTGGGAGGCTCAGTTGGCTCCTAATGTTGCGGTGGACCCGTACACACCGGCCGCATACTCTGCCTTGGCCTGGCCCTGGCCTGGCCACTCTTCCTGACTGTTTGCTCAGAGTGCACCGGTACACACTCGCGGGCCCCTACCTTGGTGACGATGATGGGCGCGCGGCAGCGGCGGCTCAACCTGACTGTTTGCTCATAGGTTACCGGTGTACTATGGTGACTATGATGGGCGGCGGCTCGACCAGACTGTTTGATCACAGTGTACCGGTGTACCCTACCTTGGTGACAATGATGGGCGCGCGGCACCGGCGGCTGATGTCCTGCAGCTTGGCTTAGGGGCGCAAGATGAATTGAAAGCAGAACTTGAAACTAGTCTAACGCGTTTAAGTTTCAGGCACGAAACCGGGCGCTATCAACACGGGTTTCAACGTTTCGTTTCGGCTTACACCGCCCCACCTTGGCGGCGCTGGCGTGGTGCACCGCGTGCAGGCTCAGCGGCGCGCCCCGCGGGTGGAGCCGGGCATACTACGAGCAAACTGTCAGGAAACCAGTGGCCAGGCCAGGGAGAAGAATGCTGCAATTGTGTTTGAACACTGGTACACTGTAAGCAAACAGTCAGGGAAGGAGTGGCGCAGCCTGTTGGTGGGGCCTGGCCACTCGTTCCCTGACTGTTTGCTCATAGTGCATCTGTGTACCTGTACACACTCGCGCACGGCGTGAAGGATCAGCGGAGCGCTTCGGGGGTGGAGCCACAGAGAAGGATGCAGCAATTGTGAACGGGTACACTGGTGCATTGTGAGCGAGCCGTCAGGTTGGGCCGAAAGGGGAGCGAGTGGCCAGGCCAGCGTGGAGGATGTGGCGAATGTGTACGGTACACCGGCACACTGAGAGCGAACAGTCAGGTGACGCCGCACCCTACCTGCTCGCGACGCGACGCGCGGTCGAGCCAATAAAACGCCGCGATGTTGTCGATGAGAAGCAGCCGCCGGGCAGGAGGGTCATTGAGAACTGGGAACGAGCACTCAAACCGAGATCGGAGCACGACTTAGCTTCAAGGTGTGCTCATACAGTCGTTCGAAGGAGAAGGGGATGACACGTCGGTCGCTTGCTTGTTCTCAAGACCCCCCCTGCCGGGGCTTCGGGTCTCCCGGCCCCTGGCCGTTCTGTTTCTCACGCGTGGTGAAGATGCGCTCGATGACCGTGAGGGCTTTCGGAGAGCAGGGTCTTGCACTCGTTCTCCTTTCATGTCAGCTCAGCCTGTCTGCTTGCTCATATGGTACCGATGTACCTGTACACACTCACCGCAGTGTACCAGTGTACCCTTACACACTCGACACATCCTCCCACCTGGCCCAACCACTCTCTTTTCGGCCCAACTCGAGCGTCAGTGGGTGGAGGGACAGACACACAGCTGCGCCGGCTTGCGTTGAGTTGATATAGGGACGTGTGGCAGGCCCTGCCAGGAAGTCGATGCTGCTGTGACACCGCAGCATCTGGAACCGCCTCATGCAAGGGCCATATAAATAGGTCACGTCACAGGATGGCGCTGGTGCTTGACTCGACACACGAGGGTCTGAATGAAAGGTCTGAATGAAAGTCTTACTGCGTGGCGGGCGTTGTTCATTCAGCTCCCCCGCCCCATGCACTCGACATACACCGCGTCGGTCAGGGCCTCCACCTCCCCCCAGGGTCTGGCCACTCGTCCCCTGATTGTTTGCGCATAGTTCACCGGTGTACCTGTACACACTCGCCGCATCCTCTTCCCTGGCCTGGTCCCTCGTTCCGACTTCAGCTCAGCCTGACTGTGGCCAGGCCAGGGAGGAGGATGCGGCGAGGGTGTAGGGCTATGCTGGTAAACTATGCACGAGCAGTAAGGGAACCGCCCTGCCTCCGTCTCGGTCCGAGCAGCCGCGTCCCCACTGACAGCTGCGTTGATGCGGGTAGTGAGGATTTTAAGCAGCCGCAGAGTGTCGAACTTCCCATCCAAGTCCACCAACAGCACACTGCTCTCGCACCCCCCAAACTCCACGCCCCTGCATTGATGGCCCGGCAGAGGAGTTATTGATTTCAAAGACTCGGACAACGACTACGAGTATGAGCAAGTAGCCAGAGGACAGCGGGCGTACCTTGCTACCGGGCCTCAGGGAGGATGATGCTGCGAGTGTGCACTATGAACGAACAGTCAGGTATACTGGTGCACTATGAAGAAACAGTCAGGTCAGGGGACGCCGCGCCGTCTAAGGCCATGGGTCCTGCCCGTGGGTGCGGGGCATGTTGCAGCTCACAGACAAAGGATGGCAGGTGAACGTAGGCGGTTACACTATGAGCAGTCAGAGGACACCAGGGCCCGAGCCCCTGCCCGCGGGAGCGAGGCATGATGCAGTTCACAGCAGGAGGAGAAAGAGGACGAGAAGGTGAACGTATGCGGGTACACTATGAGCAAACAGTCAGAGGACACCAAGCCTCGGCCGGCCCTACCCGCGGGTGCGAGGCATGATGCACTTGACCGCGGCTTGCATGAGGATGGGTGAGGCAGAGGAAGCAGTGGTGAACGTGTGGAGGTACACTACGGGCAAACAGTCACGGAACGAGGGGCCAGGCAATACCCACGGGTGCGAGGCAGCTGACGGCGGGAGGAGACAGAGGAGGACAAGGTGAACGAGCGCATGTACACTGCGAGCAAACAGCCAGAGGACACCAAGCCCCGGCCGGCCCTACCCGCGGGATCGAGGCATGATGCAGTTGACAGCGGCTTGCATCAGGATCTCGGTCTTGCCGCTGCCGCCCACGCCGCACACCTCCACCAAGGGCCGGCCACTCCGTCGCCGCGTCAGCTCAACCTGCGTAGCTTCGAGGCACCAAGCGAGTATGCGTGGACTTGGGGACACCACAGCAGATTCCACAGCCGCGATGCCTTTAAAGATGGAGGTGGAAATGGGCCGCTGGCGTCGGGCCCCAGCTAAGGTACCGCGGCTGCCGCAGCCGCAGCTACGACGGCTGAAATATGAGGTGCAAAGGGAACGCCTGCTTCGGGCCCCGCCTCCACCATCTGCCCGGCGCGCAAGGCGCCGTGCATGTCGATAAACGGGATGCCCGTCAGCATCGGGTCCACCAGCACGCGCCCCAGCAGCTCGGCGGCGCCTCTCAGGGCCGGGCAGACATTACTCACAATGGTTGGGCACTGGGCACCCTAAATTACTAAACCACCAGCTTCGGGCAATGAGGAGGCTCTGAGGGCCCCGGCGCCTCTCAGGGCCGGGCAGACATTGCTCACAGCGTTCACAGGGGAGCAGGGATACCCTGTGAACGACATGATATACGGATACGCCGCTGGGGCGGCTGGAGGTGTTGAGGTGAGCGCGGGTGCAGCTGGGCACCCTAAACTCGCGGGGGCATCGAGGAGAGAGGGGGAGAGATTTGGCGCCCCTTACCGGTCTCGTCGGGCGCCAGGAACCGGAGCGCCTCCTCCTCCGTCGCCATCGCGGATGGGATGACGCGGCGAGTACCGGTGCACTATGCGGTGGGTGCGCGCCTCTGTGCCTGTGCCGCCGTGGGGTGGTCCCACGGACTGAAGACTGGAGTGCCTACCTGAATCTACTCGTAGCGATGCTCTCACGAATCGAATCTTGGATTGTTTCGTGGCTCTCCTGTTACGTTCACCGCGTGGGAGCGGGCGTTGCGCTGGCTCTGTCGGGTGGTCCTCCGCGCATTGCCGCCATCGGGCGAGCGGCGAGGCGGCGAGAATGGGAAGGGGTCGCGGGCAGAGGCGCCGAAGTGGGGCGCGGTGTTCTCATTTTGTTATGTCGGCAATGTACCCCCTATCTTTATTGATTTATGGGGGGGCCCCGCGCCCGCAACCCCCCACAATTTATTTCGGGAGGACATTCTTAATTAGAACACTCCAGAACAGTGTGTTTACGCTGTTTGCCCATACGACGGCACCATTTCAGAATCTCGGTTCATTCGTATGGGCATTTCTGGTCAGGCTTCAAGAATGTTCTGCCACGTCAGGAAACTGGAGACTATTTTCTCGTGTTTCTACATCTGACGTGGCACTGACTTTACCAACGAAGCGTCGGGGTGCAGACCGGTAGAGTCGGTCATGCTATTTTTCGTGTACGGAAAACGAATATTCCCTTGAGTGATAACTCGTTGATTCCTGTCATGTAGAACGTTCGTCCTTTGGAGCGTGGTTGACGGTTACTAAAAACGGCGCTAAAAGTCGGACAGCGAATTGAAAACGTGCATTTGTCCAAAGCTCGAAAAAACTAACAGCGACAAACTTTCTATGCAGGTCTGAGAGGTGTTGAAATCGGTACTGGAACCTTGAGTCAGGTGACTCAGCCTGAACGCGCGGGATGTGTCGTATATCCACCGAGTCACAGACGGTCATGAAATCACGTCCGAAGAACGACTTCTCGGCAGTTCCACGAGAAAGCCAAAAGTGACTGTCTTCGACGCGTCACTCGGCAAGAACAGTCTGTTTTCCCCCCAGGGCGGCGGCGGTGGTCGTGTGCGTCGACCGCATGCCCGAGGTCGAGCCGTCGCCGGGGTCGGCGTCGGGGGGTCGAGGCGCGCGCCGCGAAGGTGGCGCGGGAAAGCCACCCTTGAGTGCCGTGACAGCCGCGCTACGCGTTCGTCTGGGCATCGCGAGCGATCTTCAGCTCGCGCGTCGGGGAAAATATCAGATCGGCCTGACGATGACGCCGCGGTCGTCTCACCGAGAATTCGCGTCCACAGATGATTTGACAGTCTAGATCGATTTAACTCAAGATCCCCTGTCTAAAGCTCCGATACCGGTTTCAACACCTCCCAGAACTGCATAGTTTGTTCTCGCGTGCCCACGTTTTAATGTGTCCGTCTTATATTTCAATGCCCACGTTCGCGCGAATTTATTATGGAGTTCACACTTGAACCCTTGAACGGTGACGTGGAATAGAGATTGTTCACGTTGAACGGTGACGTGGAAAGAACCAGTTTCAAATGTTCACCCCCGAAATAAACAATATGAACCCTAATCCACCACCACAACCCTAAACCCAAAACCGCAAACCCTAAAACCAGTAAACTCTGATACCTAAACCCTAAACCCTCAAATCCCCGCGAAACCTAGATCTGGATCTTCCACGTGTACGCCAAAAGAGGGTCATTGAGATCAAGCACTCGAATAGATCAAGCACTCGACAGACGACATTATCCCAGCCACGATGAACTTATCTTCACACTGAATGCTCATACAGACGCGCCAGGAGGAGGAGGAGATTTCAACGTCGGTGGAATGCGTGTTCTCATTTCTCAATGACCTCCCTTCCACGCCACGCGCCACGCCCCTGGCTGAGCACGTGGCCTCGCTTCATCTCAACCTCACCTCTCGCACCCCCGCGTCGCCCGGACCCACCGCCCGCGCCACCACCCCCAACACCGTCATGGCGACCTCCCTCGCCGCCGCCTTCGCGCCCGGCGCCGCGGCCCTCACCGCCTCCACCCGCGCACGCCGCCGCAGCACCACCACCAGCCAGCGAGGCAATGGTAAATTGGCGACGACGCGGGCGATGCATGGGCACGGAGAGCCGGCGGCGGGCGGGGGCTTACACTCGTCCACCTTTCGGCTCAACTTGAGCGCTTCCTGTCAGTCAGGGGGTGCGTTCAAGGGTTGTTTAGAGGTCGTTTAGGGGTCGTTTAGGTGTCGTTTAGGGGGTGTGAGGGAGTATTACGTGGTGGAGAAGGGTGTGCGTTTGTGTCAGAATGGCTCAAGTTGAGCTGAAAAGTGGACGAGTGTAAGCCCCTGGCGGCGGGCGGGGGTGCCACGACGGCCGGCGCGTCGACCGGGAACGGGCACGGGCACGGCAGCATGAAGCGCCCCGGCGAGACCAAGGGGTTCGTGGAGGCAGGGGGTTGGCACTCTCGCAATTTGCGCCGCGACAGGGAACTGTACTTGTTTCCGATAGAATGTGACGCGTTTTCTGGATCTGCCCGCACTCCCGTGGTAAGATGCGAAGCTCTATGTGTGAGCGAGGCGGGCTGGCTGTCCCCGGTCTCACAGTCTGTCGAGCTCCCCACACGGTGGTGTGCGAGGTCCGTGCGCATGAGCTGGGCACTGGCCCTCACCCACATTCACTGGTCTCGCGTTTTGCGAGAAAGGTTTTTTCTTTTGCGACAACGGGTTGTGACCGCGTTTGTATGTCCATGTGGTGTCCACGTTCAACCGTGCGTGTATGCGCGTGTGGTGCGCGAGGTCCCAAGCCCTGAGGTGATGTATCCAGATGTCATGTCTTTGCGAGGTGCCGTGTGTAATACCGTGTCCTATTACCTCTCTTCTGTGTCCTGGCCTGTCTCCTGAGGTCCTGTGTGCTCACAGGCCTCGGCATGCGAGCTCCCCAGTCTAGTTGTTTGCCCCAGGTGTGCTCCCGCACCCTGCCTCCGCCTCTGACGGTTTTCCCGCAGCGTATCCCCGCACCCTACGTCCTTGCGAGGACCCGTCACCTTACTCCCGTACCCGTGGCCTATCTCCTGAGGTCCCGTGTCCTCCAAGGAAGCCTTAACCTGCGAGCCACGCCCTAACTGTGTACCCCTAGTGTACCCTGGCACCCTGCCTCCCCGCCTCTGACTGTTTGCCTGTAGCGTGTACCCCTGCGCCTCTGACTGTTTGCCCATAGCGTGTATCCCCGCACTCTACCCCCTGGAGATGCGGTTCATCGCCATGAAGCTGCACACACCGCAGCAGGCGCCCAAGGTGAGAACTGATTGAACACTGCTCGCCACGTCATATAATGCCACTCAATTTAAGAAACGAGGGTTCGAAATGCGCTTCCTGACGCGGCGAGCACTGTTCCTCTTGCTTTTAAGATTGCGCCCAAGTTATAATAATTAGCCCGGTCAGGGGGTAACTCCGCCAAACTGGGTTGGCCATACCGGCTTCGCCGATGTCTGCCGAAGTAACCGTCGTAAACCGTTGTTTCTTGAGGCAACTTACTTAGGGTGCCTGGCGAAACTAGGTTGGCCAAACTGGCTCCGCCGATCTGGCTTCGCCAAGGGGGTTCGGCGCATTCTTAAAAGCAAGAGGAACCATCCATGAGTCCCTGGGAGGAGGAGCCGGAGGCTGTGGCAAAGCCGCCGCCGGAGGCGAAGCCCATGCAGAAGTGGGAGCCCACCAAGGCAGGGCGATGCAGGTCGAACCGACAAAATCCTTGTTGAAAGCGCCTGAAGCCAAGCGCTTGAAGCTGAAACATGATGAATTTCTTTCAATTTTTTATTTCGAATTCAACTTGTGCCGCTACACCAAGGAGGGGTACCTCAAGTTCCTCGTCGAGTCCAAGGTGGGGTGCCGCACACTTTGTCACTGTTTGCTCATGTGTTCCGGTGTACGTCCTACTAGCTAGGGTTGCACAATCTGAGACCTGCGGAATCGGTGGGGAGAGCACCGGTACATCCGTGTGGTAGATAATGTGGCGAGCAGTGGTACTGTATGTGGTGGATAACGCGGCGAGCACGGGTACCTACGCGGTGGATGCTGCGGCGAGCACCGGTACACGATGTGGTGGATGCCGTGGCAAGCACCGGTACACGATGTGGTGGATAAACGTTTACTCATCGTGCCTGACCCTCGCCTCCGGTGGTGTACGAAGCGATGGAGGAGATTGTGGCGTCAGGCGGAAGCCCAATCTACGCGGCGTTCCAGGACACTGGGTTGGAGCGCGCAGCCCCGCTGGTAAAGGACATCGCGTGGTTCAAGGAGGCCTACGGCATGGAGGCGCCCCCGGTATGGCCTGGCAATTGGTACCTGCCACACCATCCACCACATAGTGTACCGGCACTCGCAGCGCCACCCTGCGCCACCCTGCGCCACTTTGCGCCAACCTGTTCCAATCTGCACCACCCTGCGAGACCCTCTTATTGAGTGAGTCAAATGGCATTCAATGACGTGGCACACATGGTCTGCCAGGCTCTACCCTATGGCGGACGGCCCAGGTGTGGAGTACGCCGCGTTCCTCAAGGATCTAGCGGCCACGAACCCGCCGGAGTTCATCTGCCACTTCTACAACGTGTACTTCGCGCATAGCGCCGGTAGGGCCCGTGCCTGACTGTTTACTCACAGTGTTCCAGCCAGCCAGGTTTGCGCTGCCTCATATCTGATCATGCGCGCCATCTCTCTACCTACGCAGTTCTGGTGGGGGGAACCAATGGAGATTTGGATCTGGTTGAGTTAATAGACGGTCGCTCATATAAAGTACCGTGCAGATCAGCCTGCTGTACGCGGCAGGATGAAGACTGTATGGGCGAGGGTCTATGAACTCAACGATCGTGATCAGACCGCGCCACGCGCCATCTCCATTTGCCCCCCCCACCAGAACTGCGCAGTATGAACAGATAGTCTGGATAGTGGCGGGCCCTACTGGCGGGCGGGAAGATGATCGGCCGCAAGGTGTCGGAGATGTGCCTGAACGGCAAGGAGCTGGAGTTCTACAAATGGGAGCGTGAGGGGCAGGGGCTTACACTCGTTCACTTCTCAGCTCAACTTAAGCGCATTCTGTGGGTTAAGGGGAGCATTTAGGGGTTGATGAGGGGGCGTTTAGGAGGTGTCAGGGGGTATGAAGGAGTATCAGGGGCTACGCAGGGTGTGTTTGGTGTCAGAAACGGCTCAAGTTGAGCTGAGAAGTGGACGAGTGTAAGCCCCTGGTGAGGGGAGCGACAATTCAAAGAATGCCCTGAGCGACAGCTTGGAAGGTGTGAAGATTCAGCTGAACGCAGCGGCGGAGACATGGAGCCGGGAGGAGAAGGTAGGGCCTGACAGATACTCATTGCCACGTCATCCTCCTCTTTATAAACCCTCGTTTCTTGAGTAGAAAGGAATCACATGACGTGGCAAGCATTGTCTGCCAGGCCTGACAAGTACTCGTGTCATCCTCCGCATTGTAGATCGTAGACCCTCGTTTCTTAAGTACAATGGAATCACATGACGTGGCAAGCATTATCTGTCATGCCCTAGGAGAAGGACCGATGCCTGGAGGAGACCAGCAAGTCGTTCACGATGAGCGGCAAGCTGCTGCGCCTTCTTGCGTAGATACTCTATGAGCAAACAGTCATGGTAGACGGTGACGAGCAATTAGTTCCAGATGAGAGGTGCGCTGCGGCGCCTTCTGGCGTAAACTGAATGAAACGAATGAGCGCGACAATGTTGGGTCTGTGCGCTTGAAATGGCGTAGGGGTTTGGTTGATGCTCGATGCTCACCATGTGAGCGCCTTGGGGCTCGATGAACGTTAGCAACACAAATTGCGAGAGACGCGATGCAATAAAGTTTTCTGTATTTTTTCTCCACATCCTGCGAGATGTGTTGAGGCATGCCAAAGGATAACGTTCTCATAACGACTACAATGCTATATGCGCAGTGCGCGTGCTGGCGAGCGCGAAGGTGAACGTTGCTTACGAGTCAGCAATCACGTTCCACCTATCGGGATTGGGTATGTATGCCTGATATGGCAGAGGGGGTTGGTTGATGCTCACCATGTGAGCGCCTTGGGGCTCGATGAACGCTAATAACGAAACCGAGTGAAGTGATGCAGTAGAGTACTGGTATATATATTCTTCCTCCACACCCCAAGAGACGGTGTTGAGGTATGCTAATTGATATTTGAGCGATGGTGGATTGAGGGGTTTCTACACATCACGCTATACAAGTGTAACAAGTGAGTGAGACAACGTGATGGAGTAGGGCTAGTGGGAGAATTTACAAAACTAAAATGTATACTAGGGCTATACACAGTGTGCGTGCTAGCGAGCGCGAAGGCGAGCGCGGATTAGGAGTCAGCGATGACTTTCCACCTACTCTATTTGCGTCGGGGTGAGGTTGGCATTGTTTGAGAGTCAGTGAGTACGCGCTCCCCATCGGGATTGGGGAGCCGCTGGCGTCGATTCATAGTCAACGACCATGCCCCCCGCACCGGCATCAATCACGTCGTCGGGTCAACGTTGGCGTTGATGAAGATTCAACGACCATTTGGTCACGTCCCCCCTATCGGGGTTGGTGGCGGCGACAAATACCCGCCGGGCGCCGCGCCCCCCGGAATAAACCCGCTGGTATCCTCCGCCAAGGGCCAGGCAGATTCTGCTCGCCACCTCATCGACACGCATTTTGTTCCCTCGGTTGTTGAGTAAATGGCATCCAATGGCGTGGCAAGCCATATCTACCTGGCCCTGCCTCCCCCCCCCACCCACCGACCCCCGGGACCCCGCTCTTTGACGGCGCCCCGCTCCTGGCTATATCTTTCGCGCCTTTCTTCCACTTCGTCTTCGCCGCGGGATTCGACCCAGCCGTCGACACATCCACTTTATATGGCCTCGCAGACATTGTTCGTCACGTCATAGGATGCTGTTTAACTCAAGATGTGAGGATTCGAAATGCGTTGAATGACCTGGCGGGCAATGGGCTTGGTACACATCGCTCGCCATGTCATAGGATGTCATTCCACTCGAAAAACGAGGGTTAAAATGCGTTGGGTGATGTGCCGGGCACTGGGTCTGGCATATATCGCTCACAACTTCATACAATGCCATTGAAGTCAAGAGACGAGGTTTGAAATGCGTTGGATGACGTGGCAGGCAATATCAGCCAGACCCAACCGCCCTAGACACCCCGCTATCCCCGGCCGCCTCGGTGTAGCGGCTCAAGTTGAATTTGAAACCAAAGTTTGAAAGCGGTTCGTCACATTTTCGTTTCAAGCGCTGGAACCAGGCACGGTTTCAGCTCGGGTTTGATAGGGTCAACCTGCACCGCCACACCTCGGAGTCCGATCCCCTCGAACTTCGCCCCGCCTCATTACTAACAGTCCCCGCCCCCCCGTTACTGCTACTGGCCTGCCCGGCCGCGCTAGCCCGCTCCGCGTCATTCATTTTTCTTTTGCGCTGCTCCATCATGTCCCGCACCTGTGCCTTGGAATACCTGGCCGTAGGGTCAAATATATTTTGCTCTTCATTCCTGAGATGTCATTCAAGTCAAGACGCAAGGGATTGCACGTGTTGGAAAGCACAACACAAGGAGGAGGAGGAGGAGGAGGAGGAGGAGGAGGAGGAGGAGGAGGAGGAGGTGGAGGAGGAGGTGCAGGAGGTGGTGGAGGAGTACGAAGATGAGGAGTTGGAGTCGGAGTTGGAGGTGGCGGAGGTGGAGGAGGAGGAGGAGGACGAGGATGCAGAGGTTGAGCATAATGCGGAGGAGGAAGTGAATGTGTACAGGAACACTACGAGGAGGAGGAGTTGAATGTGTACCGGTACACGAGGAGGAGAGGGAGGAGGCGAATCAGCTGAGCCGTGCCTGGCCAGCGGCAAGGGGTCCGGCAACGGCGGCATCTTCGTGGACGCGTGCCCCTGCAGGAACGAGTCCACGGGCTGCAGGTAGTCCCGGTAGTAGTTGAAGTAGTTGTGCGTGCCTTACAGTACGGGCACAAGTTGAAAGACACCCGCTTCGGTGATTTCGGGGAGGTAATACACAGTCAATTCGCCGTATATCGTCCCTCTTCGAATATTGCGCGGAGCACAGGCAAACCCTTCGCATTGGCAACCCTGCTGTGTTGGCCACCATTGAATGTAGTCTATCCTATTCTACTTTGAAGCGCTGCAACCAGGCGCTTTGAGCTCGGGTTTCGACTTGCACCGCCCCACCTTGTGTTGGAAACAAGGCGCAGTGCAGGCTGTTTTCTTTCCGCACGTCCCGCAGCGCTTCGGCGTGTGAGAACGGCACCACCTTGCGGGAGGGATCCGATGAAATCCAAGGTGAGCGTTGAGTAAAGTGACTTTCCCATGTTTTGGGGCAGAGGGCTGGTACATAACAGAGGTAATCGTTTATATTTGTCCGTTTCATATTTCAAGTCTAATCAGGTCATCGTTTGGTAGAATGAGTTTTCACATGGTGAAGGGCATAGTAGGAGGTAGACGCCATACACCCGGTATCAAACGGATGCACTGACAATAAGTGCGCTATGAGCAAGCAGTCAGACATGACAAAAATACCAGGCCCTACCTCGTCCGCCGCGCCGTGAATGATGAGGGTCCGACATTTCACCTTCGCCATTGGCTCCCGATTATCCCACCGGTCCGACATCACGTTTGCCACGCCCCCCAGCAGCGCAATCCCCACCTCCTATGGCCTGGCAGAAGTTGGCTCGCCTAGTCATAGGATGCAAGTTTACTCAAATACTTAAACCCAGTCTCCTGGTCACGCGTGACCCTCAAGGCGCGCCCTCAAGGCCCTCATGTGATTGGTCGAGAAAGAGATCTACTGAGATTTGATTGGCTGGATTTTCTTGCTTGTTCGCGCCAATTCTGTTCGCAAATGTGTATGGTCGCTGATTGGTCAATGGACGTTGTATCGTCTGCCCACGTCCCTGATTGGTGGAGAGGCTGGATTCGGGGGATTCAGGGGGTAGTCTAACCGGAGACTGGGTTTTTAAAGAATCGAGCTGCGTATCGATGGCGTGGCGGACAATAGGTCATGTATCCCACCGCCTCCCGCACGCTGATGAACGGTGAGTGCAGTATCACCCCCCCGACCCGCTCCCCCTGCTCCTGAAGCCGCTGCGCCAACCCGCACGTACGGCCCACGGGGTATCAGGCAAAAAGTTTTGGTGAGACGACCATATCCACGCAGCTTTCAGGGGTACCTCAAATGTCGGTCGACAATTCTTGAGAAATAGACGGTCGAATTGCCATACGGTACCATTGTATGGCAAATCTGACGGTCTGTTTACTCAAGGTCTCAATTTCGAGACTCGTTGACCGCCATTTGAGGTACCCTGGAAAACTGCGAAGATTGAGTGGTGCCGAGTTTGGTGAGGTGACCGTACTGAAATGGATCGTAGGGAGTGACGTCGTGTTTGGTAGAGTGACCATACTAACGTGGAATGTAGGGCCCGGTGTCGCGTGGATGAGCTTGATGAAAAGTCCGGGTTGAGTGATGATATGCCAGCCTCACCTACACACTGGGCCCGACCCGAGCGAACGCCCGAACAGGATTATGGACGCCGGCGAGCACCCCAAGTCCTCCACTAGATAGAGATACGCGACCATCACGTGCCGGTCCACGCTTCGCTCATAACTCACCCCCGGAGATGTGCCGTACCTGGAGCTAGGGCCCTTGTCAGATGCACTTGTCACACTGGTACCATAGCGTTCCGATAACCTTATCAAACCACCGGGTCTGGGGTCGTCGAGCAACTCATCAGACTGGTACCGCTGATTTTATTAACAGACTGTCATCCTCGTGTACAAACCGGGGTGCGGGGAGCTACAGCAGGCAGTATGGTGGGATGTTCTCGGCCTCACCCGGGGTACTCCACTAACAACACGTTGGCCTGCCAGCACTCCGCGTCCCGCTGGCTAGGGCCTGTCACCCATTGCTCACCACGGCATCCAACGCATTGTCAACCCTCGTCTCCTAAGTAAAACGTAGTCCTACGACATGCTTCTCGCAGCTTCTGCTCGTCGCTGCACTGCGGCGCTACCACACCGGGATAAGACGTGGCGAGCATTGTCTGCCAGGCCCAACCGCTGGCACAGCTCGTACACGCTGCCGATGTCACACGCGTTGGCGTGGCAGTGCACTATCGTACGAACCGCAGAATAGGGCCTTCCCTGAGCATCACCCTCCAGCTTAACTTGAGCACCTTTGAGGTATTGTGTGGGATGATCCAGTGGTTGCAGTGTATCCGTATACGCTGGCCGCATCCTCCTCCCTGGCCTGGCCACTCGTTCCCGGTCGTTGAATGTAAGCAAAAAGAGGCTGGAGAAATTACATAGAGAGGCCTGCCGCGGCAACCCAGCTTAGCTCAAGCATACGTAGTGGGGAGCTGACAGGAGCTTCATCCCCTAGTCTGGATGCAGGCTGAACTAGTCGTACTGCCAACGTATTTGAGGGGTGATGACTAAGAGGTTCCAGCGATACAAAGCTTGGAGTGTCGTAAAATAATCACGGGGAACATACTCATAGGAGAATAATTATGTAAGGCCCTGCCGCAGGTGCGCGCTTGCAGCGGATGACCACCGCGGGGAAGTGGTAGCCGAACATGGAGTCTAGGTACACACAGTCCGCGGGACTCCACGGGTGCGTGCTGCAATGGGGCGACGGTGGAGGTGGCACGGTCAGATGGGGCAGGAGTCTTGCATTGTGTCAGGGGTCATGCACCAGTAGTTCCGACCGGGAGGCAGGTGGGCACGGGCACCTTCTATCACGCTGCAAGCAGCGTTCCGTTATTCGCTGTGCGAGACCCCAACATACTACTTTTCCTTATTCGCTGTGCGCTCCCCCAAACATACCACTTGTCCGTGGTATTGTTTGATGCTGTGGGGTCCCGCTCCAAGGAGTGGCGCAGGGGACCTAGGGTCACGGCGGCTCTCGACCCGCGCCCGCAATTTCGGTCTCTACCCGGCGGACGTCCGCGCGCGCGGGTCAGCTCTAACAGCGCGGGCGAAACCCACGCACGCACGCAAAGCGCGGGCTGACAAGGTTGCCGCGGGCAATGGGCACTTTGAGACGACAACTCCGGGTGAGAAAATGCACTTGGCGGCACCTCGACTCGGCTGCACACGATATGCCTGCCCCAGCGCAGGAGCGCGCGGATACATGCACTAGTCGTACACATGCCGGGAGAGATATGCCGCGATACGCGCAGCACACAGAACGCAGCACGCCTCGGGCGAGGCCTCGGGAAAACAATTTGGGAAAGAAAATTTCTCTCGCCCGCGGCCAGCATTTCCAGGAGATGGATGAGGGAGGACTCACTGTTTGGTGTAAGTGGGCGCGGGCGCCTGGAAGATGGCCTTGTTGATGATGCTCAGGTTCTCCGCCCACGGGCTCTCGTACGGGTCGTCGGTCAGCATCTCCTGTAACCGCGTCGGCTTCTTGGCGTTCCGCCCCTCGGGCCCGCCGCAGTACATACTAAAGAACGACATGAGGAGGTTGAGGACTACTCGTACGCTAGCGTTTGCGAGGGTGCGAAATTCGCACGGAGTTGGTGACTGCCGCCCGCGTCGCCGCGCCTCCACGGGATACGAAGCAGAGCCTTGCCGGGTTTCCGAGGTGACCCTCCCAGGTCGGCGACGCCGCCACGCGCGCACGTGGAAGTGAACGTTGTCAGACACGTTCGGAATTGAGTTTGTGTGTCGGAGACATTGCAGGCACCTGATTGGCTCCTCCGGTTATTTCGGTGCACGTGTTGTACTGAATACTGAAGCAGAGCGTCGCCTCTATAACACGTGAGGGAGGGCAGGCTGGCAATGCAGCGGCTGCGGCTCAGCTTCTCTTTTCCATTTTCCTCCTCCATTTTATAGTGTGCTGCGTCCTGCACACGGCTACGTCCCCAGACGCCATAGTGCGGCAGCACAGTCTCGCTCGGCGACCCCTCCACCACAGTGTTGCCCTCGACCCCTCACTCCGCGTCGGCGCCCGGGAGCCCGCGGACGTCTCAAGCAGCGAAGATTAAGCGTTTGAATTAGTTCGTTGCAGTGAGTGCCCCTTCAACTAAACCAACACTTCGCTTTGCCACCCAGCGTGGCCGCTGCACACCCAACGATACGTGCCCGCCGAACGCAACGCGCGCGCACGCCAACCCGCCTCTCGCTCGCCCCACGGCCCCTCTCGCACCAACTGACCAACAACCACCCTCACTCACTCACCCCAGTGTTCCTCTCGCTCCAAAGTGTAACCATCTCTACTAAACTCTCACTCACTCGTGCAGTGCGTGTGCGAACCTCGCCCTTTGACTGCCTCTTCCCGCTCTTCAGCCTCGGCCGCAACGAGCGGCAGGGCCCGACGCGATGGCCTATCTCATCGAGCCGTCCACGCTGGTTTGTTCTGTCTCTGAAGTTGAAAAGCCATTCAATAAGAAGTTGATATCCCACCTTGAAAACACAAAGCATCCCGTCCTGTGCGATGCTGAGATGCTCAAGTTGAGCTGCGAAAAGGGAACTCAGTTCGTGTCAGGTGCCCGGCCCTGACGAGCGGCCCTCCAAACTCACACAGAAAACGCTCGCGATGGTGGGCATCTCCACGAACGGCGAGCCACTGAAGCAACGCAACGCGCCCGGCGGCGACGCGCGGGACGCCGCTCACGCCAGCCATGGTAGGGATGGCAAGGCCTGACAGACGTTGCTCCATTGCCAAGTCATAGGATACCATATATCCCGAGAAAACAGGGTTCAATTGGCGGTTTGTTTGATTAAAATTTGGGGTATTCAAATACTCGTAGGCCGATTTCGGTATAAAGCTTCCCCCCCTGAGCGCTGACGCTTTGTCTGCAACTCTGTATGGGCATTCAACCTGGCGCCCGCTTTCACGCGCGGAGCGCTGACGCTGTGTCCGCTACTCTGTATGGGCATTTCACCTTGATGATATACCGAAACAGGTCTATATGCGTTGATGACGTGGCGAGCAATATCTGTCAGGCCCTAGGCCACGGCCGAGTGACGTACACGTACGCCGCGGATCCGCACAGCTGGCTGGCCAAGTTCTCCGCGGACCCGTGGGCAGGGGCTTACACTCGTCCACTATTCAGCTCAACCTGAGCCATTTCTGACGCAAAATACACCCTTTAAACGCCCTACACAACCCCTACACACACCCTGACGCCCCTTAAACAACTTCTGAATGCACCCCTTATCCCACACAAAGCGATTACGTGGAGCCGAAAAGTGGGCGAGTGTAAGCCCCTGCCTGTGGAGCTGGCTGCCGAATGTTCTCATCGCGTTGGCGCTGGTCATCGTGCTGATGATTGTCGTGACGAGCGGAGATATCGAGCACGGGATGACGGGCGCGGTAGGTTCCGGCAGATATTGCTCGCCACGTCATAGGATGCCGTACAATTTGAGATGCGAGGGTGCAAATGCGTAAGGAAACGTGTCGAGCAGTATCTGCCAGACCCTAGGACTCGGGCGCGTGCGACGCAGCCGCGGGAAGGCTCGCAGCGCCGGAGCCGCAAGAGCTACCCCCGCCGCTGAGCACCGTGCCGCGCATTCCCCTCGCGGCAGGGCCTGGCCACTCGTTCCCTCATGACTGCACCTACCCATGCCCGTGCATACTCGCCGCATTCTCCTCCTCCCTGGCCTGGCCACGGCGCTGCGCTAACGACTGTCGTTTGCTGGCAGTGTAAGGCTCTGCCTCCCGGGTGTGGCGGGCGGTGGCACCTCCATGCCGCAGGTGGGGCTGGGAACGTGCTGCCGCGCCGGCGAGCGGGGCCCGCCGATCACGAAGGCGGTGCTGGACTGGCTGCGCGCCGGGGGGGAGTTGGTGGACACGGTAGGAGCTACTCGTCACGTCATAGGATGCAGTTTATCGCCACGTCATAGGATGCCGTTTATCGCCACTTCATAGGATGCAGTTTATCACCTGGTCATAGGTTGATGAAGAAACGAGGGTTCAAATTGCGTGTCGATGACATGGCGGGCAATATGCGGTTGTCCTTAGTACACGGCAGAGCTGTATCGCAATGCCAAGGATATTGGCAACGCGCTGCAGTGCGTGCCCGAGGGGCGGGGGCGGTTCTGGATCACCAGCAAGGCAGGGGGGGGTGTTGAGAACAAACACTCGACATGAATTGAATAAACAGACAATGAACCGAGTTAATGCGTCTCTCTGGGCATTGTACAAGCATTGTATGAGCATTCACCTTGAAGGTAGGTCATGCTCCGATATCGGTTCGATTGCTTGTTCTCAACGACTCTGCAGCAAGGTGGACATGCGGCGCGTGGGGCCCGGGGCTCCCTTCGCCGCCAAGGGCGTCGCGGCTTCCATGGAGCGTACCCTGCGCTTCCTCCGGCAGGGCCTCAACCTGACTGTCAGTGGCCAGGCCAGGGAGGATAATGCGGCGAGCGTGTACGGGTACACGGGTACACTACGAGCCAACGGTCAGGGAACGAGCGGCCAAGCCCTGATCTCAACCTGACTTTGCTCTTGCGTGAAAACGGGAATGAGTGGCCAGGCCGAGGAGGACGATGCAACGAGTGTGTACGGGTACATCGGTACATCATGAGCAAACAGTCACGGAACGAGTGGCCGGGCCCTGACCTCCGGCTGGAATACGTGGACCTGATGCTGCTGCACCAATCCACTTGCGGCGCCAGGCAGGGCCGGGCTACTCTCTTCAACTGACTGATCGCTCATAATGTACCGATGTACCTGTGCACACTCGCCGTAACCTCCCCCCTGGCCCGGCCACTCGATCCTCGACTGTTTGCTCATACTGTACCAGTTTACCCTTGCACACTTGCTGCGTCCTCCTAGATGTTCCGACTCGTATCATCTCTCGAAGGTCCTGAAGTTAAGCTGCAACTGGAAGGCTCTAGCCCGAGGCGGCGGCGGCGGAGCCCGGCGACGGCGACCAGGTCTTCGGCGGCGCCGCATGACACCACGGAGTGCGTGGTAGGGCGGTGCAGGTTGTCAGTATCAAAACCCGTGTTGAAAGCGCCTATGGTATCAACGCCTGAAGCTTAAACACGATGAAGTGGTTTGAAACTTTGCTTTCATCTTCAACTTGCGCCATTACAGCGTGGTCGAGGCCTGGCGCGAGCTCCTCAACCAGCAAAAGTTGGGGAACGCCAGGGCGGTGGCAGGGGCTTACACCCGTTCACTTTTCAGCTCAACTTGAGCCGTGTCTAACACACAAAAACACCCTACACACCATTAACACCCCCTAACACCCCCTTAACACGGGCTACACAATCCCTACGCGCACCCCCTATCCCATAAAAAGCGCTCAAGTTGAGCTGGGAAGTGAACGAGTGTAAGCCTCTGGGCGGTGGGGGTTTCAAACTTCGGAGTGAGGTAGGGCCTGACAGATAATGCCTGCCACGTCGTCCTCCACATGTGGACACCCGTGTCTTGCGTCAACAGGCCGATTTCGGTATATCGCCTGGGTGAAATGCCCATACAGAGTTGCGGGCAAAGCGTCAGCGCTCCGCGCGGGAAAGCGGGCGTCAGGTTGAATGCCCATACAGAGTTGCGGGCAAAGCGTCAGCGCTCGGCGCGGGAAGCCATATATCGAAATCGGCCTATTGCCAGCTTGCCGATAACGCCTGCTACGTCATCTGCCACATCTTAGAACCTCGTTACTTGAGTCGTTTGGCATCACGTGACGTGGCGAGCTATATCTATGAGGCCTTAAAGTGGGGCATCTCGAGGCGTTGCTCGCCGCGGGGTTGCCGCCGCCCGCCGTCAATCAAATCGAGTTTCACCCATGGTAGGGCCTGTCAGACATTGCTCGCCACATCATGAGATGACATTCCACTCATAAACGAGGGCTAACAAGGGCTTAAGCTGCGTATCGATGACGTGGCGGTCAAGTAACTGGCGGATATTGCTCGCCACATCATAGCATGCCATTATACGCAAGACACGAGGCCCCAAAATGCGTGTCGATGACGTGGCGGGCAATATCTGCCAGGCCCTGACCCTTGGGTGTCATCGGAGCAGCGTGAGACCTTTGAGTGGTGCAACGCGCATGGGGTGGCGGTAGGGCCGCTCATACCGCCCCCTCGTACTAACTGAGTGTTTGCTCATGGTGTACCAGTGCACCGCCCCTGACAGTCGCTCGCATCGACGAAATTCGGTCGATACGGCTCCCATTTTGCAGTCGTATGGGCAATTGACGTAGGGATCGGGCGAACGTGACTTGCCCATACGCTTTCGTACGAGCAATTCGTGTAGGGATCAGCACTGGCAGACTGGCCGAATTGGCCATACGAAGTGGGAGCCCGTCTCGACCAAGTTTCGTAGATTCGTGGGACTGCCTGAGGCCCGGCATCATCCGGACTGTTTGCTCAAAGCACGACCCTGCAATGAGGTGACGGCGTACGGGAGTCTGGGCGGGTCCAAGCGGTCGGGCCCACTGCCGTCGGCGGTGAGTCACGCACGCTCGTTGTTTGTTCTTAGTGAACCGGTGTGCCTGCACACACTCGCCGCCTCCTCCTCCTTGGCCTGGTCACTTGTTCCCTGTCAGCACAACCTGACCGCTCACACCCTCGCTGTCTACAATTATCGTTTGCAGGTGAGCGACATCGCGCGCGAGACGGGTGCCACGACCTACCAGACCATGCTGGGCTGGGCCATGAGCCATAACGCCTCCATCATCCCGGGCAGGGACACATCGATAGTGCTCGCCACGTCATAGGATTCCATGTGACTCGAACAACGAGGGGTTGAGAGCGTTTGATGACGTGGCGAGCCATCATCCCAGGTGGGGCCTGACGATGATGCCTGCTAGGTCATACTCTACATTGTAGATCCTCGCTTTTTGTAGGTAAATGGAATCACATGACTTGGCAAGCTTTATCGGCCAGGCCATCATTCCGGGGACCAACACTCCGGATCACATGCTGGCCAATTTGGCGGTGAGCCAGCTGCGACTTAACGAACAGCAGATTGAGGTGTTGGACAGCCTCGTTGGGGCCAAACCCGACGGTTGGCGGGACTGGGGGAATATCGATCACCACACAGCAACGAAATCTGGCCGGTAGCGGCCCTGGGGGTTGAGTTTACTTATGCCATCAGTACAGGAGGGTTTTCTTTGTGTGATTTCATTAGGCCGGGTGCATGCTTTTGATTGTTAGACGGGGTGCGTGTGTTGGCTCAATGAGGAGTGTGCACGGGGCGCGACTCATATTTTGTCGTGATAGATACTAAAAGGAGCGCGACCCGCGTTTGTAGATGGGTTGATTGTAGTACCAGGTAGCCCCCCGTGTCTAAACATTACAGGGATATAGCCCCACTGTTTAAAGGGCTGCTGAAGTCGGCACCCGCACTCTCATAGACAGAAGACAAATGTAATGAAGACATCCCCCTCTACCAGTACTCTCATCACGTTTGAAACTTCTGCATCGACTGAAAACGATTCTCTCAACTATTTACAACCTCGCCGCGCCCTCCTATTGACTGAAAGCTCCCATCAAGTGCGTTGAGCACTCCTCGCGCCATGCAGCGCCCCGTTCACTCGCCATCCCATTTACTTGGACGCCTCTATTGACTGAGGATTCCCATCACGTGTATTGAAGACTCCCCGCTCCTCGTTCATCTGGGCGCCTCCTATTGACTGAGTACTCTCATCACATGTATTGAACACTCACCGCCCCCCGCCCCCCGCCCCCCGCCCCCTTTCGCTCTAAACCCACCGCACCAGGACGTAGCGGCGCAAGTTGAATTTGAAAGCAATTTCGAAAGCAGTCCATCATATACCAGTTTCAAGCGCTTAGTTCCAGGCGCTTTCAACGTGGGTTTGATGGGGTCAACCTGCAAAGCCCTACCAAGACCCGTTTACTTGCTGCGCACAAATTTCCCGTTGTGTAGCGGCGCAAGTTGACACTTGGAGCAAAGTTTGAAAGCGGTTCGTCACGTTTCAGTTTCAAGAGCGGAAACCAGGCGCTGTTTCAACTCGGGTTTGATAGGATCAACATGCACCGCCCTACCGTTGGCGTCTCGTTGCAACTTCCCGCCAGCTAGGGCCTGACAGATGATGCTCGCCACGTCATGTGATTTCAATTGACTCAAGAAACGAGGGTCTACAATATGGATGATGAAGTGGCAGGCATTATCGGTCGGGCCTGACAGATGATGCTCGCCACGTCATGTGATTCCAAGTGACACAAGAAACGAGGGTCTGTCATGTGTATGACAAAGTGGCAGGCATTATCTGTCAGCCCGGTACGGCCTGACAGATGATGCTCGCCACGTCATGTGATTTCAATTGACTCAATAAACGAGGGTCTACAATGTGGATGATGAAGTTGCGGGCATTATCTGTGCGACGGGCCTGACAGATGATGCTCGCCACGTCATGTGATTCCAATTGACTCAATAAACAAGGGTCTACCATGTGGATCATGAAGTGGCGTGCATTGCCCTTCGCATATACATGGAGGTGATCTTTGCCGTTTAGGGATTTGTCGCTTTTCTTGAGTCAACTCGTTTTGGCAGCTTAATCATGAAGCTTCGGTCGACGAGTTGACTCAAGAAAAGGGACAGATCCCGAAAGGCAATAGATCACCTCCATGAATATGCGCAACTTCTATCAGGCCCTACCGCCGGTTGCCCGCCCCGATGGCATATCTCCATCTCCGTCCACGCCAAACCGCCCACTGCCGCCGCCCACGCGTAGAGCCCGGCTGATTGTGCGTGCTATGTCACAAATTGGCTTTTAACAGGCCGATCTCGGTATATCGCTTCCAGCGACGAGCGCTGACGCTTTGCCCGCAACTTTGTATGGGCATTCAACCTGGCGCCCGCTTTCCCGTGCGGAGCGCTGACGCTTTGCCCGCAAATCTGTATGGGCATTTCACCCAGGCAACATCCGAAACCAGCCTATTCAAGACATGAGGGTTCAACCTGATATGGATGACGTGGCAGGCATGATCCGCCCGGCCCCGCCCGCATCCTGCCCCGCGCTACCCCCCTTCCCCTCGCCTGCTGCAATCTTACTCAGCGCCGCTTGGTACGGCCCGCTGTCATCAACGTCAGCATATGGTCAGTAAATCGTATACTTGTCGCCCCTAAACTAGCCTACTGAGCTCTAGCCCCTAAACTAGCTTGAACTAGCTTAGTTCAAACCCCCCTATTTTACTCACGCACTGTAGTCGCTGATACTAATCCACTAACCCACTAACCACTAGCCTCTAAACTAGCTTATACTAGCTTAGTTTAACCCCCCCTATCGCCAGCACTTACTTAGTTTGACAAGCATAGGTGTCATCAACGTCCACGTCAGTCTATGGTCAGTAGATCGTCATCATCGGTCATCTTACCCAAAAAAGTGGCCATTCTACCAGGTGAACTGGCCGTTGTACCCGAGAAATTGGCTAGTTTACCCAAGTACAAAGGATGTTATACCCAATACGGAAGCCATTTGACCCAAGTACCGGCCCTCACCTCCTGGTTCCGGTTCTCGACAATCTGAAAGGTGGCCGCGATAGCGTCCAACATTTCTACCGCCGGCCAGGGGCTTACACTTGTCCACTTTTCAGCTCAACGTGAGCCGTTTCTGACACAAAATAAACCCTTAAAACACCCCTTGATACTCCTTAATACCCCCTGACAACTGCTATAAACCCCCTAAACAACCCCTACATACACCCCTGTCCCACAGAACGCGCTGAAGTTGAGCTGAAGTGGACGAGTGTAAGCCCCTGCCGCCGGCATAGACTGGTACGGGTTCATCGCTTTCATGAAAAGTGCCGCCTCCAGCCAGGGGCTTACACTCGTTCACTCCTCAGCTCAACTTGAGCGCTTTTTGTTGGGTAGGGGGGTGTACGTTAGGGGTTGTGTAGCCCGTGATAAGGGGGTGCTAGGGGGTGTGTAGGGTGTGTAGGGTGTGTAGGGTGTGTAGGGTGTGTAGGGTGTGTAGGGTGTGTAGGGTGTTTTCTTGTGTCATTCACGGCTCAAGTTGAGCTGAAAAGTGGACGAGTGTAAGCCCCTGCCTCCAGCTCGTTCCGCACGTCACGGAGAATGTCGAGTGTGTCCTCGCAGGAGGACTGAACCAGGATCTAGGGGCTTACACTCGTCCACTTTTCAGCTCAACGTACGCACTTTCTGTTGGATAGGGGGTGCATTTAGGGATTGTGCAGGGGGTGTTTAGGGGGTGTTAAGGGGGTATTTGGGGGTGTTTAGGGTGTGCTTTTGTGTCAGGAACGGCTACGGTTGACACTCGTCCACTTTTCAGCTCAACATACGCACTTTCTGTTGGATAGGGGGTGCATGTAGGGGTTGTGCAGGGGGTGTTTAGGGGGTGTTAATGGGGGATTAAGGGGCAATTTGGGGGTGTTTAGGGTGTGTTTCTGTGTCAGGAACGGCTCAAGTTGAGCTGGAAACTGGACGAGTGTAAACCCCTGCCATGATCCAATCGTCGATGAGCATGGGCTGCTGCCGGGCGGCAGGGGCTCACACTCGTTCACGTTTCAGCTCAACTTAAGCGCATTCTGTGGGACAGGGGTGCATTTAGGGATTGTTTAGGGGGTGTTTAGGGGCTGTCAGAGGGTATCAGGGGGTATCAGGGGGCGTTCAGGGTGTATTTTCAGTCAGAAACGGCTTCGGTTGAGCTGACAAGTGGACGAGTGTAAGCCCCTGCCCCGTGGCCGCCACGGGAGTGCTGGGAATATGCTTCTCCAGTTTGCTGCCTCCGAACAGGGGCTTACACTCGTCCACTTTTCAGCTCAACGTAAGCGCTTTCTGTGTGATATGGGGTGCATTTCAGAGTTGTTTAAGGGGTGCTTAGCAAGTGGCAGGGGATACCAGGGGGTATTCAGGGTGTATTTTGTGTCAGAAAGGGCTCTGTTTGAGCTGAAAAGTGGACGAGTGTAAGCCCCTGCCTCCGAACAACATGAGTTGCTCGGGTGAGATGGCGGAACAGTCGCGCAGGAACACCGCCGAGCAGGGGCTTACATTCGTCCACTTTTCAGCTCAACCTAAGCCGTTTTGGTCACACCTGCCCGTGTCCCCCTGTCTAATAGACTGGGGGAAAATCATGCACCCAACGTATCCAACAAAATGTAATTACGTTGAGCTGAGAAGTGGACGAGTGTAAGCCCCTGCCGCCGATGAGAGCATCATCTCCTTACGGAAGGGTCGTTGAGAACACACATTCGAACCGAGGTCACTGACCTTCTAGGTGAATACTCATACAGACACATGGAGGAGGAGGGGGAGGAGGAGGAGGAAGGGTGAGGAGGAGGAGGAGGAGGGGAAGGAGGATGAGGAGGATGAGGAGAGGAGGGGGAGG
>Ga0307489_10000341_pt1 | contig 27148 bp, 45 predicted proteins | sample SB12metaG_FD_202247 | JGI IMG/M metagenome (GOLD analysis project Ga0307489, IMG submission 202247) | Sea-ice brine microbial communities from Beaufort Sea near Barrow, Alaska, United States - SB 1.2 | ecosystem: Environmental > Aquatic > Marine > Coastal | place: USA: Alaska | collected... | reverse complement strand
TTGGCAGGCAATATTTTATCCTTTGCTTGTCCCGACCTTGGCTTGCGCGAGGATGGCGCCGCGCCTGAGCTCGTTGGCATCCATGACCCGCGCCGCGCGCTCCTCCTTCTCCAGGCTGTAGGGGCTCAAATCGAATCCCAAAGCAGTTGATCAATGATCTTAGTTTTAACTTTTAAGCGCTGAAACCAGGCGCGCGCTTTCAACACGGCTTTCAGCACAATTCAACACGTTTCAACTTGCACCGCCATGCCTGGTTCTGTGACGCGGAACGTTGCGCCGCCGCCGCCAGCCGCGCCGCGGTCTGCACCGCGGCGGCGTTGCGGCTCTCGGCGCGCTCTTGGAACGCCATCGCCTGCTTGTAGTGGTGCAAGTTGAATTTGAAAGCAAAACTTATATTGAATGACCAGTTTATCCCATCTTGGCGCTGGAACCAGGCACTTTCAATACAATTTAAACCAATCAACAGGTTGCAAGTGGCACCACCTCAGACCTTACCTGGTCCTCCAGCCGGCGGTTCTGCTTGCGCGCCACCTCGTTGACCTGGTGCACGCTCTCCTCTCGCGCCAGCTCCTGCCGTGCCTCCACCACCTGTCGCTATCGCCCACCGAACGAGCTTGCGTCCGTTAGCACTCGTTTCACCCAAGACATAGTGGACTTAGTTTTTTATATGCGGATGAGGCATGCTGTTGTACATGAATGGCCTGACCTCGCGCTGCGCGTCGCGCCGCTCGTGCCGTAGAGCCTCCCGCGCCTCCTGCTCCTGCCGCCGAGGGAACAAACCGAACGGAAACATCACTTCAATATTCACCTCAAACCCATACTTCAGATGCTATCCAATCGGTCACCCACAAGCACGGATCACAACCTCCGGTGATGATAACGACGTGTGGTCTTCAGTCTTCACGCCACCGCCGACGCCATGCTCTCAACGTGTTGCATAATCGGGTGACGCCTTGGGTCCTTCAGTTTTCTACATGTTTTCCGATCACACCAACGCCCTCGACTGCCTCGGCTGACAGCGCAGCCTCCGGCGCACAGAGCACAACAGCGTAGCGTGAAGAGAAGCCGTCGCCGCAGCCGTCGCCGCCGCGTCGGGTCGGGCGTCGGGCGGGCTCGTACACGTGTTCGGTATCGAACTCGTCTCTCGCTTCGCAGCAACGCCGTTCCGGGCTTAGCGGCTTTGTATACAGTGGGTTTTGTGGGGATGGCGGCGCGGCAACGCGACAGACATGACGGTGCGGCTCGTATCAGGCGGGGGTGCGACAGGGCACAGGCTCTGCTTCCGTGTTTCGATCCTCCCTCTCGACTCTCGGCGTCTCGGGAACGCGTTTCCAAACAATGGAAAAATGTTGTTCAACAGGTTTTGGAGTGAGAAATGGGGCAGGTGTGGGCCGCGGGGATGGTGCGGGTTTTGTGGGGGACATCGCGCGGCGACGCGGCACACAGGACGATACGGGTCCACATCCAGGCTTGGGTGCAACACGGGCACGAGGCAAAGGATGGCTCCCGTGTTCCGAGCTTCCCGCCTCTCAGAACGCGTAACAATGGGAAAAGTGTCTCTAGTTTCGCGAAACCCATCCCTTCGTAGCTGCAACAGGTTTTCGGGACGCCTCACCCGCATGGCTCCGACGGCGGCGGAGGTCCCGGTGTGAGCGCCGGTGGCGGCGGCGGGGGAGATCATGCTGTCTGTCACCTTCCCTGGCAGGGCGGGGGGCGGTGCACGTTGCATCGAGTACTGTCTGGTATGAGCGGACCACACACCTCAGCACCGCCACCGGCTGACCGGGAAGTGAACGACCGACACGTTTTTGCAGACACGTGACTGACACGTGGCAGATTTGAACGCTGGCTTAGGGTTTAGTGGGTTCAGGGTTTCGGATCAGCAGCTAGCAGCTAGCAGTAGCGCGGAGGGCGGGCACCTGGAGGCGTTACGATGGGCGATCGAGCACAAGCACACAGGTGTGCGGGTGGCCAGCACTAATGGAAAAGAACACGCAGAGTTCAAATGAACCGCCAACGCTGTCAGCATCTGATAGCCGTAGTACATCAATGTGACTGAACGCGCACGCGACCAAACCTCATACTCAGGCTGCGACACCTCTGGAGCCCGGGCCGCCGAGAAAGGGACCGCCGCTACCGTACCGCTGCCGTCCGTCAATTGTTTCCCGGTCGCTATACATTACACCGGTCTTCCTAAGTTCCTAGTTAGAGCTCTCAGTATACAGGCGGGAGCGTGTCTCTCTCTCTCGCTCTTTTAACTTAGTGTTTCCCCCTATACGCGGATCACCGTGATGACTGCTCCGCCCCTGTCTAGCAGCACACCCGCCCTAAACCCTAAACCCTAAACCCTAAACCCTCACGACTGCTCCGCCCCGGTCTAGCACACGTGCTGGCCCTCTGGCACCGCCGCCGCGTCGCGCTCGCTGCACAGCGCCCCGCCGACCGACCACATGGCCCCCGCGCTGGACATCACCCGCCCACTCGCCTCCCGCATGGCCGACCACCAGGGCCAAGTCAACACTGTTCACCGTTGACGCTCGCTGCATCAAAGGATGCCGTATAAATACTTAGGAAACAAGGGTTAACAATGTGGCGGAAGACACGACGAGCATGGTCTATTCGTGTGAGAGAGAAAGAGAGAGAGAGAGAGAGCGAGAGAGGGATGCTTCCGTGTGTAAGGGGGCACCAGGCTTTCGACATGGCCCCTGTGGGGCGTGGTTAAATGGACCCTACGTCACACGGGTAGCGGCACACGGGGTGCGGGGCCCGCATGCAGCTCATCGCCGCGGGCAACTCGCACGCGTCCGCCACCGTAACTCAAGGCATGACACCAGCATCATCCAACTCAGTCGCTCCACTCAGCGCCGTAACACAATATCGTGATACTCATATGATGAGGAGTGATCTCCCGTAGTGCCGGTCTTATGTCAGTCAGCTTGTAATGGCGGAGGGGGTTGCTTAATGCTCACCATGTGAGCGCCTGGGGGCTTAATTAACGATAGTGAAATAATGTACCGGGCCTTACCGGCAGGTTGGGGGTCCACACCGGTCGGTCGGGCTTCACGTACGTCGCCACGCTGTAGCGCCGCAACTTGAATTTGAAAGCAACAGTTGAAACCAATTTATCCATGTTATGGTTTCAAGCGCTAAAACCATATGCGCTTTGAAATTGGCTTTGGCAACCGTCGACTTGCACCGTCCTACCACGCGGTGCTGCAGGCTGAGCATGGTAGGGTTTGGGGTTTGGGGTAACCAGGGTTTCGGGTTTAGGGTTGAGGGTTAACCCTAAACCCTACCACGCGGTGCTGCAGGGTGAGCATGGTAGCGGCGAACGCGTCGTCCTCCGCGCCTTCACCGAAGGTGCTACCGAACACGCTGCTCCAGAGTGTAGGGGCGCAAATTGAAATTGAAACCAAATCTTGACACCAGTTTCTCCATATGTTAGTTTCAAGGGCTCAATTCCAGGCGTTTTCAACGTGGGTTTGATAGGGTCGACCTGCACCGCCCTACCAGAGGAAGGAGCGCGCAACACACGCCAGTTGCTCCCGCACGCCAGGGACGAATGTAGGGTTTTGGGGTTTTGGGTTTTAGGTTTTTAGGGTTCAAACCCTAAACCTTAAACCCTAAACCCTAAACCTTGAAGGCCCCTAATCCCTGCGAGTACGACATGCACGCCACGTCACAGGATGTCATAGGATGCCATTTAACTCAAGGAAAGAGGGCTCAAAACATGGAGGATGACATGGCGTGGCCACACCTCATGCGCGGCACGCACAGCCCCCCGGGAGGCACGCCGGCGCACGTCCGCGGAATCGCCTTCAGAATCTCCGGGATCTTCTCCATGTCCGCCTCGGGCACCCGCACGGTGAACCGCTCGTAGGGCAGCATATCGTCGAAGGGCTGCGACACTCCGTCCTGGATGATGACGGGGATGCACCCGAACTGCGCGGCCAGGGTCGTGCGGCGGCCCCACCCATCGCCAGGGGCTTACACTCGTCCACTTCTCAGCTCAACCTGAGCCGTTTCTGACACTCAACACATCCCCTAAACATGAAACACCCCCTCCACCCCTGCCTTAAACACTCCCTAAACACCCCCTGAATACCCCTTGTCCCACCAAAAGCGCTTACATTGAGCGGACAGGAAGATGAGTGTAAGCCCCTGCCCGTCGCCCGTGGGTGCCAGGCAGAAGGTGGCCGACGCCAGGTTCTCCTCATTGTAGTGGCGCATGTTGAATTTGAAAGCAACAATTGAAAGCAGTTATCCATAATACAGTTTCAATCGCTTAGTTCGAGGCGCTCTCAACGTAGGTTTGATAGGAGCAACCTGCACCGCCCTACCTCGTAGTGCGGGTCGTGCTCTACGAAGCGGATACCCTCCGCCTCGCGCCAGGGACTTACACTCGTCACTTCTCGGCTCAACCTGAGCCGTTTCTGACACAAAACACACCCTACACACCCCCTAATAACCCCTGACACCCCCTAAACATCCCCTGACCAACCTCTAAACACACCCCCTATACCACAGAAAGTGCTTACGTTGAGCTGGAAGTTGAACGAGAGTAAACCCCTGCCTCGCGCCTCTGCAGCACCTGCTTGGCCCGCGCCCGCGCCGCGTACCCCCCCGAGCAGGGGCTCACACTCGTTCCGATTTCAGCTCAACTTGAGCTCTTCTATCCACCGTGTGACCCAACTTTACCCTGAATGTGTCCTGGAGTTGCTCAAGTTGAGCTCTAAGGTGAACGAGTGAAAGCCCCTGCCCCCGTGCCGCCCTCCGTCTTCCCACTGAAGTACAGCAGCCAGCGGCGAACCGGGTTGGACCCCGACTCCACTATCTCCTCGTGCCCCTCCTCGCGCGTCACCAGCGCCCCGCCCTCCGAGCAGCAGGGTCATAAACCCTAAACCCTAAACCCTAAAACCTGGGAGTCATTGAGAACAAGCACTCGACTGAGACTGGAGCATGACCTAGAGACTGACCTTGAGTGTGAAAGCTCATGTAGACGCGCGGAGGAGGAGGGAGAGATTCAATATCGGTTAACGCTTGTTCTCAACAAACCCCTGCCTCGGGCCCGGGGCTGGACGCCTCATCCCGCAGCTTGACATTGAACGGCACCCGGGACCCCATAGGCGCGGCGAAGGCGTCCGGGTAGAACGGGCTCATCTCACGGTTGTGCTGCGAGTTGACCGGCGGCAGCAGCACGTCCTTGGAGGGGAAGTAGCACGGCCCGCCCCCTCGGTACACCCACCACCAGGATCTTGCATTCGTTCCCTTTTAAGCTCGACTGTATCACCTTCGAGGAATAATTCGAGTGGGGCTCGCGTCTAACCGGCGTATGAGTGAGCTGCGCTGCAAATGGGGACGATTAGTAGACTCTGCCGTGGTCTTCTGCCGCATACCCCACATGGTGAGCGCGATGCCTTTGTGGAGCGGCTCGGGCAGGCGGAAGCCGACCCCGCGCCAGGGGCTTACACTCGTTCACCTTAGAGCTCAACTTGAGCAACTTCAGGACACATTCATGATTTAAGTTGGGTTATACGGTGGACAGCAGAGCTCAAGTTGGGCTGAAATGGGAACAAGTGTAAGCCCCTGCCCCGCGCCCGTCGGCGCCGGAGTGCTGGGGGTAGAACTCGCACGGGCCCCAGTCCCCCGTGAAGAAGAACATGTGGTCGCGCCACCCGTGCCGCTCCACCCACCGCGGCCACCTGCGCGGCGGGTTCAAATTGATAGGACGTCAGGTTCAAGTAGATGAGACGTCAGGTTCAAGTACGTGAGACATCAGATTCATGTAGATGAGACGTCAGGTTCAAGTAGATGAGACGACAGGTTCAAGTCGGTGGGACATTGGATACAAGTGGATGGGTTGCTTACGTCCTCTGCACGTAGTCGACACCCCGCTGCAGCACCGCCCCGCCCCGCGCGTACACCTGCCCCGTCAGGCGGCTCGAGATGGGCACCAGGAACAAGTCGGCCTCCTCCGCGTCAGCCGTGCGGTGGTGCGATGACAGGAGACGTTCGTAGAAGAAGAGCTCCGCGTTGCGGTCTGTTGATAGGATGCCATGCTCACGGTGTTCAGACGTCATATAGGTGCATTACGTTAGGAAAGTCGGATGAGGAGGAGGAGGAGGAGCAGAAGGAGGAGGAGCAGGAGGAGGAGGAGGAGGAGAAGGAGGATGCGGAGGAGGAGGAGGAGGAGGAGGGGGAGGAGGAGGATGAGGTGGAGGAGGAAGAGGAGGAGTAGGAGGAGGAGGAGGAGGAGAAGGGACTGTGCTTAAGTGGCCGGGGACGCACCGAGCTTGCGCGCGTCGAAGTGCACGTTGAACTCCGGCGGCAGGTTGTACACGTACACCTTGGGCGGCGGCCGGCGCCCGCGCCACTCGCCGTCGACCAGGATGTAGCGGCACAAGTTGAAGTTGAAAGCAAAGTTTGAAGGCGATTCATCATGTTATAGTTTCAAGCGCTTGGTTCCAGTCGCTTTCAACGTGGGTTTTATAGAGTCAACATGCACCGTCCTACCAGGTGCGGCGCCCCCGCGCCGTCCTGGTACTAGGGTCGGGCAGATGATGCTCGCCACGTCATGTGATGGTCTATTAAATCAAGAAAGGAGGGTTTAACATGTGGAGGATCACGGCGGGCAATGGACCTGGCAGATCTGCTTGCCATGTCATGTGATGTTATTTAACGCAAGAAACAATGGTCTGAAATGTGGATGATGACGTGGCGGGCAATGAGTGCCAGGCTCCACCAGGTACAGCGAGCAGTCCGAGCCGAAGTGGCCGGGCTTACAGTGGCAGAAGCCAAAGATGCAGGTGCCGAGGTGGTTGCAGTCGTTGAGGCAGAGCGCGTCGCCCGCCATGGCGCCCGGCGGGGGCGCGGCGTTGCCGTCGTCGCACGCGGCGCCCCCGCGGCAGGGGCTTACACTCGTCCACTTCTCAGCTCATCCTGAGTCGGCTCTGACACAAAATCCAGGCTAACTACCCCCAGATACCCCTTCACACCTCTTAAACACCCCCTAAATGAACCCTACATGCACCCCCAATCCCGCAGAAAGCGCTAACGTTGAGCCGAAAAGTGGACGAGTGTAAGCCCCTGCCCCGCGACCGTTGGGGCAGTCGCAGCGGGCCAGCTCCTGGTTGCACGTGCCGTGCGCCTCGCACCCCACCGCAAGGGCCGCAACACAACACATCGGTCCCGCGTCACCTCAACTTGAGGTCACCTCAACCTGAGCGTCTTCGAGGAACCAAGTGGGGATACGAGTAACGTGAGTGGTTTCAGGGACAAGACCACAGCTCCCACAGCTCCCACAGCTTTCACAGCTTTCACAACCCCAAAGATTCCACAGCGCCTACAGCTACCAGCTGCCCCAGCTTCCACGCTCCCGCGGCTGTGACGGCTCAGGTGAAGATGACGAGGGCATGCTGTGCATGGCAAGGCCCTGCCTGACGCGCAGTTGGAGGGCTTGGAGCCGGGGCAGTCGGGCCCGCCGCCCACCCCCGGGCAGATGGCGGTCCTGTTACCTTGCTTCGCGCGCGGCGGGGCCAGCTTGCACGAGCTCCCGCCCCCGCCCCCGCCCCCGCCGCCGCTGCCCCCGCCGCTCATCATCCCCATCGCCGCCGCTCCCAGCATCCCTTTCACCGTGTGGTAGCCGGAGCGGATGCCCATACCCCCACGCCCACCGCCACCGCCACCGCCACCGCCACCGCCACCGCCACTGCCACTGCCACTGCCACCTTCATCACCATCCTCGTCTCCGCCGCCACCGCCACCGCCACCGCCGCTGCCGCTGTCACCGCCGCTGTCACCGCTCTTGCTGCTGTCGGCTCCCCGCGTCAGGCGTTGCGACGCTCGTGGTGCCTCGTGATGGCGTGTCGTACCGTCGTGGTGCCCTGGCAGCCGCAGGCCTTCCTGCCTGGCACCCGCGGGCGCCGCGCCGAGCACCACCGCCAGCACCACCGCCGCCAGGGCGTGTCGCTGGGGGGGCGCACCCATGGCCGCAGCGCGTGGGTGATATGTTCCGACGCAGTTTCGATTTTACACCGGTAAAATCTTGGAGGTGTCAACTCATCAGGGTGCCGAAAAGAACGTGACCCGGGGCTCGGAGGAGTGAACCTCGAGGCACAGGAGATGCGCGGGGCACAGGTATCGTCTCCCGCGAGCACATTAGTATCATCGGCAGCGGCGGCGGCGCGGCGGCAACACCTCCGCGGCACCCACCCGCCGCACCCGGCGAGTGCGCGTCAGCTGCAGAGGACTCGGCACCGCGAGGGGCTGCTCACTCGTAGGACTGGTAGGCACCCAGCAGGGGCTCTCGCATCAGGTTCCCACGCGAGGCCCAGCGGCGCGATGGCGGCGGTGACGGCGGCGGAAGAGGAGGTGCGCGTGGTGCGGGTGTATACTAAGTCTGCGGAGGATGGCGGCGGCAGCGCGGGGGGTACGCCGCTGTGGGACCGCCCGCTGCTGGCGTCCTCAGGCGTGCGGCTCATCCGCGGGGAGACGGGGGGTGGCGCCAGCGTTGTGGGCGTAGATGGGGCGGGTGGGGTGGCTCCGGGCCGCGGGGAGGGTGGAGACGGGGAGCGGGACGCCGCCGCCGGAGCCGATACCAACGCCAGCGCGTTCGATGCCGCCGCGTACTTCGCGGCCCTGCACACGCGGCGCGACGGGCGGTGGGGCCAAGCACATATTGCGCTCGACGTCTCGTCGTCATCGAGACGCATTTTGGACCCCCGTTTCTGGAGGTACATGGCATCCTATGACGTGGCGAGCGGTATCAATATCTACCAGGCCCTGAAAGATGGGTGCTGCTGACCGCGCGCGAGCTGCCCAGCACGCAGAACCTGATGCAAGAAAATGCCGCCGCGCAATCGGCAGCGGCGGCGGCAGCACCTGCTGCCGGCGAAGGCGCCTCCATCGCCGCCGCGAGGGATGCCATCCCCGCGGGCGCGGTGTGCGTGGCGGACTCGCAGTGCTCCGGGCGCGGGCGCGGCGGCAACGTGTGGAGCAGCCCGCCCGGGTGCCTCATGGTGCGGCGCTGCAGGTTGACCCTATCAGACTCACGTTGAAAGCGCCTGGAACTAAGCGCTTGAAACTGATATGTGATGAACTGCTTTCAAGTCTTGCTTTCAATCTCAACTTGCGCCGCTACATCATGTTCTCGCTTTTGACGCGGCACACGCAGGGCGCCACGCTGCCGTTCATACAGTACGTGGGCACGATGGCGGCGGTGGAGGCCATACAGGAAGCGGCGGACGAAGCGCTGGCCAACAGCCAGGTGCCCGGGGGCTGGCGGTGGGGCTGCACACTCCTTCCCTTATCCTCCTTCCCTTACACTGATTCCCTTACACTTGTTCCCTTACACTTGTTCCCTTACACTGGTTCCCTTACAGACCTTCCATGACGCTCCTTCCCTTACACTTTCCCCTGACACTCATTCCCTTACACTCCTTCGCTGACACTCCTTCCCGGACACTCCTTCGCTTACCCTCGCTCCCACAGCGGAAGGCCCTGGAAACCACCCAAGTCATCACACGGAAGACACTCAAGTTGAGCTGAAACGGGAACTGGTGTACGGCCGTGGCGCGCGGCGCGGCACGGGGCGCGCGGTGGACGTGCGCATAAAGTGGCCCAACGACATATACAGCGGCGGCCTCAAGATCGCCGGCAGGGGCTTACACTCGTCCACTTTTCGGCTCAACGTAAGCACATTGTGTGGGATACGTCGGGTGCATTATTTTCGCCCTGTCTCTTAGACAGGGGAACACGGGGAGGTGTGACCAAACCGACATAGGTTGAGCTGAAAAGTGGACGAGTGTAAGCCCCTGATCGGCGGCGTGCTGTGCACCTCCACCTACTCCAACGCCGCCTTCGACGTCGTGGTGGGCGTGGTGTGGCCGCCCTCATTAAACCCTGACCCTATCACTAATCCCTAACCCTAGACCCTAGACCCTAAACCCTAAACCCTCATAACGCCCGCCACGTCATTGACACGCGTTTTGAATCCTCGTTTATTGAGTTGATTGGCATCCTATGATGTGGCGAGCAATATCTGCCAGGCCCATTGCCCGCCGCGTTATCTAACGCATTTCAACCATCGTTTCTTGAGTTGATCAGCATCCTATGACGTGGCGAGCACCATCTGCCAGGCCGATTAACCCCCGGCCATGTCATCGACACTCATTTTGGTCTCTCGTTTCTGTCTAAGACGTGGCAAGCAATATCTGCGACGGCCCGAGGGCTTGGGGATCAACCTGGACAATACTGCACCGACGACGTGCGTGAACCGCGTCATCGCCGAGCGGCTGGCTAAGGCGGGCCTGGCGGCGCCGGCGCCGCTGACGCGCGAGAGACTGCTGGGCGCCTTCATGACCCGCTTCGAGGCGCTCGCGGCAGGGATTTACACTCGTCCACTGCTCAGCTCAACATAAGCACTCTTTGTGGGTCAGGTGGGGTACCTTCAGTGTATATGAGGGTCATAACTCGTCACAAACTGAACACAAAATAGCTCACTGACCAGAACGGCTCAGGTTGAGCTGAAAGTGGGCGAGTGTAAGCCCCCGGCTGGCGGCGCTGCTGGCGGCCGGCGGGGGGTTCGCGCCCTTGGAGGGCGCCTACCTGCGCCAGTGGTGGGGTGATGCAACTTGAAACCCATGTTGAAAGCGCCGCCTGGTTTCGCCGCCATTGAAACTAAAATATGATAAGCTGCTCTCAAGTTTTGCTCTCAAACTCAACAATCGCCCCTACACAGTGGCTGCACACGGACCAGGAGGTGACACTGGAGGAGGAGGGCGGCACCCAGGTACGGCGGTGCAGGTTCTCAGTATCAAAACCCGTGTTGAAAGCGCCTATGGCGTCAGCGCTTGAAACTATCATACGACGCACTGCTTTCATCTAGGGCTTTCAAATTCAACTTGCGGCGGTACAGCCAGGTGAAGCTGACGGTGAAGGGGCTGACATCAGGTGGGTACCTGCTGGTAGGGCAAGCCGGAATATGCCAGCATTTCTTTTGGCATAATAGGCATAATTGGGCATAATCCGAGCATAGTAGGCTGAATTTGTGGAATTAAGCATAGGGAATTTGGGCAAAAAAATAGCATATTTCGGATGGCCCTACCTGGTGGCGGTGGACGAGCGCGGCGCGCGCTTCGAGCTGCACCCGGACGGCAACTCCCTCGACTTCTTCCAAGGCCTGCTTCGCAAGAAGCTCCCGCGTTAGCTAGCGCCCGCGCCGCAGCGCGGAGGAAGCCCCGGTACTCACAGTAGCGGCCAGTAGATTGATTCCAACTCAATTTCATTCAAATCAACGCAACTCAATGCCTCGGCGGCGTGGCTATCAGTATAACACCTCTTTCCTGAATTCCATCGGAACACAAAATTGTGCCGTTACAAGCGCGCCCGCAGCCGCGGCAGCACCACATACCCTGCTATTGTGCTATTGCTGCTGCTATGTATGGTTTGGTCGCGTTCGTATTCAGTCATATTGCGTTACTAAGGCTAGCTCTAGTGCCCAGTCTGCAAAGTTCTAGTAAGTACTAGTACTATAAGTACGTTTGGCGAGTCATTTCTCGCCATTGTACTTACTAAGATACTATACTAGTACCTTCACACAGACTCTGGCCACTAGTGCTCTATCAGATGCTGACAGCGTTCTTTTTATACTCTTGGGTTCTTTTTCATTCCAAACAGCTGTCGAACAGCTGTCGAACACCTGCCGAACACCTGTCGAACACCTGTGAAACACCTGTCGAACACTATCTCCTTGGGGATCCAACACACCATCGAGACAATCCACACCGCCCTCTTCTTTATTTCCTCGTGTTCACTCCATCGGTGCCTTCGCCGCCAACCTTCTGGCACTTCGTCGTCCGATATGTCGCCTCCCGCTCGGTCCGCGGCGGCGCTCGCCGCGGTGCTATACATCGCGCTTCTGTCCGCCTCCTCCGCCGCGGCGCACGCGCACGATACGCAAGCGGCCGGCGCCCCCCCTGCAGCTCGCCGGCTGCTGCAGGACGCCTCCACCACCTCCCCCTCCTCCACCGACAACGACTCCTCCTTCGTGCGCCGCGACCGCAGCCTCCTCGCCGCTGGCGTCGCGGCACGGACCGTTCGCGCTGGTGGCGGCGGTGGCGACCCCATGGACGAGGACGCGCTCTTCACCGCCGACGCCGCTAGCACCGCGGGCACGGCCAGGCGACGCCTCACTGGCAACTTATTCGCTCGTCGGCCTCCTCCTTCGCCGCCGCCTCCATCCCCGCCTCCTCCGTCGCCGGCTCCTCCTTCCCCGCTTCCTCCGCCGCCGCCTCCCTGCATCTCTTCTCCACCTCCACTCGATCGTCCTCTACCTACGTCCGCCGACGTTGACACGGTGAGGCCACGGGCGCACGGGATACGACGCCGTACCCTGGGGCAAACACGTTCTTAGTGTGTCGAACTGAACGGTCGCCGTTGTGAACCCCGTGAAATCTGGTAACGTTACCGCGTGCTGTCACTCCCGGGTGTTCCCTACTACACGATCCTCGAGCTCGACGGGCCGGCCTCTGACATGCGTCTTCTGCAAGCATTGCGCGCGGCAAACCCGCAATTGAAGTTGGCCGACGTAGTAATGGGGGTGGACTGCGCGGATCTGGGGCGGGTCGTGGGTATTAAACTTTGGATGCGGGGCGGGTCGCAGGGGGGATTGACGAGCCTGCCAGCGCCGCTCTGGGGGCTAACCGCTCTGCGGACGTTGGACCTCTTAGGCAATAAGCTGACGAGCCTGCCGGCGGGGATCGGGAACCTGACCGCGCTGGAGGCAGGGGCTTACCCTCGTTCCCAATTCAGCTCAACTTGAGCTCTTTCGACCACCGTATTACCCGACTTAGCTCATGAACATGTCCTGTAGTTGCTCAAGTTGAGCTCTAACGTGAACGAATATGCCCCTGGCTGCAGGTGTTGGACCTCCGCCGCAACCCACTGACGAGCCTTCCTCCGGAGATCGGGAATCTTGCCAAGCTGCATACGTTGAACTGCCGCATCTGCCAGCTGACCAGCGTGCCTGCGCAGCTCTGGGGCTCACCGCTTTGCGGACGTTGGACCTCTACGGCAGCGAGCTGACGAGCGTGCCGGCGGACATCGGGAACCTGACCGCGCTGGAGACGTTGAACTTCGAAGGCAACAAGCTGACGAGTGTGCCGGCGGCGCTGGGGCGGCTCCCCGCGCTGCAGTCGTTGGCAAGGGCTGGCCCGGCATCATCCACGTCATTTGGTCATGTGTACCATGCTTACGGTATCATCCACGTCATTGGGTCATGTATACCATGCTTACGAAGTACGTTATGGTCATTCACACCAAATGACGTGGGTGATTCCAGGCCTTGGTCGCTGTGTCTCGGTGCCAACCAGCTGACGAGCGTGCCTGCGGTAGGAGCTTACACTCGTCCACTTTTCGGCTCAACCTGAGCACTCTTGTGTGATACACCGTGTGGCTGTATGGCGTCAGACAGTGACAAAACGGCTCAGGTTGACCTGGAATGTGGACGAGTGGCCGGCCCCTGGCCTGCGGAGCTCGGAAAGCTCGGCGCGCTGCAGACGTTGAGCCTCCGCTACAATAACCTGACGAGCGTGCCGGCGGAGCTCGGAACTCTCACAGCGCTACAATCGCTGGACCTCCAAGGCAACCGGCTGACAACCGTCCCGGGAGAGCTTGGGCGGCTCACCAAGCTGAAAGCCTTGTACCTCGCAAGCAACAAGCTGACGAGCGTACCGGCGGCGCTCGGGGGGCTCACCGCGCTCACTCGCTTGGAGCTCAATGACAACCCGAGGTTGGTATGAACCGTTGGCTGGATAGTGCCCGCCACGTCATATGATGGCATTTAACTCACACAGGAAACAAGGGTACAACATGCTTGTGATGACGTGGTTGGTCAGCAATTTCCAGCAGTCCCTAGGCTTTGGGCTGGGGTTTGGGTGCGTTACCGGATGAGGTTCAATCGCTAGCGAAGCGGAACGGTGGCATTTGCGGTATCCTTACGAACGCCGATTGGTACTTGGGGGCGATGCTGGTCTACGGAAGAAAATGATGAAGTAAGCTGGGGACGTTTTACGAAGTGCCCGTGGGATGAGCGGACGTGTAGCGCCGCTGCCACGGGAGGTCGCCGGGAGGTGCTGAGGTGGGCGCGGGCGCACAGCTGCCCGCGGTATGAGCGGGCAAATGCATGAGCTGAGATGACATCCTGACATGCACATCGAAGACTAGCTAGCTGAGCGTCGGATATTAGTACTTACACAGGGAATCGAGCATTTCTCACGCGGCACGCTGACCTCGTGGATTGATGCCTATGTGATCCTACTATCGCGCTCCCATTGCAGCTACCTGATCTCTCAGCGTTGCGATTGCTGACCCAGCGCCGCCTCTATCCCCGCCCCCGCCAGCGTCCAGCCGTCCCCCGCACGCCACGGCGTCGGCGAAGTGTCGTGTCGCCTGGGATATCAAGGCGGCTCGACGCTGCCGACGCCCCTCCCTTTCCACCTCCCTCTCCGACTCGTAACGCGCCTCCCTCTCCACCTCCTCCCTCTCGACCTCCTCCCGGACGGTCGCGGTCTCATCAACCGAATCATGCGCATCATCCACGCCTGACTCAGACTCCGCCTCAAACGCCGCCTCAAACCCTGCCTCAAACGCCGCCTCACTCTTCACTTCCAGCCGCGCCACGTCGCCCCTTGCCGCCGCCACCTCCGCCGCCTGCACCCTCCCCGCCTCCCTCCACGCAACCTCGCCCCTGTCCCCGCAGTGCCCAGCCACCGGGTCTTACCACGACAGTTCCCCAGTTCAGCGCTCAACTGAGAACACTATACATTCACTACCAGCCTTTACTACCGGCTACCAAGGTGGTGTCAGCTGTGAGGCACAAAACAGCGCCTTAAGTTAAGCTGACAAGGGGCGTACTACTAGCAGTGCACATACGAGGGGTTGGCTCCGGGTTCAGCTGTCACCAGGTTGATAGCAGGCATACAAAGCGGTTGCTGAGGGGACGGGACACACAGCAGGAACCTGCGCTTCACCAATCAAATTTCGGAGCAGATCCGGTGGGGGGGCTCCCGCCTACACAAGGGCGGTTGTTGGTGGTAATCGACCCTGCCTGGCGTGCTCCACCACCGTGCTATCGATCAAGAACATGACCAGCATCCACCGCGAGCCGCTCACAATGGGCGTGCCGGAATGCCGCGCATCCCCGGCACGTAGTGCCGCAACTTGATCGAAATCAAAGTTTGAAAGCGGTTCAGCATGTCTCAGTTTCAAGCGCTGTAACCAGGCGCTTTCAAGACGGGTTTCAAATTTCAACGATTCAAGCGCTCAAACTGGGCGCTGTCAACGCGGGTCTCAAGTATCAATACGGGTTTCAAGTTGCAAACACGTTTCAGGTTGCACCACCCCACCGGGATGAAGCAGCGCGTGTCCGCACTCCATCTTCACCACATCATCCGCCTCTTCCACCTCCGGGTTGTACGGACTGCTGGAAGCCTCGCCCCACCTCATAGGATGCAATTCAAGTCAAGAAACGAGGGTGCAAAACGCGTTTGACGACTTGGCGAGCACTATCTAGCAATCCCCACCGGATTGATGACAGCGGCACCGGGACCTGCAGCGGCGGCAGCGGTAGAGGTGGTGCTGGAGGTGGAGGAGGCGGTTGAGGCTGACAGGATTTCGAATCTAGTGCCGCCGCCCTGATTCCAAGGCCCGGTGGAGCGGAGGTACCGGTATCATCATCCACGGTAGCACGTCAAAACGGTCTTTTGACCAAACACGGCACTGCTCTATATGGGTGTTTCCCCAATAGAGTGGTAGATGGTTTATCAAAAGGTGGATTATGGGGGTTAGATCGGGGCTATCGGTCGTTCGTAATTACATCAGGGCTGTGGTGCGGTTCTCTTCCTAAAATTGAGAGCGAAGGGCGGCAGCGATGTGACGCGGGACTACCGTACGGACCTTACCTGGTACTCGTCTGAGGAATTAAGCGCGATGTTGATTGTGAGTAGCGTGCCGTCTCTGTGACAGCCCAGCTGAAGCGGCGCAAGGTGAATGTGAAAGCAAAGTTGAAAGCGCTTCATGACATTTTAGTGTGAACAGATGAGTTCTAGGTGCTTTAAACTAGAGTCTCATTGGGTCAACCTGCACCGCCCCACCCAGCTCGACCCGCCCCTCCGAGGCGGCGTACCGCACCAGCCGCGCGTCGTGCAACCGCAGCATACCGGCGCAAGTTGAATTTGAAAGCAAATGTTGAAAGCAGATTCTCATGTTCCAGTTTCAAGTGCTTCAAGTGCTTAGACCCAGGCGCTTTCCACGTGGGTTTCATAGGGTCAACGTGCACCGCCTCACCTCAGCGCGCGGCGCTCCGGCGCCGCCAGCCCGCACCGGGGTGTACTGGCGTTAGTTGAAATTCGTTAGCAAAGTTTGAAAGCAGTTCATCTTACTTTTGGTTCCGAGTAGTGACACCAGGCGCGCTCAACAATGGTTTTAACGCGTGTAAACCTGCAGCGCCCTACCAGGGAAACGCCGCCGCCACAGCTGGCAGCAGGCGAGGGAGGAGCGTGCTCATGACCCATTCGTACCCAATACCTAGCTCTTGCACGTTCAGCAAGGTAGCGGCACGCTGCGCGGTGGTCCCATAGCGCCCCACCGGAGGCACGTGCCACGCCCAGCCGTTGGCGTCGGCCTCGGCGATGAGCGCGGCGCACTCGGCGCGGGACAGCACGGGGTCGAGGGAGACGCGCGCAAGGTCGCCGACGCCGAAGGGATGTACCCACTGAGGGGAGAGTATTTGCCCTTCTTCGTTTGTAGAATGCGTTGGCGATGGGTAGCTGATGTGACGCCACCGCACGGCGGCCGCCGCGACGCTTGGGTCCACGGCGGCGGTTTCGGCAGCGGGAGCGCTCCAGTTCACCCAGCGCTCCTCGCTGGCCTTCACGGCGGCCCGATGCGCCGCCTCGTTAGCGCGCAGCACCTCGGGCGACACCGCCATTGATGGGGGAGTACCCATAGTAGGAGCGGCAACGACGGCGGTGGCGGCGGCGGCGGCGGCGCTTGGGGACATTTCGACGCCATCTCCACCAACGTCGGCAGATGAGCCAGTCGCCGCGGCTGTTGCTGCTGCGGAAGGCATCACCCGGCAGTCGTCGGGCGCGCGGATACTTGTGCAGCACGGAGGGCTTGTCCGGCGGTTTGTTCCAACCAGCATAAACGCTTTTCCAAATTATCGGGCGCGGGCGCGGGCGTTTTATTTGCCACTTGTGCATTTCTTGCTAAATTCCGGTAGACGACGCGACGACCGTACACAGATGCCGGCGAGGCGACTGCGGCGAAGCCTTCCCAAACCCCGGTGGCGACGGTCCGAGGAGAAGGGGGCGGGCGCGGGGGCGGGGGCGGGGGCGGGAGCGGAATCCAAGATGTGCACCTCTCCGTCAATCTCGTACATGTCCGCGCTGCTAGGTGGTCGGTCGGTGACTTGCTGATTTTCTGTGAGGGGGGCAGCAGCAGCACTGCCATCACTGCCAAAACACTGCCCAGCGGCACTGCCGCGGTGGTCCGATGCGTGAGGGAGTTTCCGGCCCTCTGATTGGTCCATCGGCGGTGCTGTCGCCTGCTGTGGCAGTGCTGCCCAATGGCAGTGATTGGAAGTGCTGGCAGTGCCTCGCCCGGTGGGATTTTGGGGCTGGGTGCGGCAGGGTCGGCAGTGATTGGGCAGTGATTCTTCGAGCCAATCGGCAGTGCTGTGGCAGTGATGTGGCAGTGCTATGGCAGGGGATGAACCAATCAGAGGGCCGAAAACCCCTTCACGCATCGGACCACCGCATTACGGCTGCCCCAACGACGCACAACAAACGACGATACAGTAGAGAATCTACAGAATTATCGCATATGCACAAATCTACTACATGATGGTAAAGAATCCTACTCCATGAACGCTCTCTACGTCAATGTCAATTTATGATGCGTATAATCATCGTTGTCCTCATCGTCGTCGCCGCCGGACCAAATCATTCTCCTCCTCCATGCCCAACCCCGCCGCCCCACCGGGGACGACAGCATCGTATCCCAACTGGTGGTATCATCGCACTGACGTGCTCTGACTGAGGAGTCGCTTTCACTTCAGGTCATGGGACCATCCTGCTTCCACTGCGTCTGTTTCCCGCACATTGCGGCGTCGTCTTCATCACATCTTAATCATTTGCACGTCATGTCAGTCGTTCACGCGATGACGGTGAAGTACGCCGGGTTGGCCGTGAGGCGGAGCACCGCCCCCTCCGCAGGGGCTTACACTCGTTGATGTCAGCTCAACGTAAGCGCTCTTTGTGAGATAGGGGGTGCATTGGGGAGTTGTTTAGGAGATGTACAGGGGGTGTCAGGGGGAATTTGGGGGGTGTGTAGGGTGTGTTTTGTGTGGGAAAGGGCTCAGGTTGAGCTGAGAAGTGGACGAGTGTAAGCCCCTGCCCCTCCGGCGCCCCCCCCGGGCCGCCGCCCGCGCCCGCCCCCACAACCGCCGCCATCACGTGCGGGCTGCTGAGGAGGAACGCATGCAGCGCCTGCATCGCCACAGTCGCCTCGGTGTAACGGTGCAAGTTGAATGTGAAAGCAACGTCTCAACTGAAACCGGTTCACCCACATCTTAGTTTCAATGGCATAGTTCTAGGCGCGGCGCTTTCAAGATGGGTTTCATCGGTTCAACCTGCAACACCTCACCTCGGCCCAAGAGCCCGGCGGCTTGTCGAGCACCAGCCACAGCGGGGGCGCGCCGGGGGTCAGGAACGGCTCGTGACTGGCCGGGGCGTGAGGCCCGGCAGTGGATATATAGGAAAATATCATTTTGCAAATGCATCATCCACATCAATATCAAATTCACATCACGCCACACGCTTGTGTCATTTGGCATGTTACCGAGCGCCGCGGTTGGGTGAGGCGGGGTATCATCCTCGTCATTTTGGTCACTCTAGCGTTCCCCCTTGCATCACGCCGGTAAGGTGTTTTGTCATCAAATATGCGCCTTACTCAGATCGGGAGTATAGCGCCCAACGCGCCCACCACGTGTGGGCGGGGGCGTTGTGTTGGGCTGACTGACGACGTGACATTCCAGGTTTAGGGTCTAGGGTTTAGGGTTTAGGATTTGGGTTTAGGGTTTAGGGTTTAGGGCTTAGGGTCCAGGACCCGAAACCCTAAACCCTGAACCCCATTGACGTATGCTGGCTAACCATCAGGCACCAATCTGGCTCTTTAGCTAACAAACTTCACCCTCGTCTGACAGTATATTACCATGAATATAGTTTGGCGCGGGCCTTACCAGCGCCTGGCTGAGGGCGGAGAGCACGGTCTGGTCAGCGGCGGCGACGGGGGGCGGGCCCTGGAGCAGGGGCTTACACTCGTCCACTTTTCAGCTCAACGTGAGCCGTAACTGACACGAAATACATCCTTTAAACCCCCGACACCCCCCAACACCCCCCGACACCTCCTAAACACCCGCAAAATAACCCTTTAACAAACCCTCGATGCACCCCCTATCCCACAGAAAGCGCTTACGTTGAGCTGAAACGTGGACGAGTGTAAGCCACTGCCATGGAGCAGCACCAGGCGCAGGGGGCGCGCGGCGTCCAGCTCCGTGGAGAAGAAGCGCGGCACCGTCTTGCTGAACACGCCGCCGCGCCGCTCCGTGCCGTGTGGCAGCGCCGCACCGCCAGTACTCTGGCTTGTTTCCATCTGGAACTTCATCATTCATGCGCTGTCAAGTGGGATTGCCCAAGCACGACCATACAGATGTTCAGATGGGAAGCGTACTTCTTAATTGGCCGGTTTCGGTATATCGCCTGCGTGAAATGCCCATACAGAGTTGCGGGCAAAGCGTCAGCGCTCAGCGCGGGAAGCGACCCATTGTGGAAATCGGCCCATTGTGGAAGGCCCTGCCGGAGACGCGGACCGGGTGGGACTCCAGATCGAGCTCCTCCTCATCAAACGCCACCACGACGGCATCGGGGCGACGGTTCGTCTTCGTGCGCAGCGGACATCCTGCCCTCCACGAGAAGCACGCGGGTGCGCCGTGCTTGCGCGCCCCCAGGCGCCCCAGGCGGGCCGCGATCTCGCGGAGGGCGTCGCTGCCGCTGCTCGTCCCGCCATCGGCCGGCAGCGCGCCCTTCCCTAGGCCTCCGCCCAGGGGCTTACACTCGTCATTTTATCAGCTCAACTTGAGCGCTTTTTGTGGGATAGGGGGTGCGTGCAGGGATTGTGTAGCCCGTGTTAAGGGGGTGTGTAGGGTGTGTAGGGTGTTTTTGTATGTTAGACATGGCTCAAGTTGAGCTGAGAAGTGGACGAATGTAAGCCCCTGCCTCCGCCCCCGGTGAACTCGAGCACGGTGCCCGCGTCAAAGAAGACCGCCGCCTCGCCAGGCTGCCCGCGCAGGCCTGCCGCGTACCAGAGCCTTACACCAGTACTCCTTTCAGCTTTTAGCTGCTTGACCCTGAGCGCCTGAAAGCACGGGCTGAAGGGGGGCGGGCGAAAGTCTGTTGCTTCTGTGTACGCGCGCAAGCGTCTGCCCATGGCGTCTCCGTATCTCTCCGCATATCCTGGCCCTCTCTGCTGACTACCTGCCGAGCCTGCTAAGCCTGCCAGGCCTGACGGAAGTCACTCGAAACACTTCGAGTTATCCCACAAAATACCTCAAAAAGCACAACGTTAACCTGAAAGAGTGAGTGTGGAGCAAAGCCCCGCCTTGTACGCCGCTGCCTCCGCGGCCTCCGCGTCGTGCGCGATGTCATCCAGCGCGTACGACAGCGACGAGGTGGGCAGCGGGCGTGCCTCCAGCCAGGGGCTTACACTCGTTCTCAGCTCAACTTGAGCACTTTGTATTTGAGCACTTTGTATTGGATACGGGGTGCGCGTAGGGGTTGTGTAGCCCGTGTCAAGGGGGTGTTGGGGTTGTTTAGGATGTGTCGGGTGTTTTTGTGTGTCAGACACGGCTCAAGTTGAGCTGAGAAGTGGACAAGTGTAAGCCCCTGCCTCCAGCGCCGCCACCACCGCGGCGGCGAAGGACGCGACGTCCTCAAGCTCGCCCCCGGGCCTCAAGGCCTGGCAGTATCTGCTCCCCACGTCATAGAGCGCTGTTCAGCTCAGTAAACGAGAGATCGAATGCGTTGGATGACGGGTGTGTGCGTGTGTAGGCGACGCGTGCATCGGGAGGGTTCAGGGCGTCAGAAGGGAGGGGCGGCGTGGCCCGCGTCACGGAGTCACGCCGTCTACAAAATATATAATATTCGCTTATCCGTTAACCCTACCCGTCGTGACGGCGTCGCACGAGAAGGGGGCGGGGAGGGTGCCGGGGGCGCCGGGGGAGGGTGCGATGCCGGTCATCATCACGCCGCAGTCCACATTGGGGTTTAGGGTGAGGGTCGAAGACATCGCGGCGGCGGGTGAGGGGCGGAGGATCGGCGTGTTATCGTCGGGCGCTTGAAAAAGTGTGGAGCTCTGGTGGGAGTACGAGCTAGTGAAACCCGCCACCAGCCCAGAAAATTCTGGGCCGAGTGACGCTTGGGATATGAAAGGTCCCTCGGAGTTGAAAAGAACCTCGGAAAGAACCTCGGACAGTCGGACTAGAACCGTGCCGTGTAGAGTTTGAGACCCATCACACAAGACACTAGGAATTGGGTGTTTTCGTGCATATGTGGGTGTGCCTTTGGGTCAGTCGGCTGTTGGGAAACGCGGGCGTTGGGTGGTTACATTTCTGCTTGGGTATCAGTGAATGTGTGTAGGCACCCTGCCCAGTACTCACTGACCTGACTGCGAAAGCAACATATGTACTACATATGCGCTTGGTGGCCGCCTTGGGTGACCCGGACGGAAACGGCCGACCGAACCAGTTGGCTGGGAAGACGGCGGCGGCAGCGGCGGCGGCGGCGGCGGCTCCTGATGCTGCTGCTACAGAGGCAGCGGCGGCAGCGGTGGCGGCGGCTCACACACAAGAAGGGGAGGGTATTCGTTGAAACAGGCTGGGACGGCGCAAGCTAGTTCCCCGACAGCCTGCGATGGGTGGCTGCTTCCCGGCGGACGGCACAGCGATGGGCGGCGACGACGACGCGGGCACGCGGCGGCCGCGCTGCTGACGCTGGCGGAGGTGGCAGGGCTGGCGGGTATGACCCCGCAGGTGAGCGCGGCGGTGCGGCGCCCGCCAGTGCCGTCCAGCAGGACTCCATGATGATTTCCTGCTGCGCGGCGGCACTTGGCGACCGACCGCCGGGACACGGGTGCTTGTGCTGAAGAGGGTGGGAGTGGAGGAGATCGCGGGGCACATGGCCACCCACATCAGCAGCAGTGGGAGGTGTGGTGGGGGGGCATGCACGGATGAGGACGATGATGCAGTCGCAATGCCCTTGCGTATGGCCCTCGGCGCGCTTCTACGCTCGTTATCAACATCCTCCAGGTGGTGTGTGGAGGTTTACACTGTCGAAGTTTACACACGCATTATTATTACAGCGTCATATTGGCTACTCATACTCCACATCGGCTATCATCAAGTGTCATATGACAACTCAGTCACACCGAACATACTGGTATCTCCTTCCGACGACAGTATCACACATTTCCTCTCGCAGATGGGACGAATTGCTCCGCTCACGAGCGCGACCGCATGACGCTATCCGAGCGCCACACCGGTGGGTGGCCGGGGCGCAGCTGATACGGCTCGAGCGACGAGTCCTCATCCACCACGTCAGGCTGCTGCAGGCTCATCACAAAGTCGAATACCGCGCGGCTCCCCCCAGGTGGACCAGTAGGGCCTGGGGCTTGAACCACGCGCACGCTCGCCTCGAAGGTGTCCTGCCGCGCCCCGGTCAGACGATGCGTGAGCACCTCGTATGTCGCGGTACCTTGTGAGAGCAGCGCCCTGTAGGAGGGGTCGACACTCGATAGACGTCCGTCAGTGGAAATGAAAGAAAGATGTTGGGCGACACTGAGACTCTCCTTATTGATCGACGGGAAATGCTCGACACTCGCCAAACACTGTCGCGTCGGGCGCCGCCGCGGGCAGTGACGAGCAATACCTCTAGGCGACGCGCGCGGTCGCAGGATCACTGCCTCGCGCGGCGACGCAGCACTGCCCGTTCTGAGTCCCGGCGTCCCAGGGGGCTTCCACGTATGTAAAGAGCGACAGTGAGACACGTGTGTCGTTGTCGAGGCGTACCTGTAGGTCGGGCCGCGCACCATGGCGTCGAACGCCATGTAATCGTAGCCGCCCCGAGCGGTCGCGCGGCGGTTGCTGGGGCTGGCGAGGCAGTAGACTACGCGCGTGCTGTTGTTCTCGACCATGTCGTCCATCTGCGCTTTCAGCGTCGCCAAGGCGTCGGTCGTGTCAACCATTGGGAGAAGGCCTTCTTTTGTCGGGACGAAAGGACGGAGGGAAGCGCCGGAGAGGTGGCGGACAGAGTGTGACACAAACTCTGACGTGGGTGTGCGTGCGGTAGACCCTCTCGCAGTGGCGAAGAAGGCGATGGCTACTGCGGTTAGTGTCCGCTGCATGCCCGGTGTTGAGGAAAGTGTCGACTGCGAAGCAACGCACGATGATGTTTGCTCGTAAACGTTTTTCCGGGGTGGTGCCGTTTTCCAGATGGTACAGAAGGATTGGCAACCGACCGCCGGTCCGGCCGGTTCCAGCCTTCCATGTTTCACCACCGCCTCCTCAACCACTTTCGGCTGCGCGGACTCCCCCGACACCAGCGGGCGAAGCGTCGCGAGTCTCCCGCCTCCCCACCCCTAGGTCAACGATCGCGCTAGGGGACCTGCGGAAGACCAGGCGCGCGTGTGGTACCATCTATTCTCATTTGCCAATCTTTCATTTTTTGGGGGTTAGCGAGTGGGCACGCTCTGACGGATGGCGGCGGCCCGCACGCGCGTGACGCGGGTTGCCACGGTGCTGCTCATCGCCGCCGTAGCCGCGCGCTGCGGCGTCTTCGTTGCGGACCTGACCGCCGGCGGCGGGGCCGCCGCCGCCGCCGCCGCCGCCGCTCGCTCATCTGGTAAGTTGTTAAATGATGTGAACGGTGCCCACCTTACCACGGACCTGGACCACGACGAGAACGATTACGGCGCGGACGGCGATGGCGACGCGCTCGTCGCACATAAATCCACGAAGTCCGCCAGAATGCGCATGCAGCTGCGGGGGCTGTGGGGCAACGACCGAGCCGCAGTGGACGTCACCCGCACCCTCGACCTGCCGGATTTCCTCAAGCAAGGAAACAAATTCCCCATTGTGCAGTGTTTCATAGGCCCCAAGGGCCACGATGTGCATCCGATGGAGGACTATCAGGGTGATTGGGTGCGCGACAACCCGAGTGTGACCAGCCGCTTCTTCGACGCCACCAAGGCCAAGGCGGGGTCTGATGACGCCAGTCCCCTTTTCATCTTCACTCATTAACTGCCAGTCGTTTCGTCCCAACTTAACCCCTTGAAGATGCTTGACGGTGCTCAAGCTGAGCGGGCGAGGGAACTACTAGCAGTGCAAGATCCTGGGCGAAGGGCTTCATCGCGACGCACTACGGCAGGACGTCGACCGAGATGGCGCGGTACCAGGCGCACAGCTGGCACGTGGAGCGCGCGGATTACTTCCGGGTCCTGGCGACGTACAAACTGGGGGGACTGTACGCCGACAATGACGTGGAGCCGCTCGTGCCCATCGACCAGTGGCTTCCCAAGTTCGGGTACACCGCCAGCGTCGCCAGCAATCTACTCGTCGTCGGCGTCGAGTTTCCGCGCAGCCGCGGCGGGCTCAGCTTGCAAATCGTCAACTACAATTTTCTATCGACGCACCCGGGGCACCCGGCGCTGCGGGCGGTGATCGATGCCATGAACAACGCGTCCGCTGCGATGGCCGAGGGGGCGGATAGCGTCATCTTCAGGACGGGCCCGCTGGCATTCACCCGCGGCGTGTTCCAGTGGCTTGGGCATGGCGTGGACCCCGCGGCGACGGAGGCGAGCGGGGTGTTGTTCGAGCGAACGGAGGAGGCAGGGCAGTGGGGAGATACGGGGACGAGGACGGGGACAGGGGCGGGGGCGGGGGCGGGGGCGGGGACGGGGAGGCGGCGGCGGACGTGGCGGCTGCTGGTGCTGCCGTACCGCGCCTTCGGCCACCACCCGCAGCACGGTAGGGCCCCTCCTCACCTCAACTTGAGCCGCTGGGTCCCTGAAACAGCTGCAGCGATCCCACTTAGTAACCTCGAAGACGCTAAAGTTGAGCTGAAGCGGGGAAGGCTGTGAGGCTCTGCCGCACGGTGACGACGTCAACAGACTGCCGTACGAGCAGCACCTAGTAAGGCCTGGCGAATCATGCCCGCCACGCCACTCGCGTCATTATTAAACCTCGATTATGGCTCGATTATTGATTTAACTGACACCCTGTGACGTGGCGCGCGTGATTGTGAAGCGGCGGGCCCTGGCACCCGGTGCACCACCACTTTCACGGCACGTGGCGGCCGGACAAGTACATGGGCGAGTTCCACTTCAGAGTGGACGGAACCGCCGGCGACACGCCGGGTGCCATGGGTCTGGGTGCCGCCAAGAAGCGCGGCGGCGGTGGCGGCGGGGGCAGCGGCGGCGGCGGCGAGGGCGGCGGCGGCGGCGGCGGCGGCGAAGGCGGGGAAGGCGGTGGCAGCAGCGGCGGCGGATTTAAAGAGTGGCAGGAGTATGTAGCGAGCCTGCCCGAAATACCTCCGATGCCCAAGGTCTCTTAACAATCGAAATAATTGCGTAGAGTAGACCTGAGTAGCTCTAGCCCATCGAATAGCGTGAACTATGTGAGAATTAGTGGAAGGAATCCATATTAATTTGGTTTTGCGTATACACGACTAAAAGGTAGAAGGCGAGAGAGCAAGCGAGAACGAGTTGGCAGGGAGTGGCGATTGTGTGTGCAGCTCTGCGCTCATAGCTCTACGTTTGCTCGAAGTGTACCGGTGTACCTGTACAGTACACACTCGCCACATTCTCCTCATTGGCCTGGCCAATCGTGCCCTGACCGTTTGCTCATAGTGGACCCGCTCACAGCTCTTGCGCCCAAACTGTTTGCTCAATGTGGACCCGCTCACAGCTCCTCCGCCCTGACTGTTTGCTCATAGTGAACCCGCTCATAGCTCCTCCGCCCTGACTGTTTGCTCATACGGGACCCGCTCACAGCTCCTCCGTCGCCTTGGCCTTTTTCCCCCGCTTCTTCTTGGGCTTCTCCGCCGCCCACGCCAAGGGCCGCAACACTTCTCCACTTTTCATCTCATCCTGAGCCGTTGTTGTCAATAAACCCACCCGACGAGTCTCACAAAGTCCTGACGTTGGGATGAAAAGTGGAGGACTGTGAGGTGCCCGTTATAGGGGGGTCATGTGTCCATCATAAGGGGGGCTGGTGCCTATTATAGGGGGTTTGGTGCCCATTATAGGGGGTTGGGTGCCCATTACAGGGGGTCTCGGTGCCCAGTATACGGGGGGTGTTGTGACCATGGTAGGGGCGTCAGGCCCTGCCGGCGCGACGTAGTCGGCGTCAGCGTCGGCGCCGTTGTCGGCGCGCCCCGCAGAGCCGGCCGCCGCCGCCTTCGCCAACTCCTCCTGCTGCTTGGCGTGGAACGCCGGCATGTTGTACGCCGGGCGGATGATGCCTGTGAACTTCGCCAGCGCGGGTGGGTACTGCCACCAGGGTCGTGAGACAAACCACTCGAACTGACATCGGATCATAACTTAAAATCTTCAGCGTGAATGTTGCTAGGGTCATTGAGAATAAGCACTCGAACCGAGATCGGATCATGACTTAACCTGCAGGGTGAATGGTGATAGGGTCATTGGGAATGTGCACTCGAACCGAGATCGGATTGACTTAACCTGCAGGGTGAATGGTGATAGGGTCATTGGGATTGTGCACTCGAACCGAGATCGGATCATGACTTAACCTTCAGGGTGAATGTTGATAGGGTCATTGAGAATAAGCACTCGAACCACCATCGGATCATGACTCACCTTCATCAGGATGAATGCTGACGCAGACGCGCGGATTCGGTTCGTCGGAACACAACGTGGGTGGAGTGCGTGTTCTGAAGCCCCAAGGGTTTAGGTAGAATTTAGGGTTGAAGTTTTCAGGTTTTAGAGTTTAGGGTTTAGAGTTTGAGGTTTAGGGTGC
>Ga0307489_10000340_pt1 | contig 27217 bp, 41 predicted proteins | sample SB12metaG_FD_202247 | JGI IMG/M metagenome (GOLD analysis project Ga0307489, IMG submission 202247) | Sea-ice brine microbial communities from Beaufort Sea near Barrow, Alaska, United States - SB 1.2 | ecosystem: Environmental > Aquatic > Marine > Coastal | place: USA: Alaska | collected... | reverse complement strand
GCAACGGGCACGTGGGCGGCTGGCTACGGAGGACGACGGGCGCTACGTCCAGGTCCCCCCCCCATGACTCTGCTGATCGAGTTAAGTGCCACCCTGTGCCACTGTTATCAAGGCAAGTGCCAGCAGTATGGGGCCCGGCCCCACCTCCGAAGTTGGCGGCGAGGTTGGAGACGCTCTGCGTGAGGGAGATGACGGGCATGGGCTCGTTGTAGGTGAAGTAGTGGTTTTGCGATTGCACGCGCCCGTGCTCCACCATGGACTGCGCGTCCGCCGTCGGCCAGGGCCGTGCCACCACAGGTTTAGGAGTTTAAGGTTTAGGGTTCAGGGTTTAGGGTTCAGGGCAGGGTGTGTCGCTGTCGGCCAGGGCCGCACCACCACTGACCGCTTCACCATCACGTGGCCGTCCGTACCGTAGTCTTACGACTGCTGAGCTGACAGTGTGGTCGCGACTTCGCTACCTGCTTGGATCGTTCGCTGATTATAAGGGCGGATGAGCGTCAGAGTATGCATCTTCGAGGTATTAAGTTGTGATGGCGTGAATGGTTTCAAGGACCTGACGGCTAAACTGTATGAACGTTGAAAGGGAACTGGAGTAAGGCCAGCAGAGAAACTAAAGGACCGGAACCAAGTTTAAGTCTCGTTCCGTGTCACTGTTGGTAGGGAAGTGCGCGGCGGTGGCGGCAAGTTTGAGCGTCAGTCCGTATCAATGTTGAAAGGGAAGGGCGCGGCTGTGGCCCTGCCGTGAGGCCGCTGACGGCGCACCCGATGTGGGCATCCACCTCCATGCAGGGGCTTACACCTGTTCCCATTTCAGCTCAACTTGAGCACTTCCTTCCACCGTACAACTCAACTTAACTCATGACGGTGTCCTGGAGTTGCTCAAGTTGAGCTCTGACGTGAACGAGTAAGCCCCTGCCTCCATGATCTTGTCCATCGAGCTGGGCTCCATCAGCGGCGACGTGATGCGCTTCTCCACCGCCATCACGATCCCCTCCTCCGTGCGAATCGCGATCGCCGTGGACCCCAGCTTAATGGCCTCAATGGCATACTCCACCTGCAGGCTCAAGCGGGTCCAGGCGGATGGAGTCAGAGTCGAGGAAAGGACGTTCACTTTGATAATAATAAGACGTGTGGGTCCAGCGGACGGGGCCGGGCTGATCGGTCGTGGGAGAGTCAGTAGTTTCGTTGGTTTCAAAGCGTCCCGTCGCTCGCGTGCGGCGCGCTATTTCAAATACCACAGGAAACTTGGATCATCGTTCTCTCGGATCGGACCGGGGCGCGGTAGCGGTCACAAGTGGAACAGCGCGACAAGCTGGATGGATGGAGTTGCACTAGCACCGTGTTGTGATTCACCTGGAACAGCCGTCCCTCGGGGCTGAACGTGTTCACGCCGCGATCGTATTCGCTGCGGGTCATAAACATGATGCTCGGCCCTTTCTTAACGTCGGCGACTGGCGCTCAAAGAGACGTCCGCTGAGGAGTGCGTCCGCGTGTCTTCCTTGGGACTCTTCAACCCTAGATCTAGTGCCCACTCTTCAAATGAGATTGCTTCCTGCCCCGAAGAGGGTTCGCCCTTGTCCTTTTAGGGGGCGACGCGGTGACTCAGGGGTTCGGAATTCGTTCGGCACGTGCGATGCGTCTATGGAAGTGACGTCACGGCAGCTTCTCGGCTCAACACGCTGTCGATCACGAAGAGAAGTTGAGCTCAAGTTGAGATGAAAGTCGACGACCAAGACAAAACTGACGAGCGCCTCGCGCCGAAACAGCTGCCGACTTCAACAGGCGTCACCACACGACCGCATCTCCCCTCGCCGCTCGAACGCCGCGGTTGAAAGCCGACCAAGCAGGGCATCCCGACGACGCCTGGACACACTATGTCGTCCGACGAACAGAGCGGGCTGCGCGCCCCTACACGAGGCAATGCCTACCTGTACGGGGGCACGCGGGCTGGTGAAAGCACAACCACCCTTGGGGGGAGGATTTGGGGGGGCGGGGGCGCGGGGGGGGACGGGCGCGCCGCTGAAGTTGGTGCGGACAGCGACGCCGGGTACAATCGGCCAAAGTTCGTGCGGCGCAGCGACTTGGGGGGGCTGGGCGGCTGCGGGGTCCCCGCGGCGTTAACCGTCTCCTTCCTCGGTAGGGTTGCCAAGGTGTTGCCAGGCTACCAGGCCACGCTCAGTCGCTACGTCAACACACCTCCTGGTGCTGGCGCCCCCCCTCCCCTGCGCGTGCACGAACCAGTCCTTCGACCCCCTACTCGTAGCAGTGGACCTGCCAGCATCGCCTTTGCACTTTTGACGTTTCCCCGACGTGATAAAAGAATTGCTCGCTGCGTCGTCCACCACGTTACAAGCCCTCACTTCTTGATTTAGGTGTCATCCTGTGCCGTGATGGTGCACGCCGCGTCATTCACCACACTTCAACACTGGAAACACCGAGCCGGTCACCTAAGCTTACCACACAAGTCGCACGGAGCTGACCACACAAGGCGCACTGAGTTGAACACAAAAGTCATCGTGCATGCGGTTGCGACCCTCGCAGCGCCTGAGCTGACTGGCTGACCACGGACGTGGCGCCCGGTCACCTGATCTGCCCACACAAGTGGCATGTGCGGTGGCGACCCTGGCGGGCGGCATCTTCGCCCTCTTCGCGTTCACCGCGGGCGTGCGCATGGGCCAGAACGGCCTCACGCATTCCTTCGCCATGTACCACGCCGTGGGCAACGGTGGCACTGCCGGCAGTGGCGGACCTGTTGGCAGCGGCAGCAGCGGCGGCAGCGGCGGCAGCGGCGGCAGCGTTAGCAACGGCGGCAACCGAGACACCGAGACCCCTGCCTTTGTGACTGGAGACGTGCAGCCCGTCGGCAACCAGGACGAGAAGCCCGTCGGAAACCAGAACGTGAAGCGTCACGCTCAGGGGATGCTGGGGCGGTGGGAGGAGAGGCTGGCGGCGCGGGAGGAAGCGGTGGCGGCGGGTGCGGGTGGGGCGGGGGTGGCGGCGGAGGCGGTGGCAGCGGCGGAAGTGGCGGCGGCGGGTGCAGACAGGGCGGCGGCGCCAGCGCCGGCTGACGACGTGGTGCGTGTCATCGCGACCCGCATCGCCGCCGGCCTCGGGTTCTACTGGCGAGACCCTGCGCCGTGATTGGGACACCGACATCATTACGCCAAACCAGTTCAATGCTCACCGGGGTTGTTGGATGCTCACCGTGTGAGTGCTTTGGGGCAAGATAAATGTAGTTGAATACAAAAGTACTCGTAGGTACGAGTAGTAAAGCTCTAGCTAGACAACATGATGCATGTAGCATGCAAAACAAGCAATTCATGAACACGTCATTTCGCGTGCCGCCTCGCGCTTTTGTGTTGGTCCGTGGGATTAAGAGTTGGGATTATTTCAAAAACTAACGTTCATGGAGCCCCAAAGCGTGCGCACACGATGAACATTAAACCAATCCCATCCATCAGAATTCGTCTAGTGTTCTGCTGCCCGTTGAGCCCCACGGGGCTCACATGGTTGCACGGCGTGTCAGGGCGCGTATGCGAGTGTGGGTACGGGTTCGGCCATACAGGTGTTTATTCCTACGAGTATAGTGAAATAGGTCATGGAGGTAGACATCCGGACATGGTGATACAGCATGCCTGAACAGTGCAGTAATGTTGGTCACGCACATTGCGTATCACGGCGCTTGTGAGACATTTGGGCGCGGGCACCCGTGCTCCCGCACACCGCTCCACCTCCTGGTGCCCGGGGTGGCGCGTCATCTGACGTCGTCGTCTTGCATCGTAACCTTGTGTCTTTGTAATGTGCGCCATTCGTCATATGGTAGCGCCCGCACCCGTGCCACAGTCTCGGGGTGCATCGAGGAAATATTATAACAGGCACCGTAACCCTCCAGACTACCCCCGTATCGGACACCCATGCTCCTTTGCCCACGTCAGCACCTCCCATCTCTGGCTGTAGTGGGCCGCCTGAAGCGTCAAAACATCCCAAGGGCAGTGTGTGCTCCGCCCCAAGGGTAATGGTGCTCCAGCGCCCACTTCAGCACCTCCAAGTGCCCACTAGCAGCAGCACTCTCACACGTCTCCTCATCCCACGGGCAGTTGTGCATCCACGCCCACTGCAAGATCTCCAGGTGCCCCTCCGAAGCGGCGGCGGCACAAGTCCCCGCGTCCCACTCGCAGTTGTGCTCCCGCGCCCACTGCAGCACCGCCAGGTGCCCGCGCCGAGCGGCGTGTTTACAAACAGTATTCTCGTTCCAAGGGCACCCCTCGTGGACCCGTGCCCACTGCAGCACCGCCAGGTGCCCGCCCAAAACGGCGTTCTCACAGGACAGTGCGCCAGCGGCGGCGGCCACAGCGCAGGAGTCGGTTTACACCCATCACAACAAAGAGTAAGAAACCCATGGGTAAGTTACCCTCAAGGGGGCTGATGAATGACACTCAATATGCTACACATGACGCGGACGACGGCGACGCGACGGTATGTAACAAACAACTGCAAGCAGACGTATAGTACAGCTCGTATCAAACAGCGAGGAAGCCCTTCAAGACGCGCGGAACAGGATTCCAACCCGCAGCACTAAGTATGGAAATTAATCAGTGCTGGTGCCACATCCTCATCATCATCATTAGTCATATTCCTCCTCATCGTCCTCATCATCGTCATCGTCACCATTCCTCACTCGAGTGTACATCCTCATCATAATCTGGTTGATCCCTCACCCACTGCGCCAACTCCACGTGCCCTCGTGCATCTGCGTATTGGACACAGATGAGTGGTTGCCACGGGCAGCCATGCTCCCGCGCCCACTGTAACATCTCCAGGTGCCCGCGCTGAGCGGCGTACTTACATATCAGCGTGCCCCATTCGCAGTCCTGCTCCCGAAGCCACTTCAACACCTCCAGGTGCCCTCCCGCGGCGGCGTCTTCACACGCGTTCCCCATGCCCCACGGACACCCGTGCTCCCACGCCCACATCAACACCTCCAGGTGCCCGCCCGCAGCGGCGTTTGCGCACGTCCTCTCGTTCCACGGGCAGTGGCTCTCCCTCGCCCACTTCAACACCTCCAGGTGCCCGCCCAAAGCGGCGAGCTCACAAGTATCCTCGTTCCACGGACAGTCGTGATCCCGCGCCCACTGCAACACATCCAATCGCCCGTCCCCGGCGATGAGTGCACACGTATGCTGCTCCCACGGGCACCCATTCTCCTTGGCCCAAGCCAGGCGCTCGACGGACCCGAGAAAGTCCACGAGCTTGAGCTTTACAGCCCCTTCCGTTCCCGCGCGCGGCAGGTTGTTGGCCAGCACCACCGCCAGCCACGCCTTCCCCACCTGCGCGAGCACGGCGCAGTCGGTGGGCTCCAGTCGCTCCAACACGTGCTTCACCAGCACTTCGCGCCACTCCTCCAGCAGGGGGCCGAGCAACTCGCTGGGGGCGGCGTCGGCATCGTCCTCATTCTTCTCGGACGGCCCCTCCAGGGGATGCCCACCCACCGCCATCGCCCCACTGCTTCCGCCCGCCCGCGCCGCGCTCCCGCCGACGCCTTCGCCCGCGCCTCCAACGCCGCGCTCCTTCTTCCTGGCTCTAGTCTCCACCGTCGTCTCCGCAACGATGCCTGTCGTGCGCGGGAACAAGATTAGGTTTAGTAGTTGTCAGTAGGGTTCCTGGTCTTGTCTTGCCAGCTCTCGTACGGCAGCGATTACCCAAGCCTGTCCTGAGTCGTCGCCCCGCGGGAGGGGCAGGATGCGACGGAGGAGGTGGCGACGGAGGAGGAGGCCGCTGAGCAGGCGGCAGAGGAGCAAGCGAAGCGGAGGCCACCGGGGAGGCGACGGAGGAGGCGGCAGTGGGTTCAAGATGTCAAGTGGATGGTCCTGTGTCTTTTACCTGCTCACGGCAGCCCGCGGCACGTCCTCGCCCCACGACACGCCACCGCCCAGAAGATCAGTCGTGACGGTTGGAGCTCCCGAGGATGCGTCGCCACCGGGCCGTGTTGGTCCGCCGCCAACGTCTGCCTCGGACACTTGTGGCGGATTAGAATCCGGGTAGATTTTTGCGTTTTGGACGCCAGCGCCAGGACGATTCTGCGGGCGACACGTGTTCTCTTCCGTTCACCTCTTGAGCTCAACATCGGTTGTGGCCTTGTTCTCTCGCCGCGCGGGCCGCATGCGGTGTCACCGAACATTGTCCGCTTCAACACGCTCCCTCCTTGCACCGTACGTCCGCGCTCTCGCGCGCCGGCCGCCGCCCGCCACCCGCGTGTCCGCCTCACCCAAGACGCCCGGCTCCAAGATGTCGTCAGAGGAGAGGTGCCCACCCGGCGATGCCCCGGCGTACGCGCAAGACGCCGGCGCTTTAGCACCATCCACCTCCGACGACATAAACAGCGGCGGCATTGACGAAAGCATCGGGGACGGTGTCAACAGCAGCGGCGGCGGGGTCAACAGCGGCGAGGTCATCCCCCAGAGGCAGGGCCGGAACCTGAGTACTCGCAAGTAATATTTTCAGCTCGACTTCACAACTGCAGTTTCTTTGAGGTGTCGAGTGTACATTGAGTGGGACACTCAAGTGGTATCAGGCGAGGGATAAACGGCTTAAGGCGCCGGCTGAAGCGTGTGCGATCCTACCCAGAGGTTCCTCGTCGGGTGCGAACACGAAGCGTTGGCCGCGCTCATCGCCACCGGCACCGTGGACGTGATGGCACCCGCGGGGCACAGCGGCAAGGCGCCCATCCACCTCGCTGCGTGGCGCGGCAGCATCAGGACGGCGGGGCCTCACGCGCCGTCCTCACTCCTCACTGCCTGCTCGTTGTGCACCTGTGCGCACTCGCCGCATCCTCCCTGGCCTGGCGCGGCGTTCTGACACGGCGTCCTGACTGCTTTCTCATAGTGTGCCTGCTCACTGTGTACATGTACGCACTCGCCGCATCCTCCTCCCCAACCTGCCGCGGTGTCCTAACTGTTTGCTGGTAGTGTGCCTGTGCACTCGCCGCTCCTCTAGCCTGAGCAGCGAAGGGAACCAGCGGTGCGGCCCTTTTCGACGGTGCGCGTGTTGCTGGAGCACGGCAGGGGCTTACACTCGTTCACGTCAGAGCTCAAATTGAGCAACTCCAGGACACATGCATGAGTTGAGTCGGGTTATGCGGTGGACAGAAGAGCTCAAGTTGAGCTGATATGGGAACGAGTGTAAGCCCCTGGAGCACGGCGCGGACATCAACGCCATCAGCGTGGGGCCGTGGAACTACGGCAAGACCGCGCTGTTCTACGCCCTGACCCGCGGCCGCGACGACATGGCAGGGGCTTACATTCGTTCCCAATTGAGCTCAACTTGAGCTCTTCTGTCCACCGTATGACCCGACTTTGCTCATGAACGTGTCCTGGAGTTGCTCGAGTTGAGTTCTAACGTAAACGAGTGTAAGCCCCTGCGACATGGCTCTGTACCTGCTGCAAAATGGCGCGGTGTGCCGCATCATCAACAACAAGGGACAGTCGCCGCACTCGTTGGCGCTGTCGCACTGCACGAGCGAGGTGTGCCGAGGCATTCTCGCAGCGGAGTCGGCGGAGGCGGCGGCGGAGGCGGCGGCGGCCCCGAGGGCGGGGGTTGGGGCGGGGATGGCGGAGGCGGCGGTGGCGGCGGCAGCAGCGTCGGCGGCGGCAGGGGCGAGGTCATGGGATTTGGAGGCGGCGGCGAAGGCCGCAGCGGCGGCGCAGGCGGCGTTGACCAGACAGTCAACGGAGGCGGCCGCAGCAGCGGCGGCCGCGGGGGCGGGGGCCGAGGCACGGGCAGTGGAGGCATCGGCGGAGGAGGCAGCGGCTGCTGCGGTGGCGTTGACCAAACATTCATGGGAGGCGGCCAACGCGGCGGCGGCAGCGGCGACAGCAGCGGCAACGACAGCGGCGGCAGCAGCGGGGCAGGCGGCGGCGGCGGGCGGCGGCGGGTGGGTCAACTACCGCGACTCGGACTCGGACGGGATGACGTACGGGGTATGGCGGTGCAGGTTGACCCTATCAAACCCAAGTTGAAACCGCCTGGAACTAACCTCTGAGAGCTAAATTGTCATATACTGGGTTCAACATCTGCTTTCAATGTCAACGTGCGCCGCTTCAACGGGGACCTGGACGCGCGGTTCTACCCGACAGAAGCGCAGCAGCCCGGGCGCGGTGTCAGCACGCAACAGTCGCGGCGGGGTAAGGTAGGGGGTGCCATGTGCCGGGTAGGACCTGCCACGTCATGAAGCGTATCTTAAACCCTCGTCTCTCCTGTTGATCGGCAACCTATGACGCGGCGAGCAATATCTGCCAGGCCCTACCAACCGTTCCAGAAGATGAACAAGGTAGGGTGGTGCATGTTTATCCCAGACTGACACCAGGTTGACCCCGGGTTGACCCCAGGCTTAATCCGGGCTGACCGCGCTTGGTGATAGCGAATGAAGCTAAAATGTGATGTACCGCTTTCAAGTTTTGGGTTTAATTTAAACTTGCGCCGCTACAACAAGGGGAAGGGGTTTCACAATCTGTCCCCTGGTGCCAAGTTCGTCGAGCGTCCGCTGGGGAGGGAGGGAAGCGGGGGCGCGGGGGCGAACGGGTGGGTGGGCCGGAGCCGCGGGCAGGACGACCAAGACGAGGCAAAGGAGCCGCTGGTGTCCCGAGAGGAGCTGCGGACCCAGCAGTTAGTTCGCGAGGAGACGCTGTGGTAGGGCCTGGCAGACGTTGCCCGGGCATGATCGACTTTGCCCGCCACGTCACATAACTCATTTTGAATCCTCGTTTCTTGAGTTGACTGGCATCCCATGATGTGGTGAGCAACGTCTGCCAGGATCTACGCTGTGGCGGCGGCTCAGCCACGCTATCGCTGAGACGGTGGACGGGGCGCGAGGACAACCAGCCGAGCTGGAAGAGTCGAATAATGTGGGCCCGGGCCCCGCCCCGGCCCCGGCGTTACTGCCCATGGTGGAGCCAATGGAAAAGCTGCTGGAGGTATGGACTAGCAAACATTGCTCGCCACGTCATGGGATACCGTTTAAATCAACAGCCGAGCGTTTAGATGCGGTGGATGACGTGGCGAGTAATATCTAGCAGGCAGTACCTGGAGGTGGCGCAGCGGGGCGGGGTGGAGGCGGTGGCGGCGCGCGCCGCGGGGTAGGGCCTGGTGAGACATTCCTCGCCGCTTGATGCAAGGCATTTGGAACCCCCGTGTCTCGACTCAACCGGTATACTATAACGCGGCAGGCGATTTTTGCAAGGTCCTATCGTGGGGTTGCTCGCGGCGGCGCTGGCGGGGGAGCCCGCAGATGTGGTGCTGCGGACGTTGTGCGCCGCGGCGGCGACTCCGCTCATACCCGCTCTCAATGACGATGGCGGCGGCGGCGGGGGCAAACCGAGGGCAAACCGGAGGAAAGAGCACCGACGGGTGGCCAGGAAGCGGCGGACAGCGTCGAGTGCGCTCGCCAAGGCGGCCGCAATCACAGCCGCGGAGTGCTTCGGGGGCGGGGTCGGGGGCGGGGGCAGAGACGGGGGCGCGAGCGCGGGTGTGGGCGGGAGCGGGGGCGGGGGAAGTGATGCCGCGGTGGCGGTGGTGACATCTTCCGCCGAGTTGTTCCGCGCATGCGGCACGGCGGCAGCGTTCTCGATGCTGCGCGTGGCGATGGGGGCTTCCGCGCCTCACCCGACTGCGGGAGCCATCAAGGCCGCCGCGTTGAGAGCTTGCGCCGGGGGGGACGCGCGGGAGCTCAACGATCTTTTAGAAGCGATGAAAGCGGCGGCGGCGGCGGCCGTGGATGATTCGGAGGCGTTTGGTATGGAGGTTGCGCGGGCCTGGTCGGCGGTGGCGGCGGCGGAGGGCGGCATCGGTCGCCTCACCGCCGTCTTGATCTCCAACAGCAGTATCATGAGCAACGGAGGTGAAGAAGGCGCGGCGGCGGCGGCGGCGGCGGAGGTTGCGGCGGCGGTGGTGCCGTTGGGCGCGGCGGTGCCCGCGTGGCAGCCGCCCATCCTCGCCGCGCTCGAGGCGGGGTGGTGACAATTGAAACCCATGTTGACAGCGCCTGCTTTTAGCGCTCACAACGACAATATGAGAAACTGCTCTCAACTTTTGCTTTGAATTTCACTTGCGCCACTATATCAAGGCCGAGGCGGTGATACAGAAAAGCGGCGTCGCAGCAACCCTCGACACCACGAACGTTTTCTTTTCGCGCGCGGCGCAGCGGGTGACCTCGGCGTGGGTGCTGGACGTCACCGCCGCGGGGTGCTCGGCGCTTGTGGCGGGGCCGCACCCTGTGTCGTCAGCTCAACCCGACTGATTGCTCATGGTTTACCAGAGTTCCCGTACACACTCGCCGCATCCTCCTCCCTGGAATGACACGCGTTCCCTTTTCAGCTCAACCTGACTGTTTACTTAAACTCAGTGTCGGATCTGGTATCGAGTGTATGGTGTCGAATCACGTTCGACCAATCAGAACTGTCCATTACGAGAATTCCACCGACCGCATCGCCGAAAGTCCGACCAGTTCGCCATCCTTAGGTAAATAGACCCTCGATTTCGAGGAGATAAGAAGGACTAGTCCTTCCTACACTGAGTTTAAGCTGAATCGGGGAGCTAGCTTGAGGCCCTGGCTGGCGGCGGCGATGGAGGCGGAGTTGCTCCGCGCGCTGGTCGCCGCGGAGGAGTGGGCGGCTGCGGCCGAGTACGTCTCCACCGACCCCGCGCTCTCCGTGGCGCTCTCTGCCGCGCGCTCCGCTGCCGCCGCCGCCACCACCGAAGCCGCCGCCGCCGCTGCCGCCACCACCGAGGCCGCCGCTGCCGCCACCACCACCGAGGCCGCCGTCGCCGCCGCTGCCGCCACCAAAGCCGCCGCTGCCGCCGCCCCAACCGAGGCCGCTGCTGTCGCCGCCGCCACCGAGGCCGCTGCTGCCGCCATCACCGACGCCGCCGCTGCCGCCGCCGAGCAGGGCATCTCACACATCATCCTCGACACCCCGGATGGGAAAGATAACGACACAACCCTCCCGCCGCCGCCGCCGCCGCCGCCGCCGCCGCCGCCGCTGACCCCCGTACTTTCTGCCATCGTCGTGAACGACATGGCTGGCCTGGAAGCATGCCGGGCAGCGCTGTACGAGCGGCGGACAGCCGGCGGCCCCGTGGCCGTGGACTGCGAGTGGCGCGACCCCCGCCCGGTGTCCACCGTGCAGCTCGCCCCCGCCGGCGCCGCTGCCGTCTACGTCCTCGACCTCGTCCCCGCCCCGCCGCCAATCGTCGCAAATGATGTCGATGCCGATGCTGCCGCCGCCGCCGATGCTGATGCCGCCACCGCCGCCGCTGCTGCCGCCGCCGCCGCCGCGTACCGTGCCGCTGCTGCCGCGCTGCTGCTTGATGTGTTGGGTGACCCGGCGGTGACAAAGCTCGGGTTTGGATGGAGCACCGACTGGCGCCGTCTTCGAGCGGCACTGAACTCCTACGCAGCCGGACCGCTGCGGCCGCTGCCCGAGGCACACGCGGAGTGCGGGTGCGTGGACCTGCAGGAGACCCACCAGTCCGGCTCTGGGTGAGGCGGTGCAGGTTGAACTGATGAAATCCAAGTTGAAAGCGCTTGGCACTAAGCGCTTGAAACTAAATCACCATAATCTGCTGTCAAGTTTTGCTTTCAATTTTGACTTCCGCCACTACACCTGGGTCCGGGTCCGGGGACGACGTCGTCACGCTGGGGTTGCGGAAGTTGACGATCAGCGCGTTGGGTTTCGGGCTGGACAAGACGGAGCAGCGCAGCAACTGGGACAAACGACCTCTGCGCGCGAGTCAGGCAGGGGCTTACACTAGTCCACTCTTCAGCTCAACGTAAGCGCCTTCTGTGTGCAGGGGGTGCAGTTCGGGGTTGTTTCAGGGGTCATTAGGGGGTGGTAGGGGGTATTAGAGGTGTTTAGGGATTGCTTTTGTATCAGAAACAGCTCAAGTTGAGCTGAGTAGTGGACGAGTGTAAGCCCCTGATGTCAGGTGACGTACGCGGCGCTCGACGCTGAGGTGCTGCTGCGCATCTCCGGCTGGATGTAACTCAGTGCCACAGTAGTCTAGAACATGTTTTTCTTTACTAACGTTCGTTAAAACAATAAATTAAAATCAATGCCAAAGTCCAAAGCTCAAAGGCGCTCACATATTTCAGTATTTGCTTTTATGCTCTCGTTCATCGAGCACCAAGGCGCTCATGTGGTGAGTGATGTACCATGACTGGTTTGGCGTTGTGATTTGGCGTGCAACGAGGGGCGGAACTATGCTATGCTAGGGTCGAGGAGGAGGAGGAGGAGGAGGAAGAGGAGAAGGAGGAGGAGGAGGAGGAGGAGGAGGGGGCGAATGTGTACCGGCGCACTACGAGCATACAGCCATCACTTTTTGGACTGCGCGTTGGACAGCAGGCTGTAGAGCAGCGGCAGCTTCTTGGAGAAGGGCCTGGCAGAAACTGCCGGTCACGTGTCAGAGGATGCCGTTTACCTCGAGGAGCAGGGGTTGGACATGTGTTATATAACGTGGCGGGCAATACTGCAGGTCCCTGGAACTGGCAGATACTGCCGGCCACTGTCAGGGGATGCCGTTTACCTCAGTGAGCAGGGGTTCAACATGTGTTACATGACGTGGCGGACAGTACTGCAGGTCTCTACCTTGGAGTTGGCGTCCTCCCTGACACGCAGCTCGCTGCTGAGAAAGTCGCGGTCGAATGGGGGCGTGACCGGCTGCCCGCTCTCGGGGAGCAGCACGGACAGCGTGCTGCGGTACCCAGCCGCAGGGTCCACTCATAGTACACGACGAGCGAGCCGTCAGGGATGATACCGGGCCTGCTCGGGTGCCTCGCCACGGAGTCCTCTCATAGTACACTACGAGCAAACAGTCAGGGATGATGCTGGACCTTGTAGTGCCACCCAGCGTTGGGGGGGGCACTAGTACGGAGTACCATATGAGCAAAGTGTCCATTCATCCACACCCACCACCACTCAGCCACACCACCAATCAACGTCAACATGATGGAATGTTTCATCTCGAGATGACCCCGCCCCCTTCCGCTTCTCATCTTGGCCCTTCCACTGTTCTGTCGCGTATTGGGCTGGCTGTTGCTGGTCGACCTAGTCTGCTTTTGCAATACACACACACTCATACAGTTCCCGTCCCCTGCCTGTTGAAGACGAGGTACTCGCGAATGAGCTCGTTGATGACGAGGTTCTCGTTGCTGATGTCCGGCCGCGCCACCCCCGCGCGGTCCTCCAGCGCCGCGCTCACCTCCGCGCGCAGGTGCGCGCGCACGCCCCCCACCGCCAGAGCCGATATACCAGTCCCCGCACAACCTCAACTCAAAAACTTTGCATGAGTATGCGCGTCTTTGAGGTACCACAAGGGGGCATAGCTTGCGTGGCTGGGGGGACAAGCCAGTACCAATGCTCCAAAAGCCTTGACAGCTGCACCGGCTGGCAGTTGCTGAGCATCTGAAAAAGGGCAACACCTCAGCCACTACTGGTACGGCTGTGACGATGACGGCTGTGCAGTTGAGCCGGAAAGGGACGCCGTGTCAACACATCTTGGGACCAAGCGGAGATAGCTTGCGTGGGTTCAGTGGTTCGTGGAAGACAGACCCACAGCTGCAACAGCAATTAATGCAGCTATAACGGCTGGCAGTTGAGGTGAAAAGGGGGACGCGGTATGAGGCCCCGCCCAGCGCGCCCCTGTTCTCCAGCGTCTCCCGGAGCACGTCCTTGAGTTCATCGATCGTGGCGCCCCCCGACATTGTGCCGGTTATGTTTTGTTTTGAGTTCTTGCCTGTACCTGTGTTTGTGTGTGCTGGGGTCGGCGACCTACTACTCTGACTCAGCGGCGCTTGCGCGAGAGACGTATAGGGTGGAGAGTCACCGCGTGGTGCGCGCTGGACCGCCGCGTCGCGTACGTTGTGTGTGTGCTTTCCAGGAATTCGTATTTTCGGCGAGTTTGAAAATGGCGCTTTGGGTGGGCACCCGTCCAACCGACCACCTAGCACCTCTGTGAAGCGGCCGGACACGTGTTTTGAAGAAATCCGATCAAATCTGGCTCGTGACTTGAAAATAGTGCGAGTGTGGAGTGGGCATCTGCAACGGCACCTCCCGCCCCTCCACACCGCCGGCGCCGTCGTGTTGCACCAGCCGACACGCGCGTGGCTGGCGTGCAAAACACCAGTGCACCGCGAGGTCCGCTCTGTGAGCTCGTAGTTCGCCGACCCCGCCGAAACGAAAGTATCACGCTCCTTGACGCTTGGCAGTTGGCACACGCCTCCGAGACTTTTTCAACGGCTGCGTCCCTTCGTCAACGGCTGTCAACATGGTGAAGTTCTCGTGCGAGACGCGGCTGACGTGCGACGCGTTGCTGTACATCAACGATAAAGACACAACGGTGTATAAGAAGTTCCACGTGCGTCGCTCACCCCGTTGCATAAACGATACCCACACCCATTTCCATTTTTATCCCACAGACTTTCCGGAGCAGCCGGGAGCTTTCTTCCCTCAGTAACTGTCTCTCTCTTGTGCGAATGCACTCATCGCGCCGCCCCTCTTTGATTCCTCTTCGCATTTCCGCCGCCTCACCCCCCCCGCACGCAACGCCTCTGCTTATCGTCGCCTCGCTCCGCTCCCCTCGCAACAGATGGAGAAGCTCGGAACCCTGGAGAGCGAGATCATGTCGGAAGACGTGGTGGATGGCCGGGCCTCACCTCAATACTGACCGTCTGCTCATAGTGCACCAGTACACCGCTGCCGCCGCCGACGCCCTGCTTGTTGCCGCCCAAGGCCTCACCTAAGTGTTTTCTATCATCCGGCACTTGACTAGCTTTGAGGGTGTAAGTGGGACAACTCAAGGGGGTCCAGGGACCAACAGCTCAACGGCACAAAGTTAAGCTGACAAAAAGTCTTCAGGTGCGGCCCTGGAGGACGGGCAGGTACGGCAGGTGGTGCGGACGGTGCCGGGCATCAAGCTGCCGCGGGTGGTGCGGCCCATCCTGCGCGGGAAGGAGGTGGAGTTCCACGACACGCGCTGCTACGACGTGGGCAGGGCCGGGCCCCACGCGGTGTGCCTTTCTGACTGTTTACTCATCGTGTACCTGTACACACTCGCCGCATCCTCCTCCCTCCCCTGACACGGCGGACGCTTACCAGCCCAACTGCCAGTCGTCGCAGCTGTGGGAGGAAGATGCTGGCATTCAGCTGCCACGGAACTAGAAGTCATTAGCGCTTGGTACCTCGACGAGGCCTACGTAGAGCTACCTCGAAGATGCTTGGGTCGAAGGTGCTTCCGAGGAGCTACCTCGAAGATGCCCATGTGAAGATGGTTATGTAAGCTTCGGCGGGAACCAGTGAGCGGCCCTGGGGGTGGGCGCCAAGGGGCGGCTGCCGTTCCACCAGACGTTCCACACCGTCAACAACATCACGGAGCGCGCCAGCGTCACGGTAGGGCGATGCAGATTGAACCGGTGAAGTCCAACGCCTGGAACTAAGCGCTTGAAACTAAAATATGATAAACTGCTTTCAACTTCTGCTTTCAATTTCGACTTGCGCCGCTACATCATGGGGCGCATCACCATCGACGCCGCCGCCGACTGCAGCCGCCACACCACGGTGCGCGTCGAGGGCAGGGGCTTACACTCCTGCATTTTTCAGCTCAACCTGAGCCGTTTCTGACAGAAATTACACCCTAAAAACCCCCGTATACCCCCAAATACCCCCTGAAAGTGCGGCCCTTCTCCCACACAAAGCGCTTACGTTGAGCCGAAAAGTGGACGAGTGTAAGCCCCTGGTCGAGGGCGAGTGCACTGTCAAGATCTCCGGCCTGGGTACCAAAATCGAAGGCATCATCGTGGATTCGCTGGTCAACGCGTACAAGAAACTGCCCGAGATTGTCGACGAGTGGCTCAAGGCATGGCTTGAGCACAATGATGCCATCCACGACATTGCAGACCATCGTTTTGTTGAAACACTTGATATCGTATGACGTCGATCATCCACGCCATTGTAGACCCTCGTTGCTTGAGTTAGTTGACGTCGTATGACGTGGTGAGCATCGCAGGCTTAACTGGCCCTCGCCGAAGGTACGCAATGCCTTGTTGCCGCCCCCGACTCCACCCCCGACTCCGCCATTGCCGCCGCAGCCGACGACGACGGCGGCTACGCTGATGCCGCCGCCGCCGACGACGGCGATGCTGATGCCGCCGCCGGCGACGTCGCTGCGGCCGCTGCGCTGCCCCGACGGGGAGGAGGAGGAGGAGGAGGAGAAGGTGGAGAGGGGTTACTCGCCGATGGAGGAGGGGGAGGAGGGAGAGGAGGAGGGGAACTCGCCGACGTATTCCACCGGCGCAGAGTCGTTCCGCTCGGCGTCGTCGGCGCTCGATCGCGGGGACTTCAGCGGGTCGGTCAGCCCGGCGGCGGGCGGGCCTGGCGGATCATTCAATCGCCTCTATGACTCAGCGACCTGGGCGGGTGTCCCGGCCATCCCGCCGCCCCGGGAGCGCATCCACAGCCACAGCAATCCAAGTTTTGAAGCGGAGGAGGGGACGGCTTCACCCTCGATGGTCACATTGGGTGGTTTCGGAGGATTGTTTTCCGTCGAACGAGGATTTGAGAGTGCAGCGGTCGGTCGACGCGACGGCATCGGCAACGGCAGTGGTGGTGGGGAGAGCGAGGTGGTCGGTCGGCGCGACACCAATGGCAATAGCCATGCCACGTGCGACACCCCCCTCTCCTCCATATCCGCTGAGTTTAGCATGAGTTTCCCCGTGGAGGGGAGGCCGATGGACCGCAAGGGGAGTGGCGGGGTGGGGGCGGGCGAGGCGGAGGCGAGGGCTTGGGCGGGGGCGGGGGCGGGGCTGGGGGCGGTGTTGGACAGTGCCCTGAGGGGGGCTGGCGCCGGAGCAGGAAGGGAGCGACAATCTATTGACGGGGCTGGCGCCGGAGTAGGAAGGGAGCGACACTCTTTTGACGGGTGTGGACACGGCGGGGGGGGCTGGGTTGGGGCGGGGGCGGGGGGATGGGACGGGGCAACAGGGGCTGGGCGCGGGGCGGGCCGAGGGGCGGGGGAACCGGGGCGGTCGCCTGGGGGACGGGGAGGGGGAGCAGGGGCGGGGCGAGGGGCGGGATCAACGGGGCGGGGGCGAGGGGCAGGGTCACTGGGAGGGGCCGGGTTTGTCGAAAGGAGTGTTGACAACGGTTGGCGCAGCCCGCAGCCTTTCCCGTTGTCGCCGCCCGACACCCCGCTGCTGGACAAGTACATCAGCAATCCGCTGTACCGCGGCATGAGCAGCATTGGGCTAGGGTCCGCCAGCACGCTGGGGGGCACGGCGAGCAGCAGTGCCAACGACATCGACAGTGCGGACGACGAGCGGGTAGCGCCTGCCAGATATTGCCCGCCACGTCATCAAACGTATTTCGAACCATTGTTTCTTGACGTATTGTGAAACCTCGTTTCTTGAGTATATTGTGGTCCTGTGACGTGGCGAGCAACACCTGCCAGGCCCTACGAGCAGGGCAACCGGCCCAACGGCTCGTCACGGCGGCGGCGCACATTTAGCGGCGGTGGCGGCGGCGGGGGGGGCGGCGGGGGCGGGGGGAGGAAACGCGGGATGGCTTACACGCTGCTTCGGTACATGTCGAGTTGCTGCGTCGGCCCCTCGCCTGACAACGCGGTGATCGACGGTTCGGATCCTGCCTGCACTAGCGGCGGCGGAGGTGGCGGCGGCGCGGAGGACGCAGGGGATTCATCCGCCGAGGACGAGTGGCTTGACGCAAACGGGGATGACAACATGAGCACGCCGCTGACCCCCCAGCGCCAGGTGCGGCGGGGTGGGCGATAGGCCACCCTCCACCCTCAGACACACTTGAAAATTAGACAAACTGGGACTTTGTGTTTGGTTGGGGATTACACGAGTACCGTAGCTCTTGTGGGAAATCCCCAACTGTATCCACACTTCATGTTACCTCTCCTCGACGAACCGAGCATATACTAGTAGACACCCGTAGACCAACACACTTTATACATGACAGCACGCACACGCCTTAGTTTCACTTCATGTTTATGATTAGGTTCTAAATACAAATAGCTCTACAGCGTTCTAAATACAAACATACTTTCCAGCATACCTCTACAGCGACTAAGGCGGTTGCAGTTGACCCGCGGTACAACTACTGCGAATGCTTAGGGTTCAGGGGTTAGGGTTTAGGGTAAAACTACTGCGAATGCTTAGGGTTTAGGGTTTAGGGTACAACTACTGCGAATGCTGCGTCGTCATAATGTCGTCGTACAGCTGGTCCTCCACGCGGTCGCACGCCGCGTGCCAGCACCGCGCCAATTCCAGCGGGCCGCCTGTGCCTGTGGCTGCTTGCCCGTAGTGTACACCGCCACCGCTGCCGCCGCCCCCACCGCCGCCACCGCCCCCGCCGCTGCCGCCCCCACCGCCTCCGCCCCTGCCGCCGTCCCCGCCGCCGCCGCCCCCGCCACCGCCGCCGCCACCGCCGCCGCCACCCGAGGTGAGAGCGCACACCCACGGCGGCAGGCACTCCTGAGCGCGCGCCAAGCCACGTGCGAAGTCTAGCGCCGCCGCGGCGCCATCCGCCCCGTCGTCCGCCAGCCGCTGCCCGGCCACCCGCAGCAGGAACGCCTCCAAGCCCAACAACACCTTCGCCGCCGCATCACCCGCCTCCACGCTCTGAACCATCCCGCTGCCGCCGCTTCCTCCGCTACCTCCGCTACCTCCGCTACCCCCGCTACCCCCGCTACCCCCGCTGCCTCCGTTGACACTGCCAACATCGGTACCCCCTGTGCCCACTACATTATCGTTGTGTCCTGCTTTCATCTTCCCCGTCCGTGCCTGCTGCCACGTGTAGACGCGAGCCGCGTCTTGATACGCGCTTCTCAGCGCCTGCTCCGCCTCCGCCACTGCGACAGCATCGTAAGCCTCATAAGTCTCGGGAGGATGCGGGTCAGCCTCTTTCGCCGCCGCTTCTGAGAGATCGGCCTCAGCCGCCGGCGCCGCTGCAGTGTCTGCCGCTGCCGCCGCAGTTTCCGCCGCCGCCGCTGCCACCGCCGCCGCCTCCTCCTCATCATCCGCCGCCGCCGCCCCTGCCGCCACAGCCGCCTCCGCCTCTACATCCTGCTCCGCCGCCGCCGCCGAGACCGGCGACTTCTGTGCGAGCGACCTACGGCGCACCTTGTTGGCGGCGACAGGTGAGACCCCCCCGCGCGCCAGCGCAGCCTCCAGCGTGTTGGGGCCGCGCCCTCCTATCACGCCGGCGTAGTGATCCCCCACGCCGCCGCCCCCGCCCCCTCCGCCGCCGCTGCCACTCCCGCCGCCCCCGCTGCCGCCCCCGCCCCCGCCGCCGCCACTGCCACCACCGCTTCCACGGCCGCTGCCGCCACCCCCGCTACCAACGCTGCTTCCAGGAGCACCGTCAGCTCGGACTGGGGAGCCGCCTCCCCCCTCGATGCTCTTCGCGCTAGCGTCCGCTGCACTTGCGACCTGAGTGCCAGCGTCCTTGGCATCATACCAGCCAGCGTACCTCGCCTTCCCCACGGCGTCGCCCCACACGCTCCGCTGCCCCGCGGGCGCCGCCCTGGCCGCGCCGCGCGCCGCGCCCTTGCTCCTCGCCGCCGCCTAAGGCCTGGCAGATATGGCCCGCGACTCCATCGGATGCCGTCTTTCTCAAGAAACGAGGGTGCAACATGAGTTGAATGACGTCGCGGGCAGTATTTGCCAGGCCCTACCGCTGCCGGGTCGGAGTCTAGCTTGCTGACCTGCACCCCCGTGAAGAGCCAGGCAGACATTTCTCACCACATCGCGGGATACTATTTAAACCAAGAAACGAGGATTCACAAAGCATTGGATGACGTGGCGAGCAATATTTGCAAGACCCCACCCCCGCGCCGCGGATCTGGTCGGCCGGCACGTTAAGGTCGGCCAGCAGCCTCACGGCCTCACGCTGCAGCGTACCCGCCGCGTCCGTGGCGCTCTGGAGCGTCACTGAGCGGGTCAGGTGGTCGCATACGCCGTGACCGATGTTGCCCTGCATGCGGGGCCGGATGAACAGTGGCTTCAGAGTTTAGGGTTTAGGGTTCAAGGTTTAGGGTTTAAGGTTGCGGGGCCAGATGAACAATGCTCGCCACGTCACACGATGGCACTATCACTCAGTGCTGGGATGAAATACCGTCCTTATAGAGAGTACTCTGAGTGGTTGAATGGCTTCCTTCGATACCGAACCATACATTGAGTTTAAACTCAGTGTCGGGTCTGGTGTCAAGGATATGGTATCGAATGCCGTTCGACCAATCAGAACTGTCCATTTAGATCATCCCACCGACCGACTCGCCGACTGTCCAACCTGGTCGTGATCCTTGAGAAAATAGACCCTCGATTTCGAGGAGATAAGCGTTCCTAGGAACGCCGACACTGAGTCTAACTCAAGGGACACGGGGATGAATTGCAGTGGACGACGTGGGGTGTATTATTCCAGCAAGCCCCACCTTCATGAACTTATCCGGGGCGTTGGCCACGGCGCGGAGCACCTTCAGCGTCAGCGTCCGCCCGCGCACTTTCAGTTTCCTCATCCGCTCAGAGACTTCCCCCGCCAGTTTCTCGATGAAGGCCACCGCCTCCGCCGCCTCCACGAACCGCACGCCCCACGTCACCTACGCCTACAGCCGTACACAAGCACTGACGGTTTGCTCATAGTGCACTCGTACACCACTGCCGCTGCGAGTCGTCCTACATATTTCCGCCCAGGGCCTTACAGGCAACAATTCAAAGAGACTCTCTCAAGTACACAACTGCCGCCACCGTCGCCCTGCTTATTACCGCCAAGGGCCTTACAGGCAATAGCTCAAAGTGACTCCTTCAAGTACCAGCCGGGGGAAACGATTGTGAGAGGCCCAGCCTGCGCCCCCACGGACTTGCGCGGCGGACGCGCCTCCCACGCGCGGAGGTCCACCCCGCGCTAGAGCCTGGCAGACGCTGCTCGCCACGTCAGAGGATGCCATCCAGTTCAATATACGAGGGATGACAATGCGTTGGATGACGTGACGAGCGATATCTGCCAGGCCCTACCCCGCGCGCGGCGTCGCGCAGGGCGGCGCCGGACCGCGGCCCCAGCGCGCGCTGCAGCATCGCCAGGGGCGCCGCGGTGATGTCCGCACACGTGCAATCCGTGCCTAGACGATTACCCCCCGCCCCTGCCCCGGCGTCCGCGCCCGCGCCTGCGCCCGCGCCTGCGCCCGCGGCGGCTGCAAGTTTCTCCAAAGCCCCGCGGCCCACGCCCGGAAGGTCCGCGGCGGGAAGCATCGCGACGAACGCGGAGGCGGCGGCGGCGGGGACGTGGTAGGCTCCGTCAGGCTTCGCTTTCTTGGTCGCGAGGCGTGCGATGAGGCGGTTGGGGCCGGAGCCGACCGACGCGATGCACCCCGTGAGTTAGGGCCAGGCAGGTATCGCCCGCCGCGTAATCCATCGCATTGTGAATGCTAATTTCTTGAGTTGGCATCCTGTGACGCGGCGAGCAATATGGGCCTAGCAGGTATTGCCCGCCACATCATCCAACGCATTTTGAATGCACGTCTCTTGTGTTGGCATCCTGTGACACGGCGAGTAATGTATATGCCAGGCCCCACCGTGCGTTCCAACACCCGTGAACGGATCAGCGCCGCCACCTCCGCCGGCGCCCCGCACCCCGTGGCGTCGATGTACGCCTCGTCCACCGACACACCCATGATGTAGCGGCGCAAGTGGAAACTGAAGGCAAACGCTGAAAGCAGTTCAACACGATGTTATAGTTTCAAGCGCTGTAACTATAGGCGCTCTCAGCACGGCTTTGATACCATCAACCTGCACCGCCGTACCATGACGTGCGGCGTCACCTCGTGTAGGACGCGGTACACGTCCAGCGCAATGGCGGAGTACCGCTCGACAGGGCCATGCCAAGACCGCTTGCCACGTCACAATAATGACGTGGCAAGCACCGGTACGCCATGAGCTTACGGCATGACGTGGCGACGTAGCGAGTATCAGTACAGTAGTACTGGCACTTACCGCTCGAACTCGTAGGGCATGACGACGAGGTCGGGGCACCGCTCCTTGGCGCCCGCGATGCGCATACCCACGCTAAGGACTGATGTTGCCCGCCACGCCACGTCATCAACATGCAAGTGAACCCTCGTGTCTTGCGTCAGATGGCATCCTAAGACGTGGCGAGGAATATTTGGCAGGCCCTACCCCGCGCGGCACCCCGCAGCGCGAGCCAGGTAGTTGCAGCTGCTGACCTCGCCCGCGCCCGCCGAGGACCACGATGCAGCGGCGCAAGTTCAATCTGAAAACAAAACTTGAAACCGGTTCATCATATTTCAGTCTCAAGCGCTTAGTTCCAGGCACTTTCAACATGAATTTGATAGGGTCAACCTGCACCGCCCTACCACGACACGGCGACGGGGAGGCCGGCGAGCTCGGGGCGCCCCAGCGCCGCCACCGCCCAGGGGCTTACACTCGTTCACTTTCCAGCTCAACTTGAGCGCTTTTGATGGGATAGGGGGTGCGCGTAGGGGTTGTGTAGCCCATGCTAAGGGGGTGTTAGGGGGTGTTTAGGGTGTGTAGGGTGTTTTTATGTGCCAGACACGGCTCAAGTTGAGCTGAAAAGGCAACGAGTGTAAGCCCCTGCCACTGCCGCGAAGAAGCAGTCCATGTCGATGTGTGGCGGCGCAAGTTGAATTTGAAAGCAAAAGTTGAAAGCAGTATATCACATTTTAGTTTCGAGTGCTTAGTTCCAGGCGGTTCCAACACGGGTTTCATAGGGTCAACCTGCACCGCCCAACCGATGTGCATGAGGAGGCGGTCGCCGCCGCTGGGCGTGGGCGGCAGCGCCGGCGCGGGCTGCACCTCGGCGTCCAAGAATTCCTCGTACCGCAGCTTCCAGCTTCCGATGTAGTGCAGGCGCGAGTTAGGGCCTGCCGGATGTTGCTCGCCACGTCATCCAACACGTTTTGCACCCTCGTTTCTTGAGACAAACGGCATTCGATGACGTCGCGGGCAATATCTGGCAGGTCGCAGGCGGCGGCGAGGAGCAAGGGCGTGGCATCCTGTGACTCCATTGACGTGGCGAGCAACATCTGGTGCAGCCGTACCGCGAGGCTTTGAAGAAGGTGCCCATGAAGTCGGGGTCGTCGTGCGTGGTGCGCTGCTTCATGTCGAGCAGGGGCTCCGCGCGCCGCGCCGCGTCTGCCACGCGCGACGCCGCGGCGGCCTGTGCGCCCGGCGGCGCCTGGCCAGGAGGGCGACTTCCTCCTATTCCTCCTCCTCCTCCTCCATCTTGGGGGTGCGGGCCCGGGTGCGGGGGGTGCCCACTACCGCTACGCACCGCCAGATGGGCGCGGGCGGAGATGGCCCGCGCCGCTGCAACCTGCTCCGCCCCCGGCGGGGGGAGCGGGGGGGGAGGCTGCGCCGCGGCATCATGCGGCGGAGGGAGGCTCCTCCCCACCTCCTCGTCATCTCCCGCCATGAGCGCCGCGTGGCTCTCGACTATGGCACACCACGCGCACGCGGTGCACATTCAGGAAATATTCGCTCCAGAATCTCGTCCAAACCCCAGAACGCGGAAGTGCAAACCAACAGACACTTTCAGATCCTCACAGGTGTCCACGCAGACGTTCACGGCGGACCAGCACTACCCGACGGCGCCGCATCCTCGGGAGGTATAATCTTCACGACCGATCCGCGGCGCGGCGGCGTGCCGTGGGGCGAGGACGGGCCGCGGCTGCCGCACGAGAGCTGGTAAAAGACACAGGACCAAGACGACCACGACCAGTGGACAACTTGAAGACTGAACCTGCTGTCTCACCTCCTCCATCGCATCCCCTGTCGCCCCCTCTGCCGTCTCTTCCTCCATCGCCTCCCTCTCCGTCGCTGTCTGTCCCCGTGGGGCGACTCGAGGACGGGCCGGGGCAGCCCCTGCCTTACAAGAGCTGGCAAGACAAGACCAGGACCAGCACCTGGGGACTAAACCTAATTTACCTTTCCCGGCGCCTGCCTGACATCTAAAGCGTGGATGACTGTGGAGACTAGAGCCAGGAAGAATAAGCGCGGCGGCGGCGCGGGCGGCGGCGCGAGAGGCGGCGGTGGCGGGGAAGCGGCGCGGGCGGGCGGAAGCAGTGGGGCGATGGCGGTGGGTGGGCATCCCCTGGAGGGGCCGTCCGAGAAGAATGAGGACGATGCCGACGCCGCCCCCAGCGAGTTGCTCGGCCCCCTGCTGGAGGAGTGGCGCGAAGTGCTGGTGAAGCACGTGTTGGAGCGACTGGAGCCCACCGACTGCGCCGTGCTCGCGCAGGTGGGGAAGCCGTGGTTGGCGGTGGTGTTGGCCAACAACCTGCCGCGCGCGGGAAAGGAAGGGGCGGTAAAGCTCAAGCTGGTGGACTTTCTCGGCTCCGTCGAGCGCCTGGCTTGGGCCAAGGAGAATGGGTGTCCGTGGGAGGAGCATACGTGTGCACACGCCGCCGGGACCGGGCGACTGGATGTGTTGCAGTGGGCGCGGGAGCACGGTTGCATGTGGAACGAGATGACTTGTGAAGCCGCCGCTCAGGGCGGCCACCTGGAGGTGCTGAAGTGGACGCGGGAGCACGGCTGCCCGTGGGTGGAGGAAGGGGACTCGGACAGAGACTGTTGTGCAGCCGCCGCTCAGGGCGGGCACCTGGAGGTGCTGAAGTGGCTTCGGGAGCACGGCTGCCGGTGGGACGAGGCTTGTGCACTCGCCGCTAGGGGCGGGCACCTGGAGGTGCTGAGGTGGGCGTGGGAGCATGACTGTCCGTTGAACGAGTTGATTTTGTGTGCACACGCCGCTGATGGCGGGCACCTGGCGGCGTTGCAGTGGGCGCGGGAGCTCGGCTGCCCGTGGACTGGGGTGACGCGCGCACTCGCCGCTCGGGGAGGGCCCCTGGAGGTGCTGCAGTGGGCGTGGGAGCACGGCTGCCCGTGGGACTACAGGACGTGTGAAAATGCCGCTGCGGGCGGGCACTTGGAGGTGCTGCGGTGATTATGGGAGCACGGCTGCGAGTGGGATGATAGGATTTGTCGCGTCGCCGCTAGGGGCGGGCACCTGGAGGTGTTGAAGTGGGCGCGTGAGCACGACTGTCCGTGGAGCAAGACGACCTGCCGCGTCGCCGCTTCGGAAGGGCACCTGGAGGTGTTGAAGTGGGCGCGGGAGCACGGCTGCCCGTGGGACGCCATCTGGTGCGCCACCGTTGCATATGAAAATGGGCACTATGAGATGGAGCAGTGGGTATGGGCTCAACCCGCACTCTGACCGACACGCACCCGCCGGCCGCATCGAAACTAGGAAGAACTACGATGAATTCCCACGACAGTCATGACCTAGAATAAACGTTGCAATCCTTTCATCGTTGGCTGTCAACCTGTACTGTCCGGCGTCTGCGGCCGCTGCCCCGCACACAAATGTATGTAGGCCTCGTTTATTAACTCGTTCTGTTGTGAGGATGTTGCTAGCATCGTTCACTCAGCCCACCTCATAGTCATAGTTGTTATGCGTGTCGCGTGTCAGACACCGACATGTATTTGATACATTCGTTCAAGCGTGAAGCTGAAACCCGAAACGTTCGTTGAGCGCATCTCGTAGACACAGACTTGCCATTCTGGACATATTCTTTAAACATTGATACTAGAACCGTCAATGAGACGTGTCATCAAATCATTACAAATAAATGATAATGCTAGGCAAAACAGCGCATCAGTCAGTCGAGCGCGATCAGTCGACAATGTCATGCACTCTCGCACTTCTCTCTGTCCGTTTGGATATCCACCCATCGGTTGTCGTCCATCAGGCGAACAATGACCTTTCCAAGGTTGTCCGGGTCCCTCCGGAGCCAGCACTTGCGGCCGTTGAGGCGCGGATAAAACCCAGACACCTTCAGACGCACGACTACAAACACTTCTTCTGTTGGAACGTCGAGAGCCGGCGCAGCCCCAGCTGCGACATAGTCGTCGATGCCATCGCAGTTCTCCCGTTTCTAGGGCCCGGCAGATATTGCTCGGCACGTCGCCAGTCCCCACTTCATAGGGTACCATTTAGCTCAATAAACGAGGCTGCAAAATACGAGTCGATGACGTGGCGGGAAATGGGCCTGGAAGTATTGCTCACCAGCACGTCATAATAGGATGCCATTCAACACAATAAACGATATTTCATAATGCGCGCCGACGATGTGGCGAATTTTGCTTGTCCCTAGTGCGTAACTCGCCACATCATAGGATGCCATGGTAGACCAGGGCTGATAATGCGTTGGGTGACGAGGCGGTCAATGTCTGCCAGGCCCTGCCAGCTTCACGGCGACTTCTAAGCCGTCGGAGATCTGCACAATGTGCCGCGTTGAGTTCGCCGCGTCTTTGGGCCTGGCAGATGTTGCTCGCCACGTCATGCAACGCATTTGGACCCTCGTCTCTTGAGTTGAAAGGCATCTTATGACGTGTCGAGTACTACATACCGTGCCCTGCCGGGTCCGGTCCCATCACGAATCCCTCGCGGTCGTTGAGGTGCCCCGCGATTTAGGGCCCGGCAGATATTCCTCGCGACCCGTCATTGACATTCAGAGGTTGCCTTCAACACACGAGGGTAACACATGCGTCGGATGGCGTGGAGGGCGACATCTATTTGTCCATGCCGCGTTTCGGAGTCGGGCGAGGCGAACGCGGGGGTCCCAGCGCCAGTCGTGAGCGCTTCGGTCGGTCCCTGTTGTGGCGTCCGCGGCTGACATGGCTCGGTGTCTAGCGGCCCATGAGCTAGGGCCTGGCGAAAATTTCTGAAAATGTCCTGCCACGCATTTGCCAACTCTCGATTCTTGAGTTAAACCCAGTCTCCGCTTTTAAAAATCAGTCGCTGAAGACCCTCATATGATTGGTCGAGAGCGTTTCGGTATCCTTTCGGCCAATCATATGAGGGCCTTCAACGACAGATTTTCAAAGCGGAGACTGGGTCTAAACGACACCCGCCTGGCGTTTTGAACCCACTTTCTGGCCGGCCCTACCACGAGCTATGCGTGGACAGGAAGGTGTTGGCCCGAGCTGCGGCTGCCATGCGCTCACTGTACTTGCTCGCCAACTTCGTGCGCCCTCGAGAATGCGATGAAATCCATTCGTTCACTCGACGTCGCGTCTGCGGGGCAGTTGGCGATGGGATGCGCATCCGCGTAGCTCTGAAAA